>Ga0310690_10012439_pt1 | contig 10452 bp, 20 predicted proteins | sample AusTroGonzalo_MG_2_FD_207661 | JGI IMG/M metagenome (GOLD analysis project Ga0310690, IMG submission 207661) | Bovine rumen microbial communities from tropical cattle in Woodstock, Queensland, Australia - Gonzalo_04 (v2) (version 2) | ecosystem: Host-associated > Mammals > Digestive system >...
ATGGTGGGACGTATTAGAGGACTAATACACAAGACCGAGCCGAGGCGGTATTTCCTCGGCAGAAAGGATGATGAAATGTTGGATATGTATGAGAGCATTGATAAATGCCAGAATGTTTTGTTTAAAGTTTACGGCGAAATTAAGAAATTGGATATTGAAGAGTTTATGATGTTCCTTGGATGTCTTACAGACCAGTACGGAGCAGATAAGGGACTGACCAGTGAACAGACCTGTGAAATCTTACATATAACATCAGAGGTGCAAGCAGATGTTCATAACTGCATCGGAATGATGAATCCAAGCAACTGAAAACATGATACCGAGCCTGAGCGGTATATCTCTGGCAGAAAGGGTTGAACATGACTAAGGAACAGGTAATCAGAGGATGCTTAAACATGATACTGCGGATAGCAGGGGAAAAAGGGTTGGAGGTTGAAGACAAGGGAACTGGCCACGGTTTTGAAGGTTCATTTTGGGAAGAGTTATTGACAGACATCAGTGGTATTCCAGAGGTAACGGCAAGGGGAGAAGGATATTCCATCGGCCTGCGGTCATTCTGGGGAAACCCCGAAGTAGATATCCACCGAATGAAGAACAGCGGTGAGGAACTGCTGATATTTAGATGGTCAGACCGTGAGAAGAACGAAGCAGGTGAATACGAGCATACAGGCAACTTTCGAGTCGGAGAAATCAGAACCGACTGCCGATGGGATTACAAGAGCAACATCGAGGAAATTTACAAGCTGATAGCGGAGGTGGAAAATGAAGCAGAATGAAGGCGAAGTAAGAAGGATGCTGACCATGGCGAAGCAGGCGAGGAATACAACCTTCGCAGATATCGCAAGGGCAACAGGACAATCACCGCAGAATCTTAATGGCAAGATAAGCCGAGGGACATTATCGGTTGCGGAACTGAAAGCCATAGCAAAGGTACTGGATGCAGAGATAGCACTGATTGACCGTAAGACCATGAAGGTAATAGCAGGAGGGTGGTAATCCACCCTCTTATTTTTTGAAATAATTTATAAAAATATGTTGACAATCTAAACTACAAAGTTTATAATAAGTATAGTTAAAGAAACGGAGGAACACACAATGAAGAAGGAACTTACATTAGAGCAGATAAAGGCACAGTACGAATGGGCAAAGGCTTGCGTGGCAGAGTACCACGAAGCAGGAGAGAAAGCACCCCAGACAATCTACGACAAGATGACAAGCCTGATGGAACAGGCAATCGCACTTCAGGAAAGGAGATAAAAAATGAAAGCATTACAGAACTTCGTTAGCCAGTTTGGTTTAGGAATCAGCAAGGAACAGTTGGTCAGAAAAGCATACTTCCACATGGTAGCAAACGGATATGACGCTTGCATCCTGAATGAGAAATACATCATCATTGATGGGGAAGAATACCAGTTAATCAAGAGCCGTAAGAACGGTTGGACAGTGAAAGCGTTTTAAGAAAGGAGAATCGACATGACGATAGATGGAAGAAGGGTATTCACCTACAACGGCCGAAAGTACATGGTACAGAACCTTCCGCAGGCCGACAAGAGAAACGACAAAGAGAAGTACTACCTCACGGTAGAGTGCAACGGCTTCTGGAAAACCGCATACAACAACATCGGTTGGGAAGTAGAGCATTTCAACACAATCAAAGAGGCCCAGAGGTACGTAAGGGATTGGGACTTCATCTTAGATACACTGTATTAGAAAGGAGAAAAGACATGGATAACAAGGTTAAGGAAATCGCTGAAAAATTAGAGAAAGGGGTGGAGGAATTATTCCACTCCGAGAAGTACGAAGCCTATCTCACAACGATGGCTAAATTCCACAACTACAGCCTGAACAACAGCTTGCTAATCTGGTTGCAACGGCCCGATGCCACTCAGGTGGCAGGGTACAAGGCTTGGAAGGACAAATTCAAGCGGCAGGTACGCAAGGGTGAGACAGGAATCAAAATCCTCGCACCCATCCCGCACAAGTACAGAAAGGAAGTCTTACTGGATGACGGCTCTGTGGAAGAGCAGGAGATAAAGTGGACGAGTTTCAGGGCCGTATCGGTATTCGATATCTCCCAGACGGATGGAGAGCCACTACCTACAATCTGCAATAAGCTGACAGGGGAGGTGGAAGGATACGATGACCTGCTTAAGAAGCTGACAGACACTTCGCCAGTGCCGTTGACCTTTGAAGCAATCGAAGGTTCGGCCAACGGTTGCTACAAGACCATGGAGAAGCGAATCGTCATCAAGGATGGGATGTCCGAAGCACAGACCATCAAGACGATGGTTCACGAAATCGCACATAGCATCCTGCACGACAGGGACGATGGAACCGCCAAGGATGCCGACAGGAACACCAGAGAGGTTCAGGCCGAATCGGTTGCTTACGTGGTCAACAAGTACATCGGCCTTGACACCGAGGATTACAGTTTCGGCTACATCGCAGGATGGAGCACTGGCAGGGACAGCAAGACCTTAAAAGAAAGCCTTGAGGTAATCAGGCAGACGGCCAACAGCATAATCGAGAAAATAGCATGATGGGGAGCAATCCCCATCTTTTTAACTATACGGAAAAAATTATGAAAAAATTAAAAATAGTTGTTGACATTCTAAACCATATAGTTTATAATAAAGACAGTTAAAGCAAGGGCGAACCAAGAAAGGAGAACAGAAATGAACGAAAGATTAGCAAAGGCAAGAGGATACATCAACAAGAGGATTGAATGGAAGCAGGCCAGAATCAAGGCTTTCGCAGGAGTAATCGAAGAGAACACCAAAGTGATGAACAAGCACATCGAGAACGGAGATTACATCACCGCATTGGGATACGCAGATAGCATTAAAAGGACGGCCGATGATATTAAGGTTCTTGGAGATGAAATCAAGGCCCTTCAGGAACAGCTTGGAGTTATAGACTACATCGAATTAGAGGAGGAATAAGAAGATGACCAGAGAAGAGATGCTTGAGATGATGGATAAACTTGCAGACGCATTCGACAGCCTGAAAGATACGGCGAAAGACGATACAGATTTCTGGACAGTTTGGTCAACACTTTACGAAGGAATTAACGAATAAGGAGGTACGACATGAGATACGGATATAAGAGAGAAGAAAGATACGAACTTAGATACATCAGCAAGAAGGACGGCAAAGAGAAGTCCTGCTACCCCAAGAGCAAGGAGAAGAGGGATGAGCAGATGGCGATAGCCAAGGAACAGGGAATCACGGTTCTTTACTGCAAGAAACTGTACCCATTCTCCACCAATAAGAATCAGCACAATTTCGAGTTGGTTAAGAATAAGTGCTTCAACCTGATGTACGACATGACAGAGGGTGATGCACCTTATGATGAAGCCGAATACGACAGGCTTCATGCACTGGCCGAAAAGGCCATGGGATATTCCTGCTACCCACTGCCAGTCGCATGGGTTCCGTGGGAAGAGCATGAGGAGATGAAAGAAATCTCCATGATGGCCAGAGAAATGAGAGCCGAAACCTGCATCGAACACGGCAGATATGACCTGTTACAATATTGCTAAACCTGCACGAAAGTTGCACGGCCCCTTCATCGTAAGGGGCCTTTTTTTATGTCAAAATATCGGCAGGAGGGTTAGTTATGTGGATACCAAAGAACAATAATCCATGCGGAAGAAATACAGGCGATTGTGCCATCAGGGCCGTTGCGGTTGCTCTTGATATCACGTGGGAGCAAGCATTCCTACTGATAGCCAAGAACGCTTTTGAAATGTGCGATGTCCTCGCATCAGATGCCACATGGGGGAGTGTCCTTCGACAGCATGGATTTTACCGATACATCATACCAAATTCATTCCCAGAGAACTACACCGTGAAGGATTTTTGCAGGGACAATCCCGAAGGGATATACGTCCTTGGCACTGGAAATCATGCGGTGGCAGTCATTGACGGAAACTATATCGACTCATGGGACAGTGGTCAGCAACGGCCTGTCTTTTATTGGAGTCAGGAGGTAGAGGATGGCGATTTACAATAACGGATATCCAGTGACATATCCACAGTATTATCCACAATATCAACAGATGAACCAACAGCCACAGCAGATACAGAATGGCGGTTTTGTGACGGTTCCGAATATCGAAACAGCAAGGAATTACCCTGTCGCACTGGGAACTTCGGTGACCTTCATTGATGAAAATGCACCATACGTCTACACCAAGACCAGAGGATTTTCACAACTGGAGCAACCAGTCTTTGAGCGGTTACGGCTTGTAAAGGAAGAGGATGTCCCAGAAGCCGCAGAACGCTCTGAAACGGCCAAAACAGAAGATACCATAAATTCTAACTTGAACGGCTTAAAGGCCGAATATGAGGCTCTGAGAGCCTTGTATGACGGCTTACGCAAGGAAGTAGATAAGCTGAAAGCCGAGTGGGAGGGAAACGATGAATAACCTAATGGGAGCCTTTCAAAACTTCATGCAGAACCCGATGTCATATCTGGCAGGGATGAACATTCCGCAGGGGATGACAGACCCAAACCAAATCATTCAGCAGATGATGAACAGCGGGAAGATTAATCAGGCCCAGTACAATCAGGCACAGCAGATGGCAAGGCAAATGAGGAACAACCCGATGTTCCGACAATTCTTTAGATGATATTAGGGTTACGGCCTTGATATAGAAATCTATTAACCGACTATCCGATTAGATGGATAGCCGCTGACCCTCGAAAGATAGAGGGTAGAAAGGAAGGTAACATGGCTTTAACAGACGAGAGCAACGGTGGCATGGCCTACAATATGCCAGTGGTTCCGATGGGGAATACTGGCGGCTTCGGAAACGGTTTTGGCGGTGACGGTGCTTGGCTTATCCTCTTCATCATCCTTATGATGGGTGGATGGGGAAACGGCTTTGGTAACGGTTTCGGCGGTGGAGCATGGGGCATGGATGCCCTGTATCCGTGGATGAACAATTCCCAGAACATCAACAACGGATTCCGTGACCAGATGCTGAACACCAGTATTGCAGGAATCCAGAATTCCATCACAGGCGGTTTCGGTGATGTGCAGAATGCCCTTTGTGGAGGCTTCGCAGGAGTGAACGCATCCGTCAATGGTGCCCAGAACGCAATCTCTTCACAGATGTACGGCAACACCATCGCAGACCTTGAACGCAGTTTTGCCGTACAGACAGCACAGATGCAGGGAATGAACGCTATGCAGACACAGCTTGCACAATGTTGCTGTGACAACAGAGCAGGCCTTGCAGACGTTAAGTACACCATCGCTACAGAAGCGTGTGCAGACCGTCAGGCGGTCACAGATGCCCTGCAGGCGGTATCTACCCAGAACGCTATCAACACCCAGAAAATCTTAGACCAGATGTGTCAGGATAAGATTGATGCGAAGAACGACACCATCGCACAGTTAAGGTCTGAATTGATGTATGCAAGAGGACAGGCTTCACAGGACGTTCAGACAGCCGCAATTCAGGCAGGACAGAGAGCGTTAGCAAACGAGGTTGAGCAGTACGTTAACCCAACTCCAAGACCTGCATACGTAGTGGCTAATCCTGCGTGTTGCCCTAATACGGCAGGATGCGGATGCGGTGCATTTTAGGAGGTAAGTTATGGCTTGTGAATATGTATATGCTGAACAGCAAAATGTATCCTTGAATACACCAGTCCTGTTCCGTGATTCTATCCCCTGCCGAAAAGGTTACGTCTATCACTTAGACGGAGAAGGGATTTTTATTCTCAGAGGAATCGTCAATAACCAGTGTGCGAATTATGCTCAATATCAGGTAGTGTTTAACGGAAATCTGGCCCTGCCAGAGGGTGCCACTGTCGCACCTATCGCCGTGGCAATTTCAGTGAACGGAGAACCGAAGCAATCAAGCAGGGCCATCTTTACCCCTGCGGCAGTCGGTGACTTTGGTAATGTGACCTGCACGGCCATTATCAAGGTTCCGAAGGGATGTTGTTTCAATCTGGCGATTGAAAGCGTTGCCGCCAACACCACTGATACACCTGCACCGAGCATTGTCGTTCAGGATGCAAACCTTACGGTATCACGCATCGCCTAAGAAAGGAAAGAGATATGCACGAACTTTATGAATTAAAGAAGAAGCTGTGCAAGGAACTGGAAGAGTACGCAGACAAGAAAGTGGATGCAGGCTCCTTAGAGGTCATTGACAAACTTTCACACGCAATCAAGAATCTTGACAAGATTATTGACTGCTATGAGGAAGAAGGATATAGCAATCGGTATGACGGTAATTCTTATCGTGGACGGTCTTACGCTCGCAAGAGAGACTCCATGGGAAGATTTTCACGCAGAGGATATTCCAGAGCCGATGAAACAATGATATCCGAACTTCGAGACCTTATGAATGATGTGCCAGACGAACGTACACGGCATGAATTTCAGTCCTTCATTAGCAAACTGGAAAGTATGTAGGAGGTGTGCCACTTGATTACAGAGAGAGACCTGCAGGAGGCTATTGCCGAATGTCAGGGGCAACGGAACCCGAATGCCAACACCTGTATCAAGTTGGCGGCATACCTTACCATCCAAAGAGAGCTGTTTGGTGAACAATCAGTAGACCAAATTGCCGATACTGGCAAAATGGTTATACCGTCATACTCCTATGCTCCTACACCAATCGTCTATACGGCAGACACACCATTTGGTCAACTAATCGAAGGAAAAGACATAGAGGATGTCATGCCATTACTGGATGAATTGATAGAAGCGGTTCAATTATTGAATCCGAGGTTGTATGACGGTTTTCTCCAACGATTGAAGAAGATATAGCAATACCCCATTCGTACTGAATGGGGTATCTTTTTTTATATGATGATTTTTCCTGATGCCCTATCCACAAACTTCACTTCCGCATTCAGCTTATCGGCAATCTGGAATAATTCCGTTGCCGATAGTGAACCACGCTTCAATTTCTGGCTATAGTTTTGAGGGGACATATCCGTCATCCTTGCTATATCCTGTTTTGTCAAATCACCCTTCTTTATCATAACGAGGTTGATGTACCGTTCCACTTTATCCTTGTATATCCTGCTACTGTTCCTTCGTTCCATTTTATCACCACCTTTCATTTAAAATGATGGTAGCACACCGCACGAAAAATGTCAAGAAAAAAAATTTATTTTTTTAAAAAAAAAGTTGACATTCTAAACTACATAGTTTATAATAAAGACAGTTAAAACAAGCACACCACACGAAAGTGGAACGAAAGGAGAACGAAAATGAAGACAATCAAGAACCTTAGCAAGAACACAGTAAAAGCAAACATCGGCTTCAACCTGAGAGAGGACTTAAACTTCTCCGATGACGGAAACTACTTCAGAGGATTTGACTACAAGGGGATGCCAATCACAACCCTGAGAGCAGACGGAATAACATACTTATCCGTAAGAGTTGATTACCTGAATAACCAGTTTACATTTGAGGACTGGAGCAACACAGAAGAGTACATGCTCGCCGATGAGTTTAACGGAGTAGAGGAAATCGACCTTGACAAGCTGATTGAGAATTGCGAGAGAATCATCGCAAAGGTTGCCGAACTGAATAAGAAGGCCGAAGAGGAAGAAGTTGACATGGAGCCAGTAGTCGAGATGCTTAAGGACGAGAAAGAACAGATTGAAACCCTGTTAGAGAATGCCAAGCAGATTAAGTGGTGGGAACTGGAAGGATATAGCTTGAAATCCATACAGAGAGCATACAAAGGACTTCTTGATTATGCTAAGAGAATCGACAGAAAAATCTCAGGTATCGAGAACCACACTATGACTGTGAAAGAAGCAAGACAAATGGCACAGGGTGCTAATAAGTACGGCTACATCGAATACAGAAAAGACAATTACTGGGCAAGAGAACTTAGAGAGGCAATGTAATTAAGAAGCTGACCTAACGGCTTGACGGGGAGAAAGGATATCAAGATGATGTTAGCAACAGATTGGACATACGACATTTTTATGAGTGATGCAGAGAAATACAAAGCCACACCGCAGAAGGGTGTACACCCGAGTCGCAACGCAAGCGACAGGGAGCGGTTCATAACATGGTTCAAGAACTGTGCCAGAGACTTCATCGAAGAATGGATGAAGTCACACAACAGCCTGTACGACCATGGTTGGATTGGCGATGCCTTCATGAAGGACTTTCCCGAAGGCTTCAGCGATTACTACAAGGACGTATACGGACAGCGTCCTCACCTCTCCACATGGTTCTACCTGAGAGCAACTGGCCTGCCGAGTAGCGAAGATACGGCACGGCTGTTCTGTGCAGACCCAGTTGGAGTTGCCACACGGCTTGCCAAGTTGAACAGGGAGACCTGCTTCTGAATTTAGCCACCCGAAAGGGTGGTTATTTTTTTAAAAAAAGTTATAAAAACAGTTGACATAATAAACTACATGGTTTATAATAGAGATAGTTAAAGAAACGAGCACCAAGAAAGGGGAAGCAAAGATGAAGTGGTTCACAGAGGTTTTCTTAAAGAGTTTCGACAGCAGATTTGACGCAGGGAAAAGTCAGGTTTGGCTTTCAGAAAAGCAGGAGGCTGTTTGCAGGAAGTACATGAAAGAATCAAGATGTTTCGATTTTCTCCATGTAGAAACCGAAAAATACCAGTACACACTTTCTTACACAAAAAAGGGGTTCGCAAGATTAAGAAGATGCGATGTAGAGATAGCAATCTGGTAGAAGAAAAGGGCCACTCGCAGAGAATACACACAGGAAGAGATTTTCGAGATGCAGGCGGCATTCGGAGCAGGCGCAACAGTAGTGGATGTAATCACAGGACAGAGAATCACACTTTAATAGAAGGATGGATGGCCTACCGACCTAACGGGGAGAAGGAGATAATAATGAACGGATATGAATTCACAAGATTTGAGTCAGATTACAGGAGCAAGGTTAAGGCACAGGCTTATGACGCAAACTATATCAGGCACAGGTTGCTTGATACCTTCGCAAAACAGAACATCAACTACAAAGACTTACCAGATTATAAAGACTCAGAGTTCTGGTTCTTTGAAACTACATCAAGTTGCACAGAGAAAGAAGCCATCGACTGGATGAGGTACTACATGACAAATGCAATCGCCTATGGAATCGCAACCAAGAACCTCGACTGGAGAACCAAGTTCCTTGCAGGATATGACTTATTCATTGAGTTGACAGGTGGCAAATATGCGATGAGCAACCGAGAAGCAAAGTTCAATCAGGTCTGCTAAACAGCAAAAGGGGCAACCGAAGTGGCGGCCCCTTCTTTAATGCTGTGGGGCAGAAAAGGGGCAAATTATTTTCACCCAGTTTCATTCGGTATCGCTTTGCAGGATGCAACGCTTATCCGATACCCAGAAAGTTTCATCGTATTTCACTAATGTTTAAAGTTTTGAATAAACCTTGAGATTTTCTGTAAAACCGTTCAGATACCGTCTGTTTATGCGGTATCTGAATTCTGTTTAAGAGAAAAAGGGGCAGAAAAAGGGCAAATCTTCACAAAATGTGTATTTCCTTCACTTCGTACAAGTCTTTTTCCTGAAGTTTTTGAGTGACATGGAAATAGATATTTTTGGTGATGTCAGAATTTTCGTGGCCCAATCTTCTGGCGATAACATCGAAGGGTATTCCGTTTTCAGCAAGCAGGGCAACATGAGTGTGCCGCAGGGCATGAGGGGTTACGGCCTTCCCTACATATTTCTTTGAGTGCCTTTTAATGTACTTATTATAAGTCGGATAAACGCAGTTGTGGAAAACATTCTTACTCACGAGCCGATTGGCCGATGAAGCCTGCACCAGTCTTTTACACAGGGGATACAATTCATCCTGAATGTAGATTTTACGAATTGATGATTGTGTCTTAGCCGTAAGCACTTGGTTAATGTTGTAGTTAAATGTCTTACTGATAGATATGCTTCTGTCGGTCATGTCAATGTCAGTATATTCGAGGGCCAGTGCTTCACCAATTCGCATCCCTGTCAGTGCAAGGAATATAGTAAGGTCACGGTATTTCTGTTTCTTCATAGACTCTATAAGTGTGTTCAACTCATGGGACTCCAGATACTTGTCTATGATTTTGTCCTTTTTTTCTTTAATGGTTTCGTATTGCAATTTGTCAAGCCAAGAAATATCTTTCACAAGGTCATTGGCATATCCCCATCTTACTACCTGCTTTATCGTCTGAATAATCGTATTCCGCAGAACCTTGCTATCCACCTTTAGCAGGGGTTTTTTAATGTACTTGATAGAAATATTGTCAACTAACGCATCAGGCGGTATAACTTTTAATACGGCCTTTGCATTGATTTTATACGTCCTGCATGAAGAAGGTTTGGCGGTATCCTTAATGCCCTCCAACCATAAGTCAATCAATTCGGACATAGTGATATCCTTCGATACGGAAGATGTGATATCCTTGATTTTTTGTATCAGTGCTTTCTCGGCTACTTTC
>Ga0310690_10012440_pt1 | contig 10452 bp, 17 predicted proteins | sample AusTroGonzalo_MG_2_FD_207661 | JGI IMG/M metagenome (GOLD analysis project Ga0310690, IMG submission 207661) | Bovine rumen microbial communities from tropical cattle in Woodstock, Queensland, Australia - Gonzalo_04 (v2) (version 2) | ecosystem: Host-associated > Mammals > Digestive system >...
CTCTGGTATCAATACCACAAAAGTTGCACAGATTTCGACCAACCAAACAAATATTTTGTATGGCTTGAATAGCGGTGCAAAGAACTTATTTACAACAATTGCCAAATCTTATAGTTCGGGTGGCATTATAGTAACGGTTGACGATCAGAATAAAATTGTCGTGAGCGGTAGCCGTTCAGCAAGTTCGGGAATTAGTTTCACACAAGACCTTGTTACAGGTGAGGATAATTACTTAAATACACGTTACACATTACCTGTTGGTACATATGCGCTATATCCGGAATCAAAAGAAGGATTCTCAATTGTAATTGTAGCACATAATGGCACAACACAGACAAATTTAGGCGAAAGTAGTCCGAATAATAATATTTTCACTTATTCAGCAGAAACAAAAGCACAGTATCCATATATTGCAGTATATATTTGGTGTGGTTCAAGCGTATCTTTTGCAAGTGGCGGAGAAACATTCTATTTAATGGTATGTGATAAAGTAATTTGGGATACACTTGGACACACATTTCAACCGGCAAGTAAACCAAATTCCGATTTGACTTACCTCGAAGCTGAGGATAGGGCTGCTCTTGCTGAGGAGATTGATGCAGGGGCTAAGAATAAGTTTAATTTAGCCGGTGCTACAATCACAACTGGGAATGCGTCATATACAATAAGTGGTAATTCTATTACTGTAACAAGTTCCGGAACATGGGCAGTGGCTTATACACCAATAACATTACCAGCAGGCGATTATGTACTTGATCTGGATGTTACTACAAGAACATCGACTACAAATAATCCTAAGATAACAATATATACAGACACACGGTTGATGGATTATGTAGGAAGTTTAGATATAAAGGCAACAGGTCATTATACTTTACCATTTAAATCAACGGGGTCAACTCTTTATTTGGCTTGGTATGCTAATCAAAGCGGTACAAGTTCGTCAACTAATACATTAGCTGTAGCAAACATGATGATCTGTACAAAAGCCGCATTTGGTGTGTCTCCTGCGTTTGTTCCTTACAGACCGAACTATGATTTGGTTGTGTCCCGAACTAAAGACAATGTGAAACTGTTTGAAGATTCTTCCAACGGTTCTGTTGCTACAACATTAGCAATTCTTAATACATATAGAACACTTGTTGGTGTACTAATGAACAGCCAAAACGCTGATACCACATCAACAACACTACCTTCTGTATTAATGGGAAATGGCAACCGCATGATTATCACATCAAAAGATAATTCAGCAACCGCTACTATTCAGAAGGTTAGCGGAAATCTTGAATATGTTGTACCGTCAGGATATATCTTATTCTTATACGGTATCGCTTAGTTAAGTGTGCTAATTGTTACTTTACCGCTTGCGGTTACTTGAATCTTTTTGCTGTTCACCATTTGAACAGTGGCAGCAGAAGGATTAACAATATTAGTTATATCGTTATAACTTAAATCACCGCCTGTATAAGATACAATCCACAATCCAACTTGTGGTGTGAATCCCCATGTAACAACAGAAATCAGATAAGTTCCACAAGTTTTAGTTCCGTCAAACTGAGCATATTCAAAATCATCAAAGGTCATGATGTACTCATGAGTTTTTGAACTGCCGCTTGCATCACAATATACTATTTTTGTTCTCGGTACAAGTGCATACTGGGAAACCAAATCATAGTTTGACTGCTTAATTATCCTAAACTAATCATGTTTGTAATAAACCAAAAATTGCTTGATTTAGATGTTAGCGTAATTGTTTTACTGTTATCGGTTGACAGTGTAATTGTAGCGTATGTATCAAAGTCGTCACTTTTGCTTATAATATCCATTCTTACAGCAGTTTCCGCGTCATATTTAAATACATAGGCAACTATATACTGACCGTATGATCTAGCGGTAAATATATGACTGACATTTTGTTTAAGGGTATATGTGCGTGAATTATTAAAGGTATATGTAGGATATTTGGTTATCATCATGCTGAGCAATGTATCATAATCTGGACGGTATGCCACAAACTTAGGTGACACACCAAATGCGGCATTTGTATAACGGATTAAGATTATACAGATATTGCTTATGCAAATAGTGCTTATGCAGTATATAGCAAATTTAATTAAACACAATGAGATCAACTAAACAAAATTCAAGTTTGATACAGTAAGAAAGGATTAAGAAAATGACTTTAATTGATACCGAGGAATATCAAAAGTTAATTCTAAGCCTTATGCACTCCGAAGAAATCAACGAAATGATTGACGCAACAATCTACAAAGATGACGAACGTGCAAAGGCTGCAATCAGATACGGCATGGCTATAGCATCACTATATACTTGCAAGTGTAAGCCGTATGCTATGCCGAAAGACATGAAAGAACTGTATGAAAAATTAGAAGAAAGAGATAAGCTCATAGATGCAGTTATGATAGCATATAATGAGGTTACGAAAAAGAATTAACTAAACCAAATCCCAGTTTGGTAGAATTTATAGGAGAGTAAATATGCAAATTATAAAGATAGAAATTCTTGATGATGTGGACGATTACCCACTTGATGATCTTGCAAATGAGATTTCAGAAGGTTATCGTTATGATGACTTCCCGGCAGCTCATGTTAGAGTTACAGATTTAAAGACCGGAGAAGTTTGTGAAGTAAATCCACACAAATAATTTTAGGTAGTCTGACTTGGAGAAATATAACATTCTCTGAGTTGGACTATATTTTTTATTAACAATTGGTAGAAAATCCCCTACTGATTGATCGAAGGAGAGATTAAAATGGGTAGAAGTAAAGTTAAAAATGTAATGACTACACCTGAATGGTTAGCAAAGGTAAATCCTTACAACATAGAGTTGATGGAGAATTACTTAGAAGATATCAGTACAACTAAGGCAGACAGTACAATCAAAGAGTATAGATGTGACCTTAAGATTGCTTTCTGTTGGGGACTGAATAATCTTGGTAATAAGCCGTTCCCGGAATGGAAAAAGAGAGATATTCAGAAATATCAGAATCATCTTATTAATAACTGTCATCTTAGCCCGGCAAGAGTAAGACGTATGGAGTCAGTTATCAGTTCTCTTAGTAATTACATTGAGAGAATGTATGATGATGAACACCCGGATTTCAGAAATGTTGTAAAGGTTATCGAAAAGCCTGTGATTGCTCCGGTAATTGATAAGACTGTCTATTCTGAAGAAGAAATAGATAATCTTTTACACAAGCTTACTGAGAAGAAGGAATATCGTAAGGCGTGTTTAGTTGCTCTCGCTGCATTTTCAGGCAGACGTAAGGCAGAATTGTTAAGATATAAGGTTTCTGATTTCGATGATGATAAGCTAATCTGTGAAGGTGCGTTGTATGAAAGTAGTCCTCTTAAGACTAAAGGCAGAGGAAAACAAGGCAAAGTAATTAACTGTTATACCCTTGCTAAGAATTTTAAGCCTTATCTTGATAACTGGATGAATTACAGAAAAGAAAAAGGAATTGAATCTGAATGGTTATTCTGTAATATGGTTCACCCGGAAAAGCACATTACTAAGCACGTAGTAGATCCGTGGTATGCAGAACTTACAGAACTTTCAGGCAAACCATTCTATCTTCATAGTCTAAGACATAACTTTACTACAAGGCTTTTAAGAGCTGGAGTCCCGGCACAGGTTGTTAAAGACATCATCGGATGGTCTGATATCTCGCTTGTGGATTACTACAACGACATGACGAAATCAGAATCTTTTACTAAGTATTTTGGTGCTGAAGGAATCAAGAAAGTTAAAAGCAAATCTTTAAATGAAATATAGAAAGGAGTGATTTATATGGCATTTTTAGTTCCTGATAGTGAATATACAGCTAATGGTGTCAAAGTAAATGAATATCTTCTTACTAAACATAATCCAAATAACATTGATATGCCGTGGGCGGAAATAACTGATCTTATAGGCATAACAATTCATAATACAGACTGGATAACAACAGCTTCCGGGACACATCCAAGTGAACAGTATTCGAGAGCTGTTGTCAACAATCGCATGGGTGACGTTCGAGTTCATTTCTATGTTGATGATATTGATGCATGGCAGAACTTACCTTTAACTCTCTCAGGCTGGCACGCTGCGGATGGTGACGGTGACGGTAATAGAAAGACTATTGCTATTGAGTGTATCATGTCATCTGACTACAATGTAAAAGATCAGAAGTCTGAAGATAATGCAGCGAGATTGGCAGCATGGTTACTTACTAAGTATAATCTCGGTATTGATAGGCTTTATACTCATAATCATTGGTATTCGCCTAAATACTGCCCGGCATATATCTTACCACACTGGGATAAATTTGTTGATCTTGTTAAGAAGTATATGGGTAATCCGGTCAATAATACTCCTGTTGTTAATGAAGAAATGTATCGTATCCGTAAGGACTGGAATGATCCTAAGACACAGATTGGTGCTTTTAAGAATCTTGACGGGGCTAAGTCTGCATGGAAAGAAGGATATTATATCTTTAATTCCAAGGGCGAAGTAGTTTACCCGGCAGAAACAGCTCATGAAAAGAAGATGTGTACTGTGATACTGGAACAGCTTTATAAGGGTTGTGAGTCAGCATCGGTACAGACACTTCAGAACTTACTTGATGATGTAGGATATAATCTTGTGGCGGATGGTAAGTTTGGTAGTAAGACCGAGAGTGCGGTAATTGATTTTCAGAAGAAGAATGGACTGGACGCAGATGGTATAGTTGGAAGTCTGACATGGCAGAGTCTTATTGAAGCGGAATAAAGGTGTCAGTGGGTGTCATATTAATTTAGGCATAAAAATTAGGTAGTGTATTATTCATTGGTTTTAGTACACTACCTTTTTTTTGCGTTTTTAAATTAATATTTTTTGACACCTTTTATTTTCGAGGGTGTCAATCGGGTGTCAATGTATTTCTTTTAAGGTTACACAGCCACGTATTTACGTTATTTTGTTTATAGACAGGATGGCACTGGCGAACTGTCGAACTATCATATTTCTTTCTAAGTCACGTATTTGTGTAGCATATTTTATAGCTATTTAATATGGACTATCTGATTTTTTTGTTTATCTTGCAGTATAGCGCATGGGATTGAAATAGTATGCAAACTTTACGGGTATCAAAATGGTGTCATAGCAGGGTGTCAACATGAAATTTGGTGTCAATATAGCCTTAAAACAAATCATTGAGTCGTGCATCTTCGGTAAGTTTAGTATCATCGGTTAAATGGTGATAAATATTCATTGTTGTCTGAATATTCTTATGTCCGAGTCTTTCCTGAACATACTTGGGACTTAACCCACTTGATATAAGTTTGGTACAATGCGTATGTCTTAGATCATGTGTTCTAAACACTGGATATCCAGCATTTTTGAAAGTATCTAACCTTTGATGAATATATTTGTTTGACACCAAAGTGGTATCCGGTTTTGACACCACAAAAGAAAAATTGTCACCTTCAAATATTCTTCTATCAATATTTACATTGTATCTTTTAACATCTGTAGTATTTTCTTTTTGTTTTTTAAGCTCTTTAAGATACTCTACCATTGTGTCATCAATAGTTATTGTTCTTACGCTGTTGTACTTTGGCATAGAAAAGTAAAAAGATCCTTGTCTTTTGATAAGCTGCTTGTCTATCCTAAGAGTTTTGCGTTCAAAATTAACATCATTCCATGTAAGAGCTAAAGACTCTGATAATCTTAATCCAGCATGATAACCTAACATAAAAATAGTACCGAGGATATCGTCTTTATAGGTTTCATAAAATCTTGCAATCTGATCATCATTGTAAGCATAATTAGGATTCCCACGATTTTCAATGTTATCCGGGATTTTAATGTTCTCAAAAGGATTAGCCTTTACAATTCCTCTTTGGATTGCATATTTGAACATATTGCGAATGACATTTAAATTTTTGCGGATAGTGCTATGTGATAACCCGGATTCTTTCATGCTTATAATTAGATTCTCTGCTGCATTATAATTGATTTTGCATAATTTATACTGTCCTAACTCTTTGAGGAAATGCGCATTTAATACGCCTTTATATGATTCATAGGTTGACCATTTAAGAAGTTTAGAACAGTAATCAATGTATTCTTTAGCAAAATCATTGGCACTTACATCAGAATCTATTATAGCCACGCCACTGTTATTATATTGAGCTAATGCAGCGTTCCCGGCTTCAAGAGCATCTTTTTTTGTTAAGAACCCACCTTTAACTATTCTTTGCCTTTTACCGTCAATCTTTGCCCCTTCGAAGTAATACTGCCACTTGCTTCCCCTTTTCCTTGTACCAACTTTTCCAGCCATTATTATTCCTCCTTATAAAAGAATAATGACTGTGTAACCATTAAAAAGTATATCACAGCCATTGTTGATTGTCAATTATGATTTAATATTAAAAACTGATCTTGAATTAATATATTTTTGCAAATCAGACTCTCTTATCTTAGTCCCACCTATTTTAACCGCAAAAAGTTCTCCTTTTTCAATTAAATAACGAACTGTTCTTGTACTTGTCTTTAGATATTCTGCTACATCATCTACAGTAAAAATCCGATCCATAGTTATTAAGCTCCTTTGCTAATTTCATCTACACGCCTACTTCCATTCACAACATATCTCTGCATTACAATACCGTCATCTTCAAAACTATAAAGGCAACTTATGATTACATCAAGTGCAATATTAGTATATACATATCTTGCATATTCACCTTCGTCAATGTCTACACAAACAAAATCAACACTATCATAAATATAATCAGGATCAATACTGTTATAATCAAGCTCATCATAACTAACTTCAGTTAAAAGATATGCGTAAATATGTGCTGATATAATTCTCTCTAATTCTTCATTTTTATTAACTTTTTCTGTGAATCTTTCCATATTTCTTACTCTCCTAAAAATAAAATTATAACAGGATTACTCCCATCTGTCTTGCATCATCTTAATCCACTCATTAACATCTCTCTCGGTGCGCCCATCATACATCTTCCTGTAATACTCGGCAGCCAGTCCGTAAGTAGTAAACCCGGATACAAGTTCCCACTTACAATACAAAAACTCATCACCTTCATAGTAATGAATAAGCCTGTAAATCTTATACTGACCGCCAAGACTATACTGATCAAAGACAAGTTTGATGTACTGCCCGGTTAATAGATCCTGTGGTTTTGTGCTGAATGTCATTTAAGCATCGCCTTGACTCTCTCATTCTGAAGCCAGCCCGGAAATTCATCAAGCAACTGTCTATAGGTAATGTCAAGAGCGTTCTTTACTTCAAAGAAATCTGCATTATCAACATATCTGTCCGTAAGATCATCCAGCTTTTCAAGGAAACTAAATCTTGCTCTGCCTACACCTACATACTGCCAAAAGATAGGCAACTTAGATGCTTCCTTGATAACTGACATTGTAGCACCCTGATCATCATTGTCACCATCGGTAATGAACATCACATAGGACGGAAGCTTGTTATCTTTGTATGCAGCAATTACAGACTTCATAACCGGAGCATACTTAGTACCGCCCATATTATACTTACCGAGAATTTCACGCTTTACATAGCCAGCACAATTCTGAAGTGTTATATCCGGGAGTCTGTGGCAACCATCATGGAATATCCACACTTCCATTGTCCTATTATCATCAAACTCCATAGCCAGCGGTAAAGCGTTCTCAATAACTTTCTGCACAGTACCGTCATAGTATAAATTACTCATAGATCCTGAGTAGTCAAGAACTAAACCAACCTGTGCTTTCAGACCATTAAGTGGCTGTTTACTAAGGCAGATTGTGTGTACTTCCTCTTTCTTCTTAGTAAGATCAATTGTCGGCTGATTCTGTACTTCCGGGGCAGATGCTTTTGCGATATTTCTCTTAAAAATATTAAGCATTTTCTCACATATCCTTTCTGTCTTTAATCATCTCATAATACTGTCTTAACTGTTCGTCTGATAACTTGATAAGGCTATTAACATTGTAATAATCCATCATGGCAACCAGTTCAGAACCAGTAGCATAATTACTTCCTAACTCTTTAATTCTGTTTAATAGCGTTGCTCTATCCAAAATTCTCATCTCCTTAACAACTAATATATTAGCTATTATAAGCCTTTTTAGCCCTTAACAGATAACATATTAACTATAATGTTCTCCTCATATCTCCTTAATCATCAACAGGTTCTTCGTCATAATCGACTATCTTCAGTCTGATCGTATCACAAAGTTCAATTTCCTCGCCATTAAGAGTGATGTAAAGTTCCTTCATTGGTTCTTTGTTAATATCTCTGATAAGATCATTAATCTTCCTCTGAAGTGTACGTGCTTCACCCGGAAATGAACGTTTGAAATCTGACTTAAACTTCTTCTGTGTCAATCTCTTATCAATCCTGTAAGGCATTATAATCTCCCTTCATCGTTTTCTGCTACACTTGCCACATCCTTCACATGGAGAATAGCGGTCATATCTGCATGGTTCATTTGAATAATGATATGTTTCATCTTCATCAGATTCAAGATACTTCAGACCATATTCACAGCCTTCACAAGCCGTATCCGGTTCATCAATATCACAGTTCTGATAGTGATTATATTTACATTTAAACCACATCATTAACCATGCATCTCCTTTCTAAAGGCTTCATAATCGTTTCTGAAGTTAAGTTCATTCTGCTGTCTGATTAATACTTTACGCATTTTCAGTTCTCTCTTAGCTTTATCAGTACCTTCTGTAGCAAGGCAGTAAACGTAAAATGCAAGTACAGAAAAGTAAAAGCATCTTATAACTGTTGCTACTGGATTATTGATATGTGTGTCTGCTATTAATAACAGGATATCAAACCAAGCTAAACCACAAGATGCCGTAAGAATAATGTCTGCTATATTAACTTTCTTTTTCATAACTAAGATCCTCATTTCATTCTTTTTCTGTCACGAAATCTACTTGCGCCCATTTCCAAGTACGGTAAATAGCCCTACCCATTTCTGCCGTAAGTTCAAAGGCATATTGTTCTCCTTTATCACCGATGATGTAACTTCTAATAGCACCAAAACCATCAAGTAGGATGACAACGGATTTTGGTTTATCAAATTCTGTATCTGATATTCTGATATACCCTTCCATTATGTCTATCCACTCGAATCCAAGACTCATCCAGTATTTAAAACATGGTGGAATCTGAGATTGTTCTTTCTGTTGGTTAGCCAATATCCTTGACTCCTCTACTATGCCTTATAGACGCTACACAATCCTTAATAGCATTAACTATAACCGGGATTTCATCTACACAGTTTTCATCGGAGAAAGAGAGTCTTATAGTGCCGTATTTGTATTCATCAGGGACATCAATAGCTTCAAGTATAGGAGAAACCTTCTGATCCTTAGAGTTACAAGCCGAACCGGATGATACGTAGATATGCTTTAAGCTAAGAAGATAAAGAAGTGATTCTGCGTTGACATCCTTAAAAGAGATACTTAAGATATACGGATTATTAGGATCATCATTGAATCTTACATTATCAATCTTAGCAAGTTCAAACTTAAGTTCATGCTTGTACTGATCAATAATCTTATTATTCACATCCATACGATTATATGATATCTTAAGAGCTTCTGCCATAGTGATGATACCAAGTGCATTTTCTGTCCCGGCTCTCATATCATTCTCTTGATGACCACCAAGAAGTAATGGTTTAAGTGGAATTTTTGATGCTATAAGTCCAACACCTTTAAGTCCGTGGAATTTATGTGCTGAAGCTGTGATAATATCTGCAACTCCATAGTCAAGATCAATCTTACCCATTGCCTGAGTACAATCAAGATGAAGAATAGCTCCGTACTGGTCACAAAGCATCGCAATCTTATTGATATCCTGAATAGTACCTATTTCATTATTGACAGCAATGATTGATACTAAGATTTTGCAACGATCTTCAAAACAATAAGTACTAATAAGTTCACTTTCTAAATCTTTAAGGTCAATTCTACCCTGTTTGTCGAGTGAAACATATGCAATGGATGTATAATCAATGTTTTCTCTTTTCTTTACAGGGACAGATACAGATTTATGTTCTATTTTAGTTGTAATAATCTTACGCCAACCCTGAGAAAAAGAAAGAACCATGTTATTACCTTCTGTAGATCCACTTGTAAAGATTATCTCGGAAGGCTTAAATCCGATAAGACTCGCAATTGTCTGTCTTGCTTCTTTAATGTGTCGAGCAGTCTTTACAGATGGATCATACAGCGAAGAAGGATTATACCAGTCATCTTTAAGAACGTTATCAATTGTTTTCTTAAGCTGCGGATAAGGTCTTGTTGTTGCCGCATTATCTAAGTAAATCATATTATCACTCCTTTTATATAATTTTAACTACTTAAGAACTAAAAAAAATAAAGATCATTTGAAATCTATGTCTTAATTATATACCA
>Ga0310690_10012443_pt1 | contig 10449 bp, 10 predicted proteins | sample AusTroGonzalo_MG_2_FD_207661 | JGI IMG/M metagenome (GOLD analysis project Ga0310690, IMG submission 207661) | Bovine rumen microbial communities from tropical cattle in Woodstock, Queensland, Australia - Gonzalo_04 (v2) (version 2) | ecosystem: Host-associated > Mammals > Digestive system >...
ATCTATGATTCCGTCTTTGGTTATATTTGAGTTTGTCAATTCCGCTATCTTCTTGTCTTTATCGGCTAATTCTTTCTGATAAGAAACAAGTTCCCACCAACCTTTCATTCCCTCTACCGGACGGAATAATTCAGGAGTTGTTTGAAGTAACCGCCTGAGTGTGGCTTTTATGTCACTCCCAGGTTTATATTTTACAAGCGGAATTACACGAGGATAAATATCTCTTAACCTGGCTCTACCACCAAGTTCCTCCAGTGCCTTCTTAACAGCCTCCTTATGCGTTAGTTCACCTTGTTTCTTCATACTTGTTTGCAAAGGTACGAAAAAAGCCGATCACAACGTGACCGGCAGATCTATGAGGATCCATTTTTGATCTTATTTAACTATTGAGGGATGATAATTATCGTAAAATGGGATTAATATTCAAGAAGATCCAATCCTTGATTACGATAGAATGGAAATTTCTGATCACTGGATAACAACGTAAGTTGCTCGGTTATTGCATGTGCAATAATTACATGGTCACTAGGGTCATTGTGCTCCTGAGCCTCGTTAAGAATAAGGCGAGAATACGTAAACATTGTTCGCTCTGTGATAGGAAGCGTGTCAATGTTTGCTTCTTGCTTAATACTTAGCAGCATTTCTTCTGCTGTTCTCCAAAATTTAGTCAGAAATTTCTTGTTATTAAAAGAAACTATTAATTCTCGTTGTGTTTCTGCACTGATATAAAGACGATTGTCTGGGTCATTCAAGATATCCCAAACATTTCGGTCAAACGGGTCAGAATCCGTAAGCCAGTCAATGATAACGCAAGTGTCAAGCAGTAATCGCATGCTCTTTAATCGAAGCTAACCAATTGCGCTTTCAGTTCAGGATCATTTATAACAAAAGCTCCTTTATGCGCCCTTGCCCATCTCATAAACCGACTTCTAGCCGTCTTTTTCGAGTTAATGGCTCTATTGTTTGCCATCTCTGACTTTCTTTCTTCGTGTGACATAATACACTATATTAACTTAATCGCCTGCAAAGATACGTTATTATTTTGAATAAAACAAGTTTTATTCGTTTTTTCTATCAAATACCCACCTAATAGCTACTCAAACGCCTTGATAGCCTCTTCGTATTTTTTTATCCAATAGGCTCCGCGTTGCTCCTGCGTATTGAGCAACAGTGACTTATTGAACACTTTTCCTTTCAGTTCATCCAAAGGCTTTTCCAGATGGATAAGCCAGTAGGTCTTGTCGCGTGATGGCTTGTAGTCAGAAGTATGAGAAGCCATCTCCTCTACCTGTTCACGGGTCTTCACCTGTGGTTTTACTGACGATATTCTGCATAGTTGCGCCCTCTTAGAATCCTTTCCAAGGAATGCTAATACATACTCTGCTCCAAGTAGTTTCGGCATAGACAGGATCTTGCTGATGGGCAACGTGTAGGTGTGTGATTTCTCAAACCATTCCCATTGCTCTTCAGAACCGATTCTTCCCACAAGTACATGGTGCGGCTGCTCTGCTTGGATGGCACCATTAAAGTCCACCAGCACCATCTCCCTGTATGCCTGCCTCACCTCCTCATTCTCCAGTTCCTCTCGCCGTTTTGAGGCCAGTTCAAGATAACCAGAATCCATATCAATACCCAGATACTTTCTACCAAGCAGAGAGGCTGCGACACCAGTAGTACCACTTCCGTTAAAGGGGTCGAGAACCCAGTCACCTTCCTTTGTGGATGCCATGATAATACGTGACAACAGGCTCAACGGTTTCTGCGTAGGATGTTTGCCACACGACTTCTCCCACTTTGCCACTGCCGGCATACGCCACACATCCGTCATCTGCTTACCGTCGTTCAGTTGACGCATCAGTTCATAGTTATAGCGATGCTGAGCCCGCTTCGATTTCTTGGCCCAGATGATATACTCAGCAGAGTGTTTGAACACACGATGAGATACATTATCTGGTGGATCCGTCTTATTCCACGTTACCACATTCAGAATCTTAAATCCCAATTCCGATAACTGGTCTGCCACAGAGAAGATATTGTGATGAGTACCACTTATCCAGATGGTTCCATTATCTTTCAGTTTATCCTTGCAAACCGTGAGCCACCGGCGATTAAATTCATCGATGTAATCCGCTGAAGGAGCCCTATCCCATCCTCCTTTATCCACACAAACCACCTTGCCGCTACTAACGCTGATGCCGCCATTACTCAGGAAGTAAGGAGGGTCAGCAAATATCATGTCGAACTTGAAATCAAACGCTTCAAGTACCGACACGCAATCACCATTTACGAGGGTGAAATCCTTATTGGCAGAGCGGTAGAAGGGAGTGATAGTAGCCATTATTCCTCTTATGATTTGTTTAAAAGACCAACGATACTAAACCACATATCAAGAGTATATTTCGTAAAACGAGTAGAATATGGAGTGAGCTGATATTTCTCTATTATTTGTTTGACATCACCTATAGTTCTTAACTTTTTCTTATGGCATTGATGAAGCTGTCTCCTTGTTATAATTTTTTCTTCAACCAAGAAATCCAATGAAGTAGTCAAGTCATACTTTGAACGTTTCTTTTTTTCAATCCTTGTACGATTGATTTCTTTGCGAACATCTTCATCACGGCTGCTGACAATCTTATATCTTTTCCTATCATTTTGCAGATTGTCTATTGTTCCATTTTCATATTTAACGACGAGACGAAGAGAGCCTCTCATTGTCTTTTTCTCAATAACAGTACAACGTTTTGCATCATAAACAATTGTGTCGCCAACCACAGCTCCCTCTATTTCTGGTTTCTCTTCATTTGCAGTGGTTTCTGGTATCTTACTTACATTTTCAGGAATATCCTCTTCGTCCTCTTCTTGTGCTGCGATCTTTTTATCGTCAACTCCTTTCCGTTTATAAAGTATGTCCCTAAGATGTTTAACCGTTTTCTCTTTAATTTGTCTCGCCCTTTCACGAGTAAGGCCAAAATAATCTCCTATAGCCGATAAAGTTTCTTCTTTTGCATTAATACCATAGAACCTCTGTATGATTTGCCGTTCCCTATTACCCAGGCGTTTTAGAAGATTCTTGATGGTTATTTTGGATTCGTTCTTGTTAATAAAATCGTCAATAGCATTTGTTTCACTCTCCTTGTTGTCCAAATCACTGAATAGACTGGTTAAAGAACCAAGATTGTAAGGGAGGCTATCCACAAATTTGATTCTCTCCGTATCAAGTTCTTCATCAATCTCAATATCGTTTACAGAAGGACTATAACCATGCTTCTGCTCGAACTTTTCTTTGAACTTTCTAACCTTTCTATATAAGAGCAATTGATTCAAAGGCAACCTTACCGTATACGGCATTGTTGTCATTGATGCAGAAATAGATTGAAGGATCCACGATTTTGCGTAATTTGAAAAACTACGATACTGTGTGTAATCAAAACGCTCAGCTGCCTTTACAAGACCTACATTCCCTTCTTGTATAATATCTTCGAGAGGGGCTCCTTTCCTACAATACAGAAATGCAATGTTCGCCACAAGTCTTTGCTGGCTTTTTATAATCAAGTCAAACGCTTTTTGATCCCCATTTCGATATCGCTTGAAGAGTTCAATCATTTCATCATTTGAATAAATGCGATATTTGGAAATCTGACTTAAATAGGAGCGCAGAGAATCGCTTAAATCTTCTTCTAAGAACCTATTGACATTGAATCTTTGAGGTATTTCTACGGGAGTTATTAGTTCATCTATTTCCTCTTCTGGCTCTTCAATTTGAAGAGCGCCTTCTTTTGCATACCACAAAGAATCGTCATCCTGATACCAATATGGGATATTCTGTGAAGAGAACATAATCTCTGCCACATAGTATTTGTCTAATTCGAGTTCTTGTGAGATTGCTCGTATCTTAAGACCATTATTATGCAACAATAGTGAATATATTCTCTCAATATCGTTCATTAACTGTTCTTCTGAGTCTTCATGTAGTCAATAATCTCCTCACACCATCCAATCAAACATTTGGTACGTCGGTCTATAACAGCCTCTCCATATTCAGGATAGAGTCCTCGTACAAGTTCCTTTCCTTCTTTTATAGCAGTCCTCCTTGGGTATAGTGCCGTCTTAGCGAAAAGCTGCCCAATCAGTTCATTCTTTATAATTTGCTCATATATCCTGACTTTGGCTCGCTTAGGATCCTGCATAATATCCTCACCTAAAGATGTCAATTTAAGATTTTCGTCTATGAGTTCAAGAAAATAACATGCATTAGAATAGTAGGCTGCCTGCCGAACCTCGAATTTGTTAAAGTCGGCAATGTCATTCAAGGAACAATTCATTGTATTAGCAATGAACTTGAATGTCCTGATGACTGTAGCAAGCGTATTTGCCTGGGGGAGTAGTTTCTTCATAACTGTTACACGTCCATTAAATCGTTTGAAACCAACATATTGTAGTAATTATGCAATATTGTATATCTGTCATTTTTGCTCTTGTCAGCGAAGTCTACCCCTAATTTCTTACACAAAATAGGAAATCCACCATTAGCATAAAACTCGAATGCTTGGTACATCTTATTTCTGTCTGGATCGTCTTTGGGCCTTTCTTGAAGGATGGACTGATTGCCTTCTTTCAGATAAGCCAGGAAGTTCATAATTTCCTTCTCTCGATCTTCAAAGAAAGTCGTTTGTACAGGCTCTGCTCTATTCTGAAAAGGAACATATGCCTGATTCGCATAGCCGATAAGTGCAGAGATTGTAAGGATCTGTGGGTAGCCATTAAACACTTTAAGGTCTCTCACCAAATATCGCATCTGCTCATCCTGATCGAGATTACGATTTATACGATATGTATTGTCTATATTGATTGGCATAGTAGTTATTTTGTATAAGTGATACCTTCTGTTGAATCTTTTAGTAGTCTTGCAGTTGATTTTACTGAAGGCGCTACAAGTTGCTGAACACCACCATAGCTCTTGTCATCTGCCATTAAAATTATCTGGTTGGCAAATGTATGAATATATTGAGCCACGTTATCCAGATTCTTTCCGCTAAGTTCAGTAAATGGTGAATCTATCAAGAATGGATAGTCATGCGATACTTTTAATTTGTCTGTGGTCCGGTCTTCATTCGAGTAATCCAAAACAGCCTTGGCAAAAGCCAATGAATTCACCTTACTCTGTCCTGTAGACTTTCCTTCTACGACCTCAAGTACAATTCTTTCGTGTATCTCACTTTCGCTAAGTCCATCATCTTCCAAAGTTTTGATACGTCCGCTATTGACCCATGAAGAACGTAGTTCATCGTACTTGCTTTTTACATAGGTAACAAGCCTGTACTTGTCTCTTCTTCCATGCTGACATAAGTAGATACGTCTACCAGTATCCTCACTCAGCAAGGAGTAAGCATTAGTCAAATAACTATTGATGCTTTCAAGTGACAGTTCGCTATTCCGCTCACCAATTTTTATGATGGCATTCATAAAGAGTTCCAAAACATTCTGTTCTGCGTCCAAAGCCTTTATTTGCTCTTGACTTCCTGATGCTTCTTCTAGCTCTTTTTGGGCTTCCTTCAGTCTCTTGCTCGATTTGTCAATCATTCCACGACATCGGTCTTCATTACCTTTCAAACGTCCCATCAACTCGTCTTGTTCCCTTCTTTCTGTTTCAAGCTGTTTAATTGTGTCTGATACGTTTGAAACTAACGATGATGAGATTTCTGACAATTCGATTTTTATGTTTGCAACCTCATCTTCGCTATCTTTCATGGCCTTATAGCTTTCTTTAAGCAACTTCTTTGCCCTTTTCTTCTCTCCATCAAACTGGTTGGCCATATAAAGTAGCGTGCTGCTAATATTATCAGGAGGTAGTGCAGCAATCATTTCTGTTAAATGCTTCACGATGTCATCATTCATATCGCAGCCACAGATGCACTTGGGGCGCTTTAAGATGCTTTTAACAGCCTCAACTGTAAGACCTGCAGGAACATCTACATTCTCTATTGAGGATTTTACATCGTCCACTAGTTTATCTGTTACCAATGCATATCCATCAAGTAGTCGCTTAAAAAACTGATCGGTGTTTTGCTCGAAGTGTTTCTTTGCCGTTGCCAAATCCCTTTCTAAACCCTTGCGTTTCTGTTCCAGTTTTGCTGCATCTTCAAGTTGGGATAGTTGTAAAGAGATTTCTTCGAGCTTCGCTTCAACATTCTCTTGATTCTTTAATATGCCGTTCAATTCGATATCTTTATCTTCAAGGGTTTCTTCGAGGTCCTCAATTTCCTGTTCAAGTTCCTCCGCCGTAACATTTCCAGAGCTCTTGTTTATTCGCATCCTCTCTTTACGGATGTCTCCTTTGATATCCTTTATCTCCTCGCTGCACAATTCAAAGAGTTTCTCGTTTGTAACAAGAGATATGACATTTTTGATGGTCTCTTTCGATTGGTCTCCAACAATATTGAGTTTTTTCATGCGTTCGCCGTCAAATGTTATTCCTTCCAAAATTGATTTGGGAATAATCCTTGACAGGAGTTCTTCTATTAGCTCTTTGTTTGTCTCTGGAGCAGTGCGTTCACCATTGGGTTTGTTATAGCTCAATTCCACTTTGGTATTCGAATTTATCTTGTCATTGATCCGCATGAAGGTTTCAGTACGCTTCACAAAATACTCTATAGATTTGTTGGTGAAGCATAGTTCCACCCAGCATTCTTCGGAGTTGGCATGACGATTTACTTCGAGCCGATGATGGAGGGTGGAATTAAGTGAGTAAGGAGTTTCTTCCTTCTCGCGCATACTGCTAAAATCGAAACCATAAAGTACCCACTGGAAAGAAAACAGCATTTCCGTTTTACCAGAGCCATTGACTCCTAATACTAGCGAAATATTCTTCTGCTCTGTTGTGTCAAAACGTATGGTTACGTCTTTGAAGCAACGATAATTGTGATATTTGATGTAATTGATCTTCATAACGCTATGATTTAGACACAATCTCTCTCACGACTTCTTCGAGTTGTGATTTCAACTGCTTATTATTACCGGTTTCCTGACAAGTCTTTGCATAGTTCAGGAACTTCCAAAATCCTTCTTTCTGAACCTCAGTAAACTGAAGTTCGTCTAAGACATCTTCAATCGGGTTCTGATTCATAATCTGTTACGTTTTCAATTGTTATGTGGTAATCGTTTTCTATCTCACAAAATCTGGCTTCATTTTCGTCTTTGTTCAAGGCAAGCCTGTTATATTCTCTTGCTCTCGACAGTTCAATCTTAAGCAATCCCTCGCAACCATAGGTTCCTGCTTCCACTGCAGGGAGTACCACCATGTCGTAGATGTATGCGATGGTCTTTCCACTCTCCTTACATTTTCGAAGAACACGTCCTCGTCGCTGAACGGTTTGCCTGAGTGCACTATCGCTAGCCATGATATATATCTTATCCAGTTTTGGCACATCTACACCTTCGTCGAAGCACTTTATTGCCGCAAGTGTATCAAAGAATCCATGTTCAAATTCATACAGTACTCTTTTTCTGTCGAGTGTATGACTGGTAAACTGGGATACAACCAACCCTTTTTCATATAGCACTCTGGTTACAGAGTCGATGATAGACTCTCCTTCACCATCTTTACCCTGACCACAATACACTACAGAGTTGACGAAATTGTATCCACTATCAGTTAGTTCTCTCAGCTTCACCATTTTGTTTGAGGCCTGTTTTAAGATTAAGCTCCTCTCTCGACGCAATTTGTCTATTACCTCTTGATCAGGTTCTTTTTTGTTCATCTCTTGGGCTAGGAGTTTGCTCTTAAACAGGAACTTCTCATTCTCATCTTCATTCAAACGAACAAAAATGGGATGGTATTCATATTTCGACAGGAAGTCGTTGTCGATGGCGTCTTCAATACCATAATAGAAAGTATCACCAGGGGTAAAGAACCTGACAATAGCTTCAGATTCGCTTTCGCTGAAGCGCTGAATGGTTGCACTGAGCCCTAACTTGTATTTGGGGTTAAGTTTAACTAATGCCGATAGGTTACCCTTTGTCAAGTTATGAGCCTCATCAACTATCAGGAACAATGATGGGATGCGTTGAATCTTGGGATATACCTTTGAAAAGAACGTGTCATAAACTGCGACACAGATAACATTTCTGTCATCTGAGTAATAGTCAATAGTAGCTTCTCCTATCGTCAGGTCAAACGATTTCCCATTTCCACCAAATAGATAGACTTTGTCATATCCTTCCTCCTGTAATGCACTGGCCCATTGTGTCTGTAGATCTACTTGGGGAACGCAGACAACAACAAACAAATTCTCTTCGCACTTCTTTTCTAAAGTCTGAATTGTCTTGACGGAAGTGAAGGTTTTTCCGGTACCTGTTGCCATCTCATAGAAATGCTGGTAGCCGTTTTCACAAAACTGTTTGATTGCATCTTCTTGATAAGAATAAAGTGTCTTCTTCCCTTTCGTTATGTGGCTGGAAATGTAGTTATCAATTGCCGTTTCGAGGGTGTCACTTCTTTTGTAGCAGTTTAACAACTCCTTTTCAACAGCTGTGGGGAAGTCTATCACCACAACCGATTCATCTTGGTTGTTCCATAACTGATTAAAATAACGTTCTTCCCCCTCAATGAATGTTGCTGTATATTCATTTAACCAGGAATAGTTGACCTGAATACTCTCTTGATTAAACTTAAAGGCTCTTTTAGTCTCGTTTAACGAGCCATTGAAATAGACTTTATTATCTTCCTCATCAACAAATATGCCAAATTTCTCGTGGAAGATTCCAAGTGGTTGATAGGCAACCTTTATTATCAATTTCCCTTCCGTCAGCATGTTGCAAACAACATCAAGCTGGGCAAGTTCCTCATCAGAAAGTTTGGCACCAGTTATTGACTCTATTAACGACTTCGTAACATGCTCCTTATCAAGGCTCACACATGCATCAATAAGTTCAGCGTCAGCTTGGGAAAGGTCTGGACTACATATTAGGTTGATTTGTCCGCCTTTGCGTATAAAACGAATAAGGCCATCAATAGACAATGTCAATGAGTGGAGGGAGAAATATCCAGCTGCTCTATCTAGCCTTATACTTTCAGAAAAGCAGGGAACATAGAAATCCTGATCAATGGAATCTTTATGGGTCCTATATATTGGCTTGTATTTTCTCTTATTCAACATAGGCATCCCAATTAATAGTTCGTAATCAGTACCTCAGACTGTTTCTTACGCTTTTTGGCATCGGCACTGATACTGCGTTGGGCTAACAACTTGTTGAAGGTGTAGCCATTATAGAGAGTTTCGAAATAAGAAGTCCCGTCTTCGTTGGTGCTATCAGAGTTACTTAGCATCAGGTGACAACCTCTGTCTGTTAGCCTATCACAAAAAGCTTTTAACTCCACTTGCTCAGGATCGCCAAAGCCACTCTTGGAATACTGATTGAAGTTACTTGAGCCCATCAAAGGTCTGTAAGGAGGATCAAAATAGATGAAGTTATACCCCTTGCCTAAATGCGATAGAATATTTTTGTAGTCACCACAAATAATGTCAACTTTCGAAAGCACCTTGTGGTCTGCCATGATAACATCTTCATTGCAAATTTTTGGCTTCTTGTAGCGTCCAAACGGTACATTAAAACCGCCACTCGCATTCTCGCGATACAAACCATTAAAACACGTATGGTTCAAGAAAATAAAGTAGGCTGCTCTTTGGTCTGCTGTTAGTTCTGAATTGTTGTACTCATCGCGAACTTCGTAGAAATATAGTCTTCTCTCATCCTCATCCAATGCGTAGTACCTCTGCTCAAAAGGCCTCAGGAGTTCTATAAGTGTCTGGGGATTCTCTTTCACTAATTGATAGCATCTGATAAGGTCTTTGTTAATGTCGTTAATCACGACGCGCCGAATATTCTGATGTGCTGTCAGCATGTGGAACAACATGGCACCACCGCCAACAAAGGGTTCAATGTAAGTGACTTTTGTTTGGGAATCAAAGTCGGCTGGCAACTGTGATTCCAATATATTTAGCAGATTTCCTTTGCCGCCAGCCCATTTCACAAATGGCTTGGCGGGAATCCATCTTGCAGGTTTTTCTCCAAATAAATCAACTGACTTATGATCTGGCATCGGTCAGCAATCTGTTGTTCTGACTGATACCCGTGGGTCAGAGAGTTCTTAGCTATTAATGACGGCATACAAAAAGCGGGGTATCCTCACCTGCTCGTCCCGCTATCTGAGGCCTTCCACAGCCCAACCAGTGAACGAACAGAGTCTGAATACCCACGCCGGTCAGTATATAATGCACCCCGAAAAGTGTGCGTGAGGGCATAGTTAGCCCTCGGCACACTCCAGGAGTATATACTACACCCGTAGCATTCATCTCCGCTGTTGCTCTTGACTGGTTTATCTGTATTGTGGAAGTTTCAGATAGCCAAAAACAAAGCATCAATGACGCTTTCCAATATGTCGCCGTCCCA
>Ga0310690_10012444_pt1 | contig 10449 bp, 8 predicted proteins | sample AusTroGonzalo_MG_2_FD_207661 | JGI IMG/M metagenome (GOLD analysis project Ga0310690, IMG submission 207661) | Bovine rumen microbial communities from tropical cattle in Woodstock, Queensland, Australia - Gonzalo_04 (v2) (version 2) | ecosystem: Host-associated > Mammals > Digestive system >...
TCAAGGAAGAGGATGCCGCAAAACGTTTACTGCGCCTCAAGCTCTCCCGTTGGGTATCGCTCGTGTTGCGAAGCGGTATGAAGTTGTTGGGAATTGATGTACCGGAAAAGATGTAGATTATGAACGCAAAATTTGACGATTTACGGGAAAAATATCCCGTTTTTACATACGAAGGGTATGATTATGGCGTGGAAAACGGCGATCTGAACATCGTTTTCCATTTTTCGATAGGGGAGGAGATTAAGTTTTCCCCGAAGATGGTCCTTTCCGCTGGAGAGCACACCCCCGACTGGAATAGCTTCGACCTCAAGCAGTTGGAAGGCGTAGTTTTCCATATCGGCATGATTGAGCTGATCAGTTACTGGAAGTGTACCTGCAGCCCGACCATCGTGGTGAAACCCTATTCGCTCACGGAAGACCAGCAGTGGTGGTGGCGAAAACTCTATTGGTACGGACTTGGCGAGTTCATGTACAAAAACAGCATAGAGACCGACCATCTGAAGTTTATGGACTTCGCCTTCCCGGTTGGGACAAAATCCTCCTCTTCGCTGTCTTATCCGAAGGCACAAGACACGGATTCCGTGATTGTTCCCATCGGCGGCGGCAAGGATTCCGTGGTGACGTTGGAGGAGTTGCGGACGACCCGCAAGGTGGTGCCGTTCATCATTAATCCGCGCGGCGCAACCCTTGACTGCGCCCGCGTGGCCGGCTTCGACAGCGAGGAACAAATCCTCGTCTTGCACCGCGAAATCGACCGCAAGCTGCTGGAACTCAACGCTCAAGGATTCCTCAACGGGCACACGCCCTTCTCTGCGATGTTGGCGTTTTACTCCGTGCTGCTGAGCGCGGTCACAGGCATCCGCGATGTGGCGTTGTCGAACGAGTCCAGCGCGAACGAGCCGACCATCCCCGGCACCTACATCAACCACCAATACTCCAAATCGCTGGAATTCGAGACCGACTTCCGCGACTATGTCCACGACTGGATGGGCGACAGCAACCACTATTACAGTCATTTGCGTCCGCTCAACGAACTGCAGATTGCCGAGCGATTCGCGCAATATCCGCAGTATTTCCCGGTCTTCAAGAGCTGCAACGTCGGCAGCAAGGAGAACAAATGGTGCGGTCACTGCCCGAAGTGCTTATTTGCCTACATCATCCTCTCGCCGTTTATTCCCGATGCAAAATTGCAGGAGATTTTCGGTCATGACATGCTTGATGACGCGACTATGGAGCAAACCTTCGACGAGTTGGCAGGTCTCTCCAAAATTAAACCGTTCGAGTGTGTGGGCACCGTACGCGAGGTCAACGAGGCTTTACGCCGCATTTGCAACACCCACGGCGACAAGTACTTGCTGAAGCACTACGTCAACGCCACGCTCGCGCAGATGGAGGACGATATGCTGGAGGAATATTACAATATGGCGCCTTGATCCATTCATGATTCATTATTCATAATTCAAAATTCACAATTATGAATAAAAAAATATGAATGAAGGATTTTGAGGTTCATGGTAATCTTAATTATTATTTGCTTATTTTTTATTACTCAAAGTCACAGTATTTTAGTATTTTTGTCGGCTAATATCATGATGATCTCACTGTTGTAAATTAACGAGAATAATGTTGGAATTTCGCGGTTTTTTCAATAAAAAAAATCCATCTTTCACAAGAACAGGGATGATACTTGCCTTGTTTTGTGTTATGCTGGCTTTTCCGGTTGTTGGACAGGAAATTCGGTATGGCAATGCTTGGGTGAATGCGGATGGTTCAACGACTTTCCGTTATGAGAGTGATAATGCAAAGAATGTGAAAATTATTTTCGACGGCCGCTTGCGTAGGGAGACTTCCGTCATAAAAGGGGAGCGATATCATAAGGCTCGGATGAAAAAAGACAGCACTGGGGTTTGGGTCTATCACACCCCGCCGTTGGCCGATGAAGTTTACACTTATATGTTCGAGGTGGATGGGAAACGTGTGTATGATCCCTTGAATCCGGATTCTGTACGTGTTCACTGCAACAAGATGAGTACTTTTATTGTGTCCGGTACGCCTCAAACGAAACTTTATACCAGCAAGCCGTTGCACGGACGTGTGGACACTCTGGCTTTCGAGAGTCCCACCGGAGGCAAGAGCCGAGGTGTCTTGGTTTACCTTCCTCCTCAATATTCGAAGGATCAGCGAGATTATCCTGTGTTGTACTTGCTTCACGGGCTTAACGGCGATGAATTTTCATGGACAGAACGTGGTCGTGCCGTGGATATTCTGGACAACCTCATTGTGCTGGGGAGAGTCACTCCCATGATTATGGTGCTTCCCGATGCCAACCCAGAAGTGCTTATCGACCGGAAAATGGAAGTGAAACTTATAAAAAACATTTTTCTCTATCCTTCATGGAATGAGGGTCAATTCGAAAAATGTTATATGAGCTTAGATTCGTTCCTCAGTGAGAAATATCGTTTTTCAAAGCTTCCGGGCCACCGTGCTGTGGCAGGGCTTTCCGCCGGTGCCAAACAGTCTGCAAACTTGGCCAACCAGTATGACAGCACTTTTTCCGCAGTTGGACTTTTTTCACCTGTTGTAGGCAGAAAGCAACTCCCCAACAACACCTACTCCAAATATTGGATTGGGGGAGGACAAGGCGATCTTTTCCACCACAGAATCAATAAATTCCGCAAGAGAATGCAGCGAAGGCATATTCCCTACACCATGTACAACTCCATCGGAGGCCACACTTGGCGTAACTGGCGCGTCTATTTTACGGAATTTTCCCAGACGCTCTTCCGTTAGCCCTCTGCATCCAGTTGCCGCGGTCGATGTAGCTATGACCAAGTGAGGGCTTCTATCGCAATATTTGTTATTTTTGCCGCCGTTTTCAATTATGGCAGAATCATCGAAATTAAAAGGTTATCTCGCCGGGATTATCGCGGCGGTGGCGTACGGAACGAATCCGTTGGGGGCGTTGTTCCTCTATCAGGAGGGGTTTAATCCGCCGAGTGTAATATTTTACCGTTTTACGTTTGCGGTTATCATTTTGGCAATCATATTGTTGGTACAGAAAGTGCCGTTTAAGATCACGAAGTTCGAATTTAAGGTGCTGCTTTCGCTGGGAGTGCTCTTTGCGGCTTCCGCGTTGTCGCTTTACACCTCGTTCAAGCACCTCGACTCTGGAGTCGCTTCCACCATCCTCTTCGCTTATCCCGTGATGGTGGCTGTCATTATGGCGGTCTTTTTCAAGGAAAAGGCTTCAATGATGATGATACTGTCTATTGTGCTGAGTATCATTGGAATATTGTTGTTATACCAAGGCGATGGCGATGCTAAAATGTCGCTTTGGGGCGTCGTTTTAGTGCTGATTTCCTCGCTGACCTACGCTGTTTATATTGTGGTGGTGAACCGCACGCAAATTTCGATGTCGCCTTTCAAGATGACCTTTTATATCATGATGTTCGCAGCCATCATCATCGGGGCTTATTCCCTCTGCGTGCCCGGTAGCCGCATCATGCCCATCCCAAGTTGGACGGCTTTCGGTTGGATTTGCATGGTGGCCATTGTGCCGACCATCATCGCGATGACGATGCTCAACATCGGTATCCTGAACGCCGGTTCCACTCCCACGGCTATCTTGGGAGCGCTGGAACCCGTCACTGCGGTCTGCATCTCCGTCCTCGTTTTCGATGGACTTTTCACGGTCCGCCTTGTCTGCGGCATTGTGCTGATTTTAGCGGCGGTACTGGTGATAATTAAGAATTAAGAACGATGAAACGATGAAGCGATGATAGATAGTGAGCAGTTAGTAGTTCGTAGTTGGCAGAAACAAGCCCCCCAATGTATGAAACTTCTTCCTTGATAAGCCCCGTAGGGACAAGAGCTCGGTAGCTAGGGGTAAGCGCAGCGCAACCCTTGGATTAAACGAATGACGATAAAACAAATCAATGAAATAATAAAAACATCGAATATGAAGAAATTAGCAGTTTTGATGATAGTGGTCGTGATGTCGGTTGCAGCCACCGCCCAGAACGTTGATGGCGGTGCCAACGACCTTATGAAGAAGGTCTCTCTGCAGTATCAAAAATACAATACCATGCAGTTCCATTATACCTTGAAGATTACTAACGACGATAAGACTTTGAGCGTGAAGCAAGGGGATGTCCATATCAAAGGTAGCAAGTACAAGACTACCTTTGGCAATCAGATATTTTGGTGCGACGGCGCCTCGGTGTGGAACTATGACAAGAGTACCAACGAGGTCTCCATCTATGAATATGATCCCGAAGACGATCAGAACATGCTTAACCCGCAGCGTATCCTAAAGGACTGGAGTACGCATTTCCGGGCGAAGTTCATCCGCGACGAGTTTCAGAACAACGTTCAGTACAGTATCGTGGACTTGACCCCCAAGACCTCCCAATCCTATTATCGTATCCGCGTTTACATCGTGAAGACCTCGCTTAAGATTGCGAAAGTCTCCCTCTACGAGAAGGATAACACCGTCTACAACTATCACATTGAGCAGTTCAAAAGCGATATCCCGCTGGATGACAAAATCTTCGTATTTGACAAGAGCAAATACCCTGGTGTGGAGGTCAATGACATGCGATAATTTTTTTCGGCATAACCCTTTCAGGTATGCCGATTTTTCTTACTTTTGCAGCCAATTTTGAAATTTAAAAATATCAATTTATGACACTTATTAAATCCATTTCCGGAATCCGAGGAACAATAGGAGGAACCATCGGGGAGAATCTGACTCCCGTTGATGTTGTGAGATTTACAACAGCTTTTTCCTGTTTTTTGTTGGAAAACAGAAAAAAAGAAGCTGAAAAGGCAGGACAAAACGAAGAACTTGCCCCTATGCGCATGGTGGTGGGGCGCGATGCCCGTGTTTCCGGTGACATCGTCAACCGTCTGGTATGCAGTACTTTGCAAAGTATGGGCATCGATGTGATTGATCTGGGACTTTCCACGACTCCGACTACGGAAATGGCTGTCATCCAGCAACATGCTGATGGCGGCATCATTATTACCGCTAGCCATAACCCGATGCAGTGGAATGCTCTCAAACTTCTCAACAACAAAGGCGAGTTCGTTTCCGGTGAAGAGGCAAAACGCATCGTACTGTTGACAGAATCTGATGAAATCCAGTATTCAACTGTTGATAAATTAGGAAGTTATACCCATTATGAGAACGGTATCAAAGACCATGTGGATGCTATTTTGCGTCTGCCTTTGGTGAATAAGAATGCTGTTGCGAAGGCCAATTTCAAGGTGATTTTGGATACGGTGAACTCCACAGGTGCCTTGGCATTGCCTTATCTGCTGAAAGAATTGGGTGTCAATGATGTGACAGTGCTTAACGGAGAGATGAACGGTGTCTTTGCGCACAATCCGGAGCCGATTCCCGAGAATTTAGCGGGCATTTGCAACGAGATGGGTCGCTCCAATTATGATGTCGGCTTCGTGGTGGATCCCGATGTGGACCGCCTTGCTATCGTTAAGGAGGATGGCACACTCTTTGTGGAGGAGAACACCCTCGTGGCAGTGGCCGACTACGTGCTGCAACACACCCCCGGCAACACGGTCTCCAACCTCTCGTCTTCCCGCGCTTTGAAGGATGTAACGGACAAGTACGGAATGACTTACACCCCGTCTGCTGTAGGTGAGGTCAATGTGGTGGAGATGATGAAGGCGACTAACGCCGTCATTGGCGGCGAAGGCAACGGAGGTGTCATCTATCCCGAACTGCACTACGGTCGCGACGCGCTTGTGGGTATTGCCCTCTTCTTGACTTATATGGCTGAGTCTCGGAAGAGTTGCAGCCAGATTCGCGCGCTCTATCCCGACTACTGTATCGTGAAGAAGAAAACCGAATTGGACAGCTCCGTCAACCTGAAGGAAATCTTGGCGAAGATAGCCCAGAAATACGCTAACTATCAAGTAAATACCGTTGATGGTGTGCGCATCGACTTCGAAGACAGCTGGGTACATGTGCGCAGCTCCAACACCGAGCCTATCATGCGCATCTATGCCGAAGCCCTCACCCCGCAAATTGCCGAGAACATCGCGAACAAGCTGATGGCGGACATCAAGGAGTTGATGGCGTGAGCAGGGACGCGGTCAAGGCCATAGAGGCAGGCCGTTAGGTCTGCCGGGCTTGGTAGAAAATGGAGGATAGTCGTTTTTCGCACGCCGTCGGGTGTGCGAGAATATTAATAACAGTAATTAAATTATGAATAATTGGTTTCGATTTTGGGCAATTTGTGTGTTGTTGATCATCGTTTTGTGGCCGGCGAGTTCGGTGAATGCCCAAAACGAGACGGTTCAATACGGTAAGGAAAACATTGCACGGGATTATCTCACCGAATATAAGATTACGGTGAAATGTGATATCGAGGATAATAATGTGTATTTATATGATTGTCTTTTCGGTCATTGGCGGCTGATAGACAGCGCGATAGTTACAGATGGAAAAGCCGTCTTTTCCAGAAAGTGTCCCGCGAAAACCAAAACTGATGTTTATTCGAATTTATTGATTCCTAAAGGCTTCTATAAAGTCAGTTCTAAACTAATGTTAGGTATCCTTAATAAGCAAGAAGTAGTTGAGGATATATCGATTGATTTAGATATGGATTCCGATTCTGAATCTAAACAGGATAAAAAATCCAAATCAAATGACAGTGATGAGGGTGAATTAGATTTTTTCGAGATAGCTCTTGACCATAAAATGATTCTGAATCAACAGAATTCGGTGGAGATAGACATGAACTTGATGAACAATGTGTCTTCTGTGTTGAGCTCAGAGGAAAATAAAGTGTTAAGTTCTATCAATAAGATGCTTACTGGAAGTGAAGACTTGTTTGCTTCTCTGAAGTCTGCTGCGGAATTGGCATCCTCCATGCCTCAGTCGTTTTTGGGACAATATTACCAATCCTATAACGAAGTGGTGCAAACGATTCGGTCGGCTTCCTTTCTTTTTTCCGCTATCAAACCTTCTGATTTCCATCGGGCTCTGTCACTGACGGATTTCACCGACGGACGGCTCTGTCATTCGGAATCGATGCTGTTTCTGTTTATCCAAGGTTATCTTACCAGCAATGCCCGCGAGTCTGTTGACGAAATCATCACCGAGGTCGATACCATTCTCATGCGGGCGGCGCGTGGCGGACGCTATCAGTGTGGCATGTACGCAAAATGGCTGTACGAAATCTTCGACAAGACTGGCGACCCGTATTACGAGCCGGTGATGCTGCATATTTACGACACCTATGACCGCGGTTGGATTCCTGAGGATCAGGAACGTCGCGTCAAGCGTCAGATGGACCGTATCCGCAAGCTCGCTCCCGGCGCGCAAATCCCTGAACTTACCGCTTTCGACATCAATGGCAAACAACATTCTACCAACGATATCAAGACCAAATACACCGTGCTGTGGTTTTGGGATCCCGACTGCGACCACTGTCAGGAGGAAACCCCGATTTTGCACGACATCTACCAAAAGCAGGCCGATGAGCTCAATTTCGAAGTGTTTGCGGTGGAGGTCAATGATGACTACGACCGTTGGAAGGCTTTTTCTGAGAAATATGGTCTTGGTGATTGGATCAACTTGAGCACTTCGATGGGGGAGGCAAGTGTTGATTTTATCGAATATTTTGACATTGTCACCACGCCTGTTATTTTGTTGATAGATAATGAGAATAATCATGCAATAATTGCACGGCAAGTGACGTTAGATGAACTTGTGCGGACGATGAAACGTTAGACGTCTGATGTGTGACGTATGACTTATGATGATTAACCTTTAACCTTTTAACCCTAAACCCTTAACCCTAAACCCTTAATCGTTAAACCTTAAACCTTAAACCTTAAACTAATAAACTATAAACCATATGAAAAAAACATCTATTCTGCTGTTACTGTCAGTTTTCTGTTGCAGTGCTTTTGGCGTTTTTGCGCAGAACAATGTGCCGAAGAACCTGCAGAAATCCAAGAACAATCCGGCCAATTATCGTGATGCCGATGGTCACGAGCTGATTTTCAATGTCAAAGACGCCAGAGACAAGTTGGTTTATTTGGTCATTCATTATAATGAAAAACTTATCCTGAAAGACTCAGCGGCTCCAGTGAGCAAGGGTAAGTTTGTCTTTAAGGGTACAGATCGCTATGATGATGGAATGTATTCGTTGGTTTCTGGCGATAAAAAGCTCTATTTGAACTTTATATTAGACAACAATCAGCATTTTGAATATAATCTGGACACTACGGGAATCGTGGATCATTTTTCCGTGAAGAATTCTCCTGAGAATGCCGAAATGCTCCGTTTCCAGAAGAAAACCTCCGAGGCTTCTCAGAAGGCAAACGAATGGGCCAAGAAACGTAAGGAATTTGAGGCTGCAGGAAAGACCGACAGTGCTGATTATTACAAGGAAAAGTTGACCAATATCAATGACGAGATGACGGATTTCATCAACGATCTGATTTCCCGGAATCCGGATTTCCTCTTCTCCAAGATGCAGAAATCCTATCAGAGCATTGATGTCCCGGAATATAAGAAAGAGGACGGAACGCCGGATTATCAGAAACAGGCGGCTTATTATCGCCAGCACTATTGGGATAATTTCGATCTGGGCGACCACCGTTTCATCTATATTCCCTCTTTTGAGCCTAAAATGAAGGATTATTTTCTGAAACTCCTCTATCATCAAGAAGCTGACACGATCAACAAATACATTGATATTTTCTTGAAAAAGACGGAGAAAGATACTTTTATGTATCATTATTGCACGGATTGGCTTTCCTATCAGTTTGAAACGAGTAAGATTATCGGTCATGACGCTGTGTTCTATCATATTGCCAAAACCAATCAATTGGCAGGCAAATGCTATTGGCTTGACGAGGATGTGATTGCAAAGTATCAGAAACGTGTCACCCGACTTGAACCGGTTTTGATTGGCAAGGTCGCGCCCGAGTTGCTTATCCCCGATACCACGATGACCGATGATATGACCAAATGGCATTCTTCCTATAAAATGGAGAAACCCTACACTATTCTTTGGTTCTATGATCCGGATTGCCCGACTTGTAAGAAGGAAGCCAAGAAACTGCGTGCCGTCTATGACTCTTTGGAAACCTTGGGCAAACGTAACTTCGACGTCTATGCCATCGGTAACGATTCTGACATTGAACGTTGGAAGAAGTATGTGAAGGAGAATGCTTATCCGTGGATGCAAGTGGGCGGAAACAAAGGCAATCTCGACTACCTCGAATATTTCAACATTTATGAGATGGGCAATCCTGCCATGTTCATCCTGAATAAAGATCACGTCATCATCCTCAACAAACGCATCGAGATGTCGAATATTCCGCAGTTCCTGGAGGAGTATGAGAAGATTGAGGAGGCGAAACGAAAAGGGGAGTGAGATGAGTAGATGACAAGATGATCTCCTCATCTCTTCATCTTTTCATCTAACAATATTAACGAACAAACAAATAATTAGTTATATGAAGGACATTTTCGAAAGAATCAAAGAGTCATCCGGTGGCCCGATTGGACAATACCGCGAAAAGATTGATGGATATTTTGCTTTCCCGAAGTTGGAAGGTGAGCTGGGACCTCACATGCGTTTCAACGGCAAGGAAGTGCTTTGCTGGAGCATCAACAACTACCTTGGCTTGGCCAACCATCCCGAGGTTCGTAAAGCCGATGCGGAAGGTGCCGCCCGTTGGGGCATGGCTTATCCGATGGGTAGCCGTATGATGACTGGACAAACCGCTCTTCACGAACAACTGGAACGTGAGTTGGCAGAATTCGAGCACAAAGAGGCTGCTTTCGAGTTCAACTTTGGCTATCAGGGCATTATGTCCACCATTGATTCTCTGGTGTGCAGACGCGATGTCATCGTCTACGACGCAGAGGCACATGCTTGTCTGCGAGACGGTATCCGCTTGCACCTCGGAAAGAGCTTCAAGTTCCGTCACAACGATATTGTGGACTGTGACCGTATCCTCGGTAATGCTTGTAAGATTGCGGAAGAGCAGGGTGGTGGCGTGTTGTTGATTACTGAAGGCGTGTTCGGCATGACCGGCGCACTTGGCATCCTTGACCAGATTGCCGCGCTCAAGAAAAAGTATAAGTTCCGCATTCTCATCGACGACGCGCACGGTTTTGGTGCAATGGGCCCTCACGGTAGAGGTACTTCCGAGCACTTCGGCGTGATGGACGATATCGACATCTATATCGGTGCGTATGCGAAATCTATGGCTACCGTCGGTGGTTTCGTGGCTTCTGAAAAGAGCGTTATCAATTTCCTGCGTTACAACATGCGTTCCCAGATGTACGCTAAATCCCTCCCGATGCCCATCGTGGTCGGCTGTCTGAAACGTCTTGAGATCATCCGCAGCGAGGAGGGCGACCGTCTGAGAGCCCATCTGTGGGAAATCACCCGCGCGTTG
>Ga0310690_10012446_pt1 | contig 10448 bp, 17 predicted proteins | sample AusTroGonzalo_MG_2_FD_207661 | JGI IMG/M metagenome (GOLD analysis project Ga0310690, IMG submission 207661) | Bovine rumen microbial communities from tropical cattle in Woodstock, Queensland, Australia - Gonzalo_04 (v2) (version 2) | ecosystem: Host-associated > Mammals > Digestive system >...
GCATCTTCAAATGCGTGATACAAAGTATGTAATTCACTACCACCCATACAGATGTATAATGAACCGGTTGTATACTTTACGATGTTCGTTAATGCCTTGGTTAAGAACCCTTGGAATTCATCGCCAAGATTGTCGTTCTTTATAAGTCTCGGGTTGTTTGCTTTTTCACTGTTATTTCTAAAGCCTTCATCGTATGCCACATTGTATGGTGGATCTGTAAACACCATTGTGGCCTTTTCATCACCCATCAACTTCGCATAGTTTTCTGGCAAACAGGAATCGCCACATAACAATTTATGTTCTCCCAGTTGCCATAGATCACCAATCTTACTGACTACTTGCTGTGATTCTACATCCGGCACGACATCTTCGGTCTCTGCCATTATTTTTTCGGATTCAAAAGTTGCTTTGATCTTTTCAAGTTCTTTGTTAGAAAATCCTAACGTCTCTAAATCAAAGTTACCTTTATTCAATTCCTCCATCGCTTGCTGTAACAGCTCTTCGTCCCAACCTGCATTGTCTGCGATTTTATTATCCGCAATTAACAGTGCAAGCCGTTCGTCTTTGGTCAGATGCTTCAATTGCAACACAGGAACTTTTTCATAACCAAGTTCTTGACCAGCAAGCAAACGTCCATGACCTGCGATGATTTCATAGTTTTCATCAACCAGTATCGGATTGACCCAACCGAATTTCATCATCGATGTGACGATCTGTTGGACTTGTTCTTTGGTATGCGTACGTGGATTCTTTTCAAATGGTTTTATCAAATTGATGTCCACATACTCAACACCAAGTTGTAAATCTTTGAAATCAATATTCATATTCCTTTCCTTTGCTTAGGGTGTTCACCGTTTTGTTTTTAAGTGTTCACCGTTTTTTACAGGTGCGCACCTTATCTATTTGATTTAACGCAATAATTTATCCAAGTGCGCACCTGCGCACCATTTTTTTAGTTCTGTGTGTAGCGAGGTGCCTTGCTCGCCGTTACCCTCGGGCGATTAAGTTCCAGACAGTACCTTTTTCTTTCTACAGGTCTTGTAAATTCTGGGAAAACAGCCGAGGAAATTCAGTCTTGGCGACACTTTCGCCGATCTCGATCATCTCTAAACGTTTCGGAACAAATGCCACGTTCTTGATGTGATATAAAATCTCAATGTTTTTATTAACTCTTCGTGCGATAACCATTCCGCCAGACTTTAATGTCATCAGAAATGAATCAGGCTGATTGGTTTTCCGGACAGCCTTAAGATTACGCAGGTCATCGTACTGCGGTATCGCCAGCTGTCCGGTTTTTGCGACACGTCTGCCGCCGGTTTGCTGCAATGTTGCAAAGCCAGCCATTGTGTAAACACTTGCTTGAAGTGTCTGTTTGGTGGCGGAACGTACCTTGATTGATTTCTCAAAATTCGGTTTTCTTAGCACAAAGGTGGAATGCAAATGCTGTTGGACTTGCTTCTGTGCTTTTTGTGCCGTTTGAGTCAAAGTTTTTGCAGCTGTAAATAGGACATCTTTTTCGCATAGGGTCATCAGCTTGTCGTTATCCGATGATGATAATTCAAGTTTAATGATTGCCATTTTGCGTATTAAAAAAACCACCTTTGCGGTGGTTCGTATATCGTTGTCCTATTATACTGAAAATATTATGTTATTTTTGCAAAAGTGTAAAGGCAAAGATTCTTTACATTTTTTGATATTATAAGATAGATATTCAGGCATACACATATGGGTCAAAAATTTATCCATTTTTAGGATATTTTCTATTCAACGCCTCTGTAAGATTTTCAATTGCACGTTTATATCTTGTTGTTAATGTTTGACGACTCAGGCCAAGTTTCCTGCTAATTTTTGAGTAACAAATTTCACATGATCTCATCCAAACTATCTTTTTATCTTTATCACTATCTATCAATTTGAACCAGCGCAACACAACTTCTTCCCACATTGATATTTGTTCGTTAGTTGGTTGAAACCTTGATATTACATCTTTATCATCATCCCATAATAGTTCATACCATTCTCTGATAATATCCCATTTTTGGCCTGTCACTTGTGGTATCTTTACTGGTGGCAACGCTTTGTCAACTGCTGCTGCTATATTTAACCAGTACTTCACCTTTTCTTCATCCCATGTTTGTTCTATCATTTTTCATCCTTATGGTTTTGTTGATAAAAAGATCTTTCTTGTTCAACCCAATCAAATATTTGTTTCCTTGTTAGGAACTGCCCATTACGTTTCTGCTTGAGTGTTCTCTCTGCTCTGTTAATAATTGTTGGTAGGTACAATGCAAAGTAATTTTTGAAAGCTGGCACTGCTTTACATAAACTTTGGAAAGAAAAGGATTCATCTATTAAAAAGTTTTCAACACTGTTGTTCGGGTTTTCAACAGAGTTTTCAACACCTAAAATCGACATACTACTTTCTTTATCTTTTTCAATATCAATATCTTTATCATTATATTTTTCTATACTACTTTTCTTTACCACTGATATAAGGTCTGATTTAACACCTAATTTTAGGTCTGATTTAAGGGCTTGTGTTTCTCGTGCGTGTGTTGCACGATCACATTTCTCTTTATACTTTTGAGCATCACGATCGATTTGTGTTTTGATGTATTTCCATAGTCCTATTTTGCAATCTCGGTTTGGATACTCAAATATACATCGCAATATCTCAGCACACTCTGCATCAGACATATCCTTTATTAAGACTGCAATATTTGGATCCAATAGTATTTTCATATTGTGTCCTTATTTATCGAATAGGTTTGGTTGTCTAGCTTGATCTTTCCATTCAATCTTGTATGCAACACACTCTTTGATTTGGTTTATGAATACCAGTTCTGAGCTTTTACGAATTACGTTTGCGTTCCTAGTCATTACATATTTAGGTACTTGAACTCTGCCTTGTAAAAACCAAATGCCATGATCCGTTATTTGCCACTCGCTATTTTCGCCGGATGGTACAGCTAATCCAAAATATCTGAGCTTTTGGAAATTATTAAAATGCGTATTATCCAAGTCCATTTTATCCAAGCGTGCGCGTCCACCCAGCGCATTCAATCTTGCCAGACATCCTACCAATGTTTTATTTATTGAATGTTTATATTCTGTGATTTTATGTCCGCATGAAGGGCAAATCGAGACTTCATTGCTCATCATCGCCTCCAGTTAATGATGTTGCTTTTTGTCCAGCACCACGAAACATACGATTTTTTTCATATGCTAAAATTGATTCTCTTGGATAAACAACTTTAGCACCCAGCTTTATATAAACTGGACCAATACAATTTGTCCTCCATTTTTGTAGAGTACTTTTCTTTACCCCCCAATATTCGGATAATTCTGATTCTGTTAGACGTAATTTGTTTTTAAGTATATCTTCCATATGAACACCTCTTTGTTTGGATTTGATACACTTTCAGTCTATGTTGATATTTCGAATTTGTCGGTGGGGAAGCTGGCATACATAGCGGTACACCTAGGGGGGCGGACAGGGGGCGGAGAGGTGGTACACCAGTGGCACACCTCGTGGTTCTTTACTTATTTCTTTGTTTTTTCTATACTGTTTCCGTCATGGCAGATAAGGTTTATCTTTGTATCGATATGAAGAGCTTTTTTGCCTCGGTTGAAGCGATTGACCGAGGGCTTGATCCATTTATTGACAACTTGGTTGTTGCCGACCCATCTCGTGGTTCCGGATCGGTTTGTTTGGCTATTACCCCTGCGATGAAAGCACTTGGTGTCAGGAACCGTTGCAGGGTGTTTGAAATACCCAAGAACATAAAATACGTTACTGCTATGCCACGTATGAAAAAGTACATGGAAGTTTCTGCACAGATTTACGGCATTTATCTGCGTTACATTTCCGCCGAAGATATACACGTTTATTCCATCGATGAATGTTTCCTTGATGCAACCCCATATCTCAAGATGTATAAAAAAACGCCAAAGGAACTGGCCATTATGCTGATGGATGCGATTAAGGCAGAGACCGGCATTTGTGCTACTGCCGGCATTGGTACTAACCTATTTCTGGCCAAGGTTGCACTTGATGTCACTGCGAAAAAGGTTCCGGATCACATTGGTTATCTGGACATTGATGCATTTAAAGAGCAACTGTGGCACCATCGGCCAATTACAGATATTTGGAACATTGGTGGCGGCATTGCAAAACGTCTTGAAAAATACGGTGTCTATGATCTGTATGGTGTAACCCAACTTACCCCAGAGGTCCTTTACAAAGAGTTCGGCACCAACGCAGAATACTTGATTGACCATGCCAATGGTGTTGAACCATGCACCATCGCAGACATTCATAATTACCAGTCAAAGTCACATTCCCTGTCCAACAGTCAAATTCTGTTTGAGGACTATAAGTACGATGATGCCTTAATCGTTATGCAGGAAATGGTGGATAATTTGGTACTGGAATTGGTTGAAAAGAATCTGGTGTCTGATGAACTGTTCCTTGGCATTGGTTATTCAAAAGATGTCCATCGTCCAACCGGAGGCAGCAGGAAATTACCAGCGCACACGAATTCATTCAAAACTATTGTGCATGAGTTCATACAACTTTACAAAGATACAACTGTCAAAGATGTTCCTATTCGTAGACTGGCTATCGGTCTTGGTCATTTATTGGATGCAGACACTGCACACCTGCAACTGAATCTTTTTGCCAATCTGGACGCAGAGAATAAGGAAAAGGATTTGCAGCACGCACTGCTGGGCATCAAGGAAAAGTTTGGTAAAAATGCTGTTCTTCGTGGGATCAATTACTTTGAAAAGTCCACCGGCAGAGCACGCAATAAAATGGTAGGAGGTCACAATGGGTGATACGTCCAGAGCAAAACAGTTTATGCCATTTGCTGCACTGCGTGGTTATTACGATATGATCCAGGCCAAGAATCGTGTGGTTGAACCAAAGAAAGAAATTGTGGCCGATGAGGCGGAACGGCTCTCTGACAAACTCAATCAGATTAAAAAGAATATGATGGTTCGGGTGCGTTATTACCAGACCGATGCCTATGTAAATATCGAGGGTATTGTTACGAGGATTGATCCGGAGTTCCGTTATCTGACCATTGTGAAAACCAAGATTCCGTTTGATGATATCATTGATGTTTCCGGCGATGGAATTATTGAAAACAAATAACTAATTGCTTATACTTAAAACATGAAATACACAAGACAGTTTATTTTAGATATGATAAAGATGGCATCGATGACTGATGCTGGCAATCGTCATGTTTCTATTGAACTACCAACCGTTGAAAAAAAACGCTATTTTGTTTTGACCTATGATGTACAGGAAAAAAAAGTCAATAGTGTTATTGAATACATAGGTCGCCGTAAACTTGTCGCCTCTGTTGATGATTTATTGAACGAAACCAATCCCACTATTTAATGCTCTCTTTGGTGGCAGGTTTAATCTGTATTTGCCTTTATAATCGGTTAATATCAAATCTTTCCAGTTCTTGTTTTTATGAAATAACGATCTGACTCGTTCAGCACCAGAGCCGATAGATGTTAATAACCGTTTCCCATACACCCATGGTTCACCGGCCTCCCTTGCTTTCCACAACTGTTCTATTACCTTGCCTTGACTTACACCAAATTTCATTTCTTTGCCATGCCACAATATGTAAGTAAAATCACTTGAAAGAATTTGGAAGTCTTCTTCGATTTCCTTGTGCATTTTATTTTCAAATTCAATCACGTTTTCGATATAAACAATAATGTCAGAGAAAGCTATATTTATCTCTGACATTTCTGGGATATTTTTCCTATGGATATTGATTGTGTGTAGAGTTTGACGGTTGCTGAATAATTCGTAGATTTCATCTTTAGTTAGAACATATAACAATGAGTTATATTCGTTTTCTATTGTTGGCCTGCTGCTCCTTATCGCACTTTTGATGGCAGCAGGCCTTATACAGCATTTTAATTTTCCTGTTTCGGCCAGCACCTCTATTATGCCGATTTTACATTTCCAGCGGTCTGCCAAGCATTCAATATCTAAATACTCGGTCTGGATGTCCAATCCTGCCATGAACGTCCTTTTGTTTTTGTTCCTCCAAACGAAAAAGGGGTCGCCAAAAATGGCAACTCCTTTCCTTATTTGTTAGGAAAATACAATAAGTTTTTATTCTTTTCAACAGGAAAGAATACCTGTAAAAAATAAAATTTGGACTAGTTGATTTTTACATTGCATATGTTATAATATGACTACTTTCCCTCCCAATAAGATTTATGTCCTAAAAAACATTTCCTCAGGTACACCTAGCTTTACAAATGTGCCTCTTTTTCTATTAAGAATTTTTATATCACATATCTTGTCCCTCAGAATAAATTGTGCTCTAAGTGTCTTGTTACTTTTGCTAATACTAACCTGCACAAAGCCCTGCTTATCGCACTCTGTTGTCGCCTTTTCATTGCTTATTCGTAATTGGCTAGCAACCTCTGCGGCAGCTGTTAGCACATCTGGGAATGTATTATAATTTTTCATTTACCCTCTCAATTTTATAATTCTTTTACAATTTCAACAGCTAATGCATTGATGTTCCATGATGGATCGTTAGCCTCACTTTCGCCAAAATTACGTCGAACAAATTTATAAATTATACGTGCAAATGTTCCAGGGGTGGCACATTTCTTAAATTCTTTCAGTGCAAATTTCACCCCTTCCTGATATCCAACCTCGTATTCAATACCTTGACCTACATCTGAACGATCAAAATATTCTTGTTCAGCTTTTCTAATTTCGGTTTCTAGTATGTCGATATACTTATCGCTTGTCTTTATTTCTTTTTCTAAAACTTTTTGGTGTTTCATATTTAACCTGCTTTACAAATATATGTTTCATTGTTTTCTGACGTCACAACATGCATCTGAACCCAACTATCAAGATCCTCTTTACGGTAACGGATAAATCGGCCACATTTAACGAAAGGCAAATCACGCCCGTCATGGTTTCGCCACTTGTTTAAGGAACTAATACTTGTACCCAAATATGTTGCAGCCTCTTTTGGACTAAGCAAACGTTGCTGTTTTGACACTTTCTTTGATACATTATTATCTGGCGTTTTTGCTGGCTTTTCCGCAAGGGTTGGAACGATTATATCGTACCCAAGTTTAGATAAAATGCCTGCAATCTCTTCATCAGTATGTTCTTTCTTCATCCAATCAAAAGCATCTGCTATATTATTAAATAATTTACAAAATTTATCCAAACTGTCGCTGTGATGCAGTTCACTATCCAGCGCAGCAGCGTATAAACTTTTATTCCCCATTTTCGGCTCCTATAAATACGATGCCAAACCATCTTCGCATCAAATCCTGATGTCCTTGGTACGAAGTTTGTGCATCCCGTTCTTTTTTAAATTCAGCTATCTCATCATCTGGCAGTGCCAGTTGTTTTAACAGCTTGTTTGCTACACCAAACAGGTAGAATACATTTCCCTCTGGTTCTCTTGTATCGATTACTATGCCCGTCGGATATTTGGCCTCCACTGGCTCATGTTCTTTAGCACGAGCCAGCTTCCTTTCTAAACTTTCAATTGTTTCCATGTTTATGCCTTTTGTTTAATCTTTCTTGTATGTACCCCCACATAGATTCAAGTTCCTTGATGGTGGTATATTCGGAGTTAATCCATTTCCCTGGTGTGTCATATACAGTGTTATTTTCACATCCGATAATTTTACGTATCAATTCTTGTACATTTGGTTTTCTCATTTCGTAATGGATTGCTGCCTTATATAACAACCTTTTATCTATCGGTTGTTGGGTTATGGTCTCACCTGTATGAAAGTTCCAAAACTCTGCAAGTTTCAATCTATGCAACATAGCTATTTTCATCATGACCAAACCAAGCATTCTCGGTTCTGGAACATCAAGCAATGTATCGGCCAAGTGTCTACCAGCCTTACCATTTAAAAATTCCAGAATATTCTCTTCGGTTTTTTCGGGGTATAATTCAATTAACCTTTTAACAATTACATCCCATATATTATTTGTTGATTGCTCATCAAATGAATTCTTTACCGTTCCATAAAAACCATATTCTTTATTTATATCTGTCATAACTAATCCTCCTGAACTGTGCTTTCAAACTTTATGTTTTCGTTCCCCTTAAAGTCAGCCGGAATGTCGTAGCCGATACTGCGTAACAGATCCACAATTTCTTTTTCTGTCCGACCGGACTCAAGCCAGCAATATGCATCACTTTCGTATTGGCCTCCAATAATTTGGCAAATTTTATCCAAATCATCGTCATTACCAATTGCGGTCCGTAATGCCGCCAAATACACGTTTTTCATTGGTTTTCTCATAGTTTCACCCCTTTGGTTGTGCTGTACATTACCGTAATAAAACCTTATATCCAGTTAATAATTCGCTTATTCGCATATTGCCTCCGTTATGTGATTTATCGCATCAAATGTCTGTGCATCTGCTAAATGTGTGTAATGTTCTGTGGTTGATAATCGGCTATGTCCCGCCGCATCCTTTAATGCGTTCATATTTTCGCCCATATTTGCCCCCATCGTAATAAACGAGTGTCGCAGATCATGGATACGCATGTGAGGTAATCCTGCTTGCTTCAAAGCCCACTCAAAAGCTTTTCTAACGTTATCAATAGGCTTATTTTTATCTTTTAATCCAGGGAATACATACTTGCTATTTAAATCTTTTGTCTCTTCTAGTTCAGCTTGTATCTCTTTTATTGCAGCATCGGCAAGCTTAACATCTCTGGCCCCCGTTTTACTATCTTTTAAATGTAATTTTTTCTCAACTATTGAAACTTCTTCAATCTCTAAATCTGTTATTTCAGAACATCTACAACCGGTCAGAGCTATTACCTTTAATGCTCTAAATAATCTTGGATGATTTGCACTCCCGTTTGTTAATCCAATATCCAGCCACTCAAACAATTTTTTATAACCCTCTGCATCTAATACTCTAGGCACATATTTTTCATTCGAACCCTTTCTAACACACTTACAAGGATTGACTGGTTTATTCACAAACTTATATAAATAACACCAATCCCAGAAGTTGGATAATAAGGACAACGCTTTATTCGCAGTAGAAAAAGATGTTTTATTTGCCCATTTTACATATGCATCCATCACATGTTTTTCTTCCAATTCGCCGATGTGCATTTCTTTAAATTCTGGCGCAAGATATAGACGATATTGTGCAAAATTTGCTTCTTGTGTGCGTGCTTTTTTATATAGTTTAGCATATTTTTCCATATAATCAGCAAATAGCACATCGATCAACTCACCCGTTGCTTTTTGTTGTTCTTTAAGTAGTTCTTCTTGTTCCTGTATAGGATCCCGTCCCATTGCTATTTCACGTCTTAGTTCTGTTGCCTTTTCTTTTACGGACTTGACATTCAAATCCCCGTATCTTCCAAGATAAACACATCGTTGTTTTACACATGTTCTGCAAACCAGATAAAAGCTAACACGTTCCGTATTTGGACGATAGCGAAGAATCAAGCCTGGAATAGTTCCATCACTTATCTGTAAATTTTGATCTGAATCCAACAGACGAATCCAAGTATCTCGAAAAGCTTTTGTATAACACTTCCATTTACCTGCCATGTTTTGCTACCTCTTGATTAGGTTGACAACAACAGTGCATAATTTTTCACAGATATCCAGTAAAAAAGAACTATTTTTAAAGTTTTTCACTAAGCCACTTTTCTACATCAACTAAACGATAACGTACCAATCTTCCAAGCTTTAGATATACAGGTCCTATACCTTCTGCTCGATATGCGTTAAGCAGAGAAACAGAAACTCCTAAATACTGAGCTAATTCTTGCGTTGTCATTATACTATTTGCCATTTTATACCCCTTTGTTATATCGTATATTGCCTATTTTTTTTCGGGAATGTTTATACATTGGATATACATTTTTTTGATATACAATTTTTATACATTTCCTTATACCTAATTTGTAGCATTCAAATACCTATAGGTCACTTCTGAAAGTTCTTAAAATTGGAAATGTTGTATCTATTTATCCAATTATGTCCTGAAACATCGGATTTTCATACAAAGGCATTTTCTGCAGCAAATGTCATTCACAAAAAAATTCGTAAAAAAACAAATTTTACTACGGAAAAAAACGGAAATAAACGGACTCACGCTACACATGAGTGCAATAAAATACAAAATGGTTTTTATACATACGTTATACAGCCCAATATTTTAGACTTTACCATTTATACAAGCGTCGTCTGTAATGGCTGTTATCTGCGGGTTACAAAGCCATATAACAAAAAAATGCCCTCTCAATACCAAGTTCTGTTAATCCGTGTGTCAGTAGATACAAATGGTTAATTTATCAATTTTTCCCTGATTCTTGCGGATTTGATAAAGATTCTGATAATAACCGTTGCATAAGGTCTGAAATATTTTTACCCATGCTAAG
>Ga0310690_10012447_pt1 | contig 10448 bp, 7 predicted proteins | sample AusTroGonzalo_MG_2_FD_207661 | JGI IMG/M metagenome (GOLD analysis project Ga0310690, IMG submission 207661) | Bovine rumen microbial communities from tropical cattle in Woodstock, Queensland, Australia - Gonzalo_04 (v2) (version 2) | ecosystem: Host-associated > Mammals > Digestive system >...
CCAGAAGTGCCAACGAAATCGGCCTTGCGGAAGTCTTCGCCACCGAGGTGCCAGCGCATCCATGCCACCGTTGCAGCCATGCCGCCCCACGGACCAGAACCATGGCCCCAGCCGCATTCACCGTTTTGGCATTCGTTGCCCTGACCGCCAGTCATCTTGAGGAGGCATGCCGGAGCCTTGACGTTATTGTTGTTATAGTCGCCTTCGGCGTTCGGACGTTCCATGCCGCCTTCACCATAGACGATAGCAACAGTCTTGTTCGGAGAAACCTTGGTCAATTCCGCATGGTTGAAGGCACCACTGTTGTTCATCACGGCGGTAATCACGCGTTCATCGTTGATAAGCATCTGTTCGGACTGGAGACCGCCCATGGAGTGGCCGGAGCATCCGACCTTCGTCATGTCAATCTTCTGGTACAGCGGATCGTTCGGATCGTTGTTCTTCTTGGCGAGCCAATCGAGAGCGGGCTTGCCGCGTCCCGTACCATCCGGAGAATCGCTGGTGGCCACCACGATAAAGCCGTGAGAGGCGAGACGATGGATAATTCCACCGTATGCACCCGGTTCGGTACCGCCACCCGGGCCCCACAACACGACAGCATGTTTCTTGTCGTTAGAGAGCTGTTCCGGATAAGCAAGAATACCACCACCGTTATCAACGGTATGTTCAATGTACTTGACCTTCAACAAGTCCTTGTCTTCGTCAGTTCCTTCAGCAAGGAAAATGCCGCCTTCCGGCTTCTTTTCTTCGCTAGAGGAAGATTCGACAGCCTTTTCGCTAGAAGAGCTTGCGACCGCAGCCTTTTCGGAACTGGATTCCGGTTTCGGAGCAACGGCAGAGCTAGATTCTGGAGCAGGCGCGGTTGCGCTGGATTCAGGCGTGGGATTCACCGCAGCGCTAGATTCCGGCGTTGCAGCCGATGTAGGCGTGGCAGCGTCACTAGATTCCGGGGCCGACGTTACCGAGGCGCTAGATTCCGGCGTGGGCTGAGTTCCGCCTCCACCCTGCTGACCATTTTCGCCATTCTGCTGCTGATTGACAGATTCGCTAGAACCCGGCAAAACCGTTTCACTGGAACCCGGCTGAGTCGAGCCCGCAGATTCCGGCTGAATAATTTCGCCAGCACTGGAAAGACCACCAAAATCATTAAACGACGGTGCAGAAGTAGATTCATCACCACAATTCCAGAAGACCAGCGTACTAGCCAGCACCATGGATTTAAAGAGTTTAGATTTCATTTTGTTCTCCTATTTAACCTTAACCTGACTAGAAATTACCTAAAAAAAACGTTGATAAACCGCAACTTAGACAAAGTCCCGTGGATAAAAAATCCAAATCGCTAGTTTATTTGTAATAGATCCTCGCCTTTGCGAGAACAAACTAAAAATGGAATTTTTAATACCGCAAAAAAAACGCCCCGACCGAATCGATCGAGACGCTTGGTTGTTGGAGTGTGAAAGCTTTAGAAATTCTTACACTGCGTTTTCCATTTACCCTGCTTTCCAATGATGGAGCCATCAATGTATTTGCCAGTAGAACCCACAAAATCAGCCTTGCGATCCGTTTCGCCACCGAGATGCCAGCGCATCCAAGCGACCGTTGCCGCCATGCCGTCCCAAGAGCCGGAACCATGACCGTAGCCGCCTTCGGAGTTACGCGGACCGCCCGTCATTTCAATGAGGCAAGCCGGAGCCTTCACGCCAGCGTTGTTGTAATCGTTCTTGGCGTTATCTTTTTCCATGCCGACTTCACCGAAGAGAATCGCAATCGTTCGGTCTGTTGCTACTTTGTTTGCACCAGCACCATTCCAGTCGCCACTGTTGTTGAGGAACGCCGTCAAAACACGTTTGTCCTTAATGACAGCCTGTTCGGATTCGAGACCGCCCATGGAATGCCCGGAGCAGCCAACCGTATTCATGTCAAGCTTGCCGTAAAGCGGGCTGTTGGAATCTTTGTTCTGCTGGTCCATCCAGTCAAGAGCCTTGATGGCTTGCGACGCATCGCCCGGAGATTCCTTAAGCGCAATCACCACGAAACCGTGAGATGCCAAGCGACGGATCATGCCTTCGTAAGCGCCCGGTTCCGTGCCGCCACCTGGGCCCCACACGACAACGCCATGCTTTTGCGTCGAAGAAAGTTGTTCCGGGTAAGCAAGGATGCCTCCGCGATCCCAACCCGTATTCGTCTTATAGACGACCTTCATCAAATCTTTTTCTTCTTCCTTGCCGCTGGCGAGGAAAATCCCCTTCGGGGCTTCGCTGGAACTGGATTCCACTTTCTTTTCGCTAGAGCTGGAAGCAGGAGCCACGGCGCTCGAAGCAGGCTTACCTGCACTCGATGATGGCTTTTGAACTTCGGCGCTAGAAGCCGGAGGCGCAACAGAAGCCGAAGAACTTACTGTAGGAACCGTATCGACCGGTGCTACGCCACCCGCACTAGTCGGGTTTGCAATATCTGCGCTTGATGCAGGATTTTGAACGTCAGCACTTGATGTCGGAAGCGGATTTGTTCCCGGACCGCAAGCATCAGGCAAGCTAGAAGCCACACACGGATCACTCCACGGGTCATTCGGATTGTTCGAAACAGAGCCTGAGCTACTGACTTCAGAAGCCACCGATGTCGGAGTATTCTGGTCGTTCTGCCCCATCACCAAAGCGGAACTCAGTTCGCCGCCTTCAACCGATGCAGAAGAAAGCGTAGATTGGAGATTGCCAATTGCAGAAGTTGCATCGTCTCCACAATTGATAAAGGTGAGGGCACTAGCTAAAATAATGCCCTTAAAAATTTTTGATTTCATAATGTACTCCTCATAACCAAAACCGTGCATCCCATACACAGCAACCCATACATAGTATTAAAATACCCCAAAAAAAGAGCTGTGATTACATACGTAAATTTTCTTTTATGGACAAAAAATCCATGCCCAAAAACGTCCCGACCGAATCGATCGGGACGCCTGATTGTTGGAGTGTGGATTGTCTTAAAAATTCTTACACTGAGTTTTCCACTTGCCCTGATGGCCTACGATGTTTCCGTCAATGTACTTGCCAGTAGAGCCTACAAAATCAGCCTTGCGGAAGTCTTCACCGCCAATCTGCCAACGCATCCACGCAATCGTCGCCGCCATGCCGTCCCAAGAGCCGGAACCATGGCCGTAGCCGCCCTCGGAATTCATCGGTCCGCCAGTCATTTCGATGAGGCAAGACGCTACATTGGTTGCCGTTTCGTAATCCTTGATAGCGTTCGGTTTCTCCATGCCGACTTCGCCATAGAGCACCGCAGCGGTTTTACCTTCCGGGAAATTCTTGATGACACCGCCGTTCTTGTCGCCACTATTGTTGAGGAACGCCGTAAACACGCGCTTGTCCTTGATTGCAGCCTGTTCGGATTCGAGACCGCCCATGGAATGCCCGGAACAGCCCACCTTCGTCAATTCCAGCTTTTGGTAGAACGGATCGTTCGAATCCTTGTTCTTCGCTTCGAGCCAGTCAATCGCTTTGATGGCCTGCGATGCATCACCCGGAGATACGCTAAGCGCAATCACTACAAAACCATGCGAAGCTAAACGACGAATCATGCCGCCGTATGCGCCCGGCTCAGTGCCGCCGCCCGGCCCCCACACAACTACGCCATGTTTTTGCGTGCTGGAAAGCTGTTTCGGATAAGAAAGAATTCCTTTGCCATCCCAGCCGGTATTTTCCTTATACTCCACCTGTAGCACGTCTTTTTCTTCTTCCTTGTTTTCGGGAAGGAAAATACTTATCGCCGCCTCACTGGAAGAAGAAACCATGGTTGCCGAGCTTGTCGGAGCATCGCTGGAGCTAGAAACAGGGGCCACCGCACTCGAAGCAGGCGTATCAGCACTCGATAATGGAGCAGCAACAGAACTGGAAGATGGTTTTTCAGCATCAGCGGAACTTGAAGCCGGAGCCACATCGCTTGAGCTTGTAGGAGCGACAACATCCGCACTGGATGCAGGAACATTCGAGTCAATCGCAGACGATGATGGAGTCACCTCAACAGAACTTGACGATTCTGCCAGAGCCACGACAGACGAAGAACTCTGCCCCAAATCCAAAGATTCGACACTCGATGAATACGTAATTTGCGAATTATTAAAATCCGGTGCCGAAGTCGAATCGTCCGAACAATTCACGAAGGCAATAGCACTAGCTACAATAATGCCTTTCAAAATTTTTGATTTCATTCTTTGAACTCCTCTTCCACATCACAAACAAACCCATACACTGCAACCCAACACGTTGCTATCTGAAAAATAGACTGAAAAAATCCCCATGGTTAAAATCACGAAATTCCTTTTATGGATAAAAAATCAATAAGATGACGAAATGAAGGTTGCAAGGACGACCTGCCCCACACTCACTCCTCATTCCTCTCATCCCCATTTTCAGTTACATTGTCGCCATTTCTTAGCGTGATTATTGGCGTTTTTTTAGAGTTGATTTATATTAGGGCTATGAATTTGTTGAAATCAGCCATCTCTGTTTTGCTTATGCTTTGTCTTGTCGGTTGTGCCGTGAGCAGGAACCCGAACCCCGTGATTCGTTACGGGGCGAATACTGGTGCGACTTTGGCGGGGCCTGGAATTGCCGTGATGTGTGTGGCGGCTTCACTGGACGATGATGATAGTTCCAGTGATGATGTTGGTAAATTGGCATTACTTGGACTTGGTGCGGCGGGAATTGGCTTTGCTGCTGGTGCTGTGCTTGGCGGAACAGTGGGCTTTTTCAAGTGGATGTTCAACGGATTTGAAAATGACAATATTCCGAAAGCAGATCCGTTGCCGGAGGATGTCAAGCCACCGATGAAGCCGAACGAGTACGGCTCGAGACTGTGATGGAGCCTTTTTCTGAAGATTGTACCTATAAAATTATTGCTTTGTGTACTTTTATAGGTACGAAATGACGAAAACAAAGTTTTCGATACCTATAAATCTTTATTACCGCTTTGTTTTATCGATACCATATTTTTACTTTGCCAAATGCAGTTTCCGCAAGACTTTTCCAAGCAGTTCGTTTAGAATGTCCTTGGCGTCCTTGCTGCCGAGGTAGCGCTGGACAATGAGCGTGAGCGTAAAGAGCGCGATGCCTGCGGCGCAAGCGTAAACGACGAGCGTAACGAAACCTGTATTACGGACAAAATCACCCGAAATGTGGTCAAGGCCAATGGCGGCTGCGATCATAATGCCGAAGGCGACGAGAGCGCGGAACATGTTCAATAGCGCATCCTTCATGCCGTCGATACCGTTCTTTTTAGCCCACATGTAAATCATCGAAATCACTTGCAGAATCGCGCCTGTTGCGCCGATAATCGGGACGCTCTTGATGCCGAGCCCCACTTCGGGTTCGCCGAGCAAGATGTAGGCGGGGATGGTCGCTGCAAAAATGCCCGTGTTCAAAAGTGTCGGCACCCACATGCGTTCGCAAGCGTAAAAGCTGCGGACGAGCACGGCTTGCAAACAAAGGCCGAGGCTTACGGGTAAGTACCAGCGGAGAATTTCAGAAATCGCTTCGGTCGTTTCGCGGTGGAACGCGCCGCGTTCAAAGAGGATGCGCACTGCCGGGAAGCTTAAAGCCCACACGGCGACGACTGCCGGAATCAAGATGCAGAACATGCGCGAGAGGCTCTTCCAAATTTTGCGGTTGAGCTGCGGAAAATCGCCTTCCTTGACGAGGCGTGCCATATCGGGGTAGCTCGTGACGCTGACGGAAAAACCGAAGACCGCGACGAGCGTGTACATCACGCGGTAGGCGTAATTGAGGCTTGAAATGCCGCTCGTACCAAAGTTCGCGCCAAAGCTACGGATGATAAATTCAAGGCCGAACATGGAGCCGACTCCGAGCGACATCGGGAGCATCATCTTGAAGTAACGGATTATGTCGGGATGCTTGGGTTCGCAAATCAGTTCGTAATGCACTCCGCCACGCTTTGCGCCCCAAATCTGCAATGCGAAAAATCCGATGAATGCACCGACGGGGACGCCCCATGCGAAACCTGCGAGACCGTAATCGTTGCCGGTATATTTGCTGAGTGCAATCCCTACGGCACCGCCACCGACAATCGCTATGTTGTAGATGAGGCCCGTGAGAGACGGAATCAAGAACTGCTTACGTGTGTGCTGGACCGCGACAAGAATGCTACCGACGAAGATGAAAATTTGCCCCGGCAATATGATTCGACCGTAATAAGTCGCACGTTCCAGAAGTTCGGGAGTCACGCCATCGACGGTCAAGAGTGAAATGAGTTCCTTCATCCAGATGAAGGCTGGCACTACGAGAATCAAAAGTGCAAGCCCGAAGGTGTTCAGCACGTTGCTGAAAAATTTCCAGCCGCTTTTTTCGTCACCCGCGACTTTGTAACCCGTGAAAATCGGGATGAAAATGATGGAGAGGAACCCGGTGCTGACCACGTGATTCAGGATGTCTGGAATCATGAAGGCGAGGTCAAGAGCGTTTTTTTCGAGCGACACGCCGGCGGCGTGGGCAAGGAGCATTTCGCGGAAGATGCCGAGCACGCGGCTAACGAGCATGCTCACGGCGACAATAATAGCAGCTTTATTCATGGATGTGTAAAATATAGAATGCTATAAACTTAATTGTGCTTATATTAACGAATTTTTGTATATTTCAAAACATGAAAAAGATATTAGTACTCATTTCCTTCCTCGTCCTTGCGGCTTTTGCCCAGGAAAATACCACCGCGCCAGAAAGAACTCTCCAGCGCCCCGTCTATAGTTTCCAAACAGCCGCTTTTGGCCTTGGCTTCTGGAGCAACTGGGAGCACGAAGTCATTGCGGGCGATAAGATTGTTAAGCACGAAGACAATGTTACTGCTTTCCCGCTTATCCGTTACGGTCACATTTGGGAAATGACATCCCATGGTGCGATTACGGCGATAAGCACTTGGAACTTCAAGTTTGGCGAAGACTGGGAAGTTCATGGCAACATGCTTTTGGGCGGTCGCTATTCGTTCCTTGACGAGATGGTTTCTCCGTTCCTCGGTGCAGGCGTGGGTATCGGCATGCAGCTTGATTCACACTTCGAAGATTGGGATTTTGGTGAAAAGTATGCAATCGGCATGAGCTTCGGCGGTGAAGTCGGTGCAAGCATTTTCCACAATTCTTCTGTCCAGTTGGAAGTGGGCTTTGGCTTTGACATTGTCGCTTCTGGCGTTGATTTCAAGAAGAGCTTCTCTAGCTTCAACCTGTTCTTCGGCATCAACTATTAATTCAGGAATGCACGCAACGAAATGCGCGCTGCCTTGAATGTGAAAAATCCGGCCAAGCCGGATTTTTTTGTCAAGACGTCATTTTGAGCGGCGAGAAGCCGCGAAACATCCAGTGATGTTTTATACTGCAAAGTCACCCCGGCCATTGTGCCGGGGGCGCCTTACACGGCAACTTTGAAGTCGTTCAGCGGGGTGCGGCGGCTGATTTTGCCTTGTTGCTGCAACCGTTCGACAAGAATTCCCGGACGCACATGGAACAACCCTGAAAAATGCTGGATGCAACGGCGTTCATTGAAGTGCCCACAGCAGATTAGTTCGCATTCTTCAGCTTCGGAAAGAGCCATGTCCTGTGCGAAAGTCTCGGCTTCGATTTCCAAAATACTTTTGGTCTCCGGTGTCTGCTGTGCGTGAACCCCAAGTTGCAAGCATGATGTGCGCAAGGGGTGGTAAATCGCGTGTGCTACCGCATGGAATAGCGCTTCTAAAAATTTGGAATCGTCCATTTTCGTGGTCGGGAACTGGATGACGGGCTGATAGCCTCTCCAGTAAAAAGCGCATGTCGGAGTGGGTGCGGTTAAAAACGGCTCAACTTCGATGACTTCAATTCCGCAACTATGGAGCGCTTCGCGAGCGATTTTGCGAATGTTTTGTGCGTGCAGAAAACCGTTTGTTCGCAAGAACTTCAGGTTTGTAAGGACTGCTTCGGTATTGGGCGTGAAATCACCCGCTAACCGTTTGATTTGGAGTTCGCCTAAGCGGATCCAGGCGGCGTAAGTTTGCGGATTCGTGGATTGCAATGTAACGCCATAGTATTTTTCAAAACCCGCAATGCTACCGATATTCATGAAACGGAATACGGCACGCACGAGGCCTGCATCCTTGATGTTTGTCGGGATGTGGCCCATTTTCTGCAATGCGCGGATGGGGAACTTGCGGACCCACGGCAGGAGTTTTTCGAGTTCCTTGGACCTGCTGGATTTTTTGTTGGTTTCAACGCTTGGTTCGTTTGCGTCGCTGTACCCAAAAGCGAGTTCAAAAGCGGTCTTTGCTTCGATGGTTTGATATTCCATGATGCTGCTACGAGGGAAACCAAGACGACGGAAAAGTTCGTCTTGTGTCATGCGCTCCCGTTTTTGAAGTTGCTTAATGGATTCTTTCAAACTCATATTAAAAAAATAAATAATTAACGTGTCAAGTGTCAAATTTATTTCAACAAATCTTCGGGAACGCATTCGGCCATCGCTTCGTATGCTTTGGCGCTGGGGTGCAGGTGGTCGCCCGAGTCAAAGTTGTTAGCGAATCGCTTGGGGTCGTCGTGGCCGCGGACGGCTTTGTCGAAATCGACGCAACCGTCGAAATCGGGGGCGGTTCGCAGCCATTCGTTGAATGCGGTGCGGATAATGTCGCGGTTTTCGTTGTAGGTGCGCCAGCCGTAAATCGGGAGGAGTGTGCCGCTGTAAATCTTGAGGCCGAGTTTGCGGGCATGCGTTACGTAAAGCGAACGCACACCGTTGATGAGGTCGTCTGCCGTGGGCATGTCGCTCCAGGGGCGGAATTTGTTGACTTCGACGCCGACCGGATGGATGATGTCGTTGATGCCATGCTGCACGATGACAGAACGGGCGCCTGCAACGTTCATTTCGATGGGAAAGCGCGTAGCTCCTTTGAGACCGTAGGCGGCATAAGTGATGCAACTGTATTCGCGTAAAATGCGTGTGCCGCTTACGGCACGACGGATGACGGCGACGTTATTGAAACCTTCGCGGGCGCAGCGGAGCGTGAGGTAATCGGGCCAGTCCTGCGCGGTGATGGAATCGCCAAAGCAGACGAGCGCGAAGTTCTTTTCTTCGGTAAAAATGTCAATCGTGTTGAGAAAGTAAATCCAGTTTGTTTTACGTGTTAAGTTGTCTGGAAGAGTTTCGCTTTTAGCGAAGTTGCCGTAGCTGAACTTGCCGCCAGAAAGTGGCCCCGTGATAGCCGTGCCGGCGTTCATTTGTGTAAAATCTGCGAAGTAAAAACTTACATCGAATGTTTCGCCTGCGATTACATCAAACGGAATTTCATCGCTCAAGATTTCTTCACCGGCGGGGATACTTGTGGATTGCTTGCCGCTGAATGTGATAGAAGTCGGGGCGTATGGCGTGGCGCTTTTGCTCGTTGTAGATTGCGCGGATTTTGCAATGTACAGTTCGCTGATGGTCACGGGTTCTGTGCCGGTGAGGTTCGAAAAATGGAAACGCAATTTGCTCCCGGAAAAACACGCACGAATCGGATAGCGGAGCGTCAAGTCCTTGGCGTAAGTGGCTTCTTTACGGTCTGTGATAGATGTGGCGTTACCCCAGCAGGCAACCCATTTTGAAAATTTCTTTGGCATGCGCCAATTATAGATAATTTGAAGGCATTTTACTAGGGTGTAATTTTTATACGGTGGGGGAAAATTAGTTTGAAAAATAATAAATGTGTAAGTTTATATAAAGTAATTTTCTAAAATGTAAAAATTTGTTTGATAGATAAATTAATTATTACTTTCTTTGTATGTAAAAATAAATGAAATTGTATTGAAATCTTTTTAATATGTAAAGAAATTGTGTAAGTGAATGACAGAAAAATTACAATGCAAAATTGTAAAAATCATTTATCCACCTTCTTTGCAAAAATGTTGGTCTCGCAAAAACGAATGTGCTAGTTTGAAATAAAAAAAAGGAGGACATCATGAAAAACATGAAATACAAATTGTTCGTAATCATTGCAGTACTTGCACTTGCTGGCTTCTTTATATTCGTGTATTGCAGCAGCGAGAGCGAGCATAAAAAAACAGATGACGATGCAACCCGCGTCGAAGAATCTGATGAAGGCCGTACGGAAGTCGCAAAACGTTCTGATATAAGTTCGGATATGGAATCATCAATGTCGTTTTTGATGGCTTCAACTCCGTCTTATGAATCTGCTTCAAGGACATTTACAAAAGATGTAGATAAAGTAATGAAAAGCGTGAGCGGGCTTTCTACATCTGGGAAAACTGTTCTTGGCGGAAGACGTGGGGAACCGAGTGCAGCACCTTCGAGAGGTGCTTTGAAAATGATGGCAGCTAGCCCTCGAGGAAAGTCAAGTGGCTTTAGTGAAGGCTATGCCGCTGCGGGTTCTGGCGGCATCGGCGATGGATTAGCGGGATTGCTTGGAGGATCTTCAAAAGGTCTAGC
>Ga0310690_10012448_pt1 | contig 10447 bp, 8 predicted proteins | sample AusTroGonzalo_MG_2_FD_207661 | JGI IMG/M metagenome (GOLD analysis project Ga0310690, IMG submission 207661) | Bovine rumen microbial communities from tropical cattle in Woodstock, Queensland, Australia - Gonzalo_04 (v2) (version 2) | ecosystem: Host-associated > Mammals > Digestive system >...
GCGGTGCAGGCCGTCCCCTTCGTCCGTGCCGTCGATCACGCCGTAGCGGTTCGTCCGCTCCCGCGGGATGCGTTCCAGCGCGGTCACGGAGCCGCCCGCCCGCATCGCCGCGTCGATCAGCTGGCGCGTAACCGGGACACCGCAGGACGAGGTGGTCACGGTGTCGCCGAGCAGGATGGCGAACGGTTCGCCGCCGACGAACTCCTCCGCGCGGAGCACGGCGTCGCCAAGGCCCTTGAGCTCGGTCTGGGTAATGTATGTGAGGCGGATCAGACCGTCGATGGATTCGAGCGATTCCAGCAGGGCGGTCTTGCCGTCGTGCCGCAGACGGTCGTAAAGCGCGGGAACCGGGGCGAAATGATGCCGGATCGCGTCCTTGCCGTCGCTCACGATCACGGCCGCCTCGGTGATGCCGGACGCCGCCGCCTCCTCCAGCACGTACTGGATCACGGGCTTGTCGACCACGGGCACAAGCTCTTTCGGAACGGCTTTGGTGAACGGCAGGAAGCGGGTGCCGAAACCGGCCGCGGGGATCACCGCCTTGCGGATGGGGTTCATGTCATGTCTCCTGTTTATCGCATGAAATCGGGCCGCGGGGAAGCGGCGCTACAAAAAATATACACTGGAAAAGCCCGAAATGCAACCCGCGAGCTTGAATTTCCCATAATTTAGAATATATTATCTTTTACACTTTTTTACCGGAAACCATACGGACCGCTTTCCCGACAGGAGCATTTCAGGACAATCATGAACCGCATCATCGTAACCGGCGGCGCCGGATTCATCGGATCGGCCGTGGCGCGGCATATCATCCTCGACACGGCGGATGCCGTCTGCGTGGTCGACAAGCTCACGTATGCGGGCAACTTGGAAAACCTCGCGCCGGTCGCGCAGTCCGCCCGGTTCAAGTTCGAGAAGGTCAACATCTGCGACCGCAACGAGCTCGACCGCGTGTTTGCCGAGTTCAAGCCGACGCATGTGATGCACCTCGCCGCGGAAAGCCATGTGGACCGTTCCATCGACGGACCGGGCGAGTTCATCCAGACGAACATCGTCGGCACGTATACCCTGCTGGAAGCCGCGAGAAAATACTTCCACACGCTCGATGACGAGGCGAAAGCGCAGTTCAAGTTCCACCACATCTCCACCGATGAAGTCTACGGCGACCTGAACGGACCGGAGGATTTCTTCCGCGAAACCACGCCCTATGCGCCGAGTTCGCCGTACAGCGCCAGCAAGGCGTCGAGCGATCACCTGGTCCGCGCATGGAAACGCACGTTCGGCCTCCCGACGGTCGTCACGAACTGCTCGAACAACTACGGGCCCTATCACTTCCCGGAGAAGCTCATTCCGCTGGTGATCCTGCACGCGCTGGACGGCAAGGAGCTCCCGGTTTACGGCGAGGGATTGCAGATTCGCGACTGGCTGTACGTGGAGGACCATGCCCGCGCCCTTTATCTGGTCGCGACGCAGGGCGTCCCCGGTGAGACCTACAACATCGGCGGGCACAACGAGAAGAAGAACATCGAGGTCGTGAAGACGATCTGCGCGCTGCTTGACGAGCTCAGACCGCGCGCCGACGGCAAATCCTATGCGGAACAGATCGTCCACGTGAAGGACCGCCCCGGCCATGATCTGCGCTACGCCATCGACCCCTCGAAAATCGCGCGCGAGCTGGGCTGGAAGCCGCGGGAAACGTTCGAGAGCGGCATCCGAAAGACGGTGCTGTGGTACCTCGAACACAAGGACGACTGGTGCGCGCACGTGCTCAGCGGCTCGTACAAAATGGAACGCCTCGGAACAGGAGAATAACAGATGAAAGGCATCGTACTGGCAGGCGGCGCGGGGACGCGTCTTCACCCGATCACCCGCGGAGTCTCGAAGCAGCTCCTCGGCGTGTACGACAAACCGATGGTCTATTACCCGATCAGCACGCTCATGGTTGCGGGCATCCGCGACATCCTGATCATCACCACGCCCGAAGACCAGCCGAGTTTCAAACGTCTGCTCGGCGACGGTTCCCGCTTCGGCGTGAACTTCAGATACGCCGTCCAGCCGAAACCCGAAGGACTTGCGCAGGCATTCCTGATCGGCGAGGAGTTCATCGGGTCCGACCGCGTGGCGCTGGTGCTCGGCGACAACATCTTCTACGGCGCCAAGCTCGGCAAACTCCTGCGCGCCGCGGCCGACCGCGAAGTCGGCGCGACCGTGTTCGGCTACTACGTGTGTGATCCGGAACGCTTCGGCGTGGTCGAGTTCGATTCCGAGGGCAACGCGATCTCCATCGAGGAAAAACCCGCCAAGCCGAAATCCAACTTCGCCGTGACCGGGCTCTACTTCTACGACAACGATGTCGTCAACATCGCGAAAAAAATCAAACCGTCCGCGCGCGGCGAGCTCGAAATCACCGCAGTGAACAACGAATATCTGCGGCGCGGACAGCTCCACGTGGAGGTTTTCAAGCGCGGCTATGCCTGGCTGGACACCGGCACACACGACAGTATGCTGGACGCCGCGAACTTTATCCGCACGGTCGAAACGCGGCAGGGACTCCAGATCGCCTGTCTGCAGGAGATCGCCTACGAAAACGGCTGGATGACAAAGGACGACATCCGCGAAAGCATTCACGACATGCTCAAAACCGAATACGGACAATATCTGCTGAGGCTGATTGAAGAATGAACATCATCGAAACCGCTCTCCCCGGCGTGCTCATCATCGAGCCGAAAGTCTTCGGCGACGCCCGCGGGTACTTCTTCGAATCCTGGAATCAGGCGGCGTACGAGGCCGCCGGGATCACCAACACCTGGGTGCAGGACAACGAATCCAAATCGTGCCACGGCGTGCTCCGCGGGCTCCATTATCAGGCCGCGCCGTACACGCAGGCGAAGATCGTCCGCGCGTTCATCGGGACCGTGCTGGACGTGGTGGTCGACATCCGCAAAGGCTCGCCGGCCTTCGGCAAACACATCGCGGTCGAGCTTTCCGGCGAAAACAAGCGCCAGCTGTACATCCCGCGCGGCTTCGCGCACGGGTTCGTCGTGCTCAGCGACCAGGCCGTCTTCGCCTACAAGTGCGACAACGTCTACATGCCGTCCTCCGAACGCGGCATCATGTACAACGACCCGGACCTCGCCATCGACTGGCGTCTCCAGCCCGAACAGATTCTGCTTTCCGACAAGGACAAAAAGCATCCCTCGTTCGCAGAGATCGAACCGTGGGAGGAAGCGAAATGAAGCTCCTCATCACCGGCGGGAAAGGCATGCTCGGACGCACGCTCCAGCAGGAGTTTGCGGACTGCGAGCTCGTGATCGCCGACCTGCCGGAGGCCGACATCACCGACGCCGCCGGATTCGACGCATTTCTGGCGCAGCATAAGCCCGACGCCGTGATCCACTGCGCCGCCATGACCGCGGTCGACAAGTGCGAAAGCGAAATTGAGTTCGCGTACAGGCTGAACGCGTTCGGCACGGCGAACGTCGCCGCCGCATGTCACCGCCACGGCGTCCGCCTGATCGCCATCTCCACCGACTACGTGTTCGACGGCGATTCCGACCGGCCGTACAACGAATTCGACCGGGCGACCGGCGGCGCCACGATCTACGGCAAAAGCAAGTTCGCGGGCGAGGAAGCCGTGCGGACACATTGCCCGAACCATGTGATCTGCCGCATCTCGTGGCTCTACGGACACGGCGGACCGAGCTTCGTCCACGCGATGATGTCGCTGGCTGACGGCACGCGCCCGATGCTGAAGGTCGTCGATGACCAGCATGGCAACCCGACCTCGACGACCGCCGTGGCGCGTCAGCTGCGCAATATTCTCGCGAAACCGGAACTCGTCGGCACGTTCCACCTCACCTGCGAGGGGGAGGCCACGTGGTTCGAGTTCGCGCAGGAAATCTTCCGTCTCGCGGGCAAAACGCAGGCCGTCTCCCCCTGCACGACTGACGAGTTTCCGCGGCCCGCGCCGCGTCCGAAGAATTCCCGTCTCGACAAGATGATGCTCCGCCTCGCCGGACTCCCCCCGATGCCCGACTGGCACGACGCCCTCGCGGAGTTCATGAAGAGCGAATTCCTTAGCTGAGTCCGCCTTTTCTCTCCAGAAATCGCACGGTCTCCGGTTCGCCGGAGGCCGTTTTTTTTACGCTCGCGTCCGAGGTCAGATGGAGAGGTCCTTCACCGCTTCGATCTCGAACTGCTTCGTGTACAGCGAATGGTAATAACCGCGGGCGCGCATCAGCGCCTCGTGGGTGCCGCTTTCGACCACGCGGCCATCCTTCATGACCAGGATCAGGTCCGCGCTGCGAATGGTGGACAGGCGGTGCGCGATCACGAACGAGGTGCGCCCGCGCGTGACTTCGCCGATGGCGTCCTGAATCATCTTTTCGGTCATAGTGTCGACCGAGGACGTCGCTTCGTCCAGCACCAGGATGCGCGGGTCGGCGAGGATGGCCCGTGCAAACGAAATGAGCTGTTTTTCGCCGGTGGAGAGCAGGTCGCCGCACTCGCCCACCTGACTGTCCAGACCATTGCCCATGCGCGCGATCACGCGGTCCGCGGAAACGCGCCTGATGGCGAGCTCGATCTGTTCCTCAGTGGCGTCCGGGTTTCCGTACAGGAGGTTTTCGCGGACGGTGCCGGAGAAAAGGTACGGGGTCTGCAGGACGTACCCGATGTGACTGTGCAGCCAGAGCTGGGAACGTTCGCGCACGTCGCGGCCGTCGATTAGAATCTGTCCGGCGGTCGGCTCGAAGAAACGGCACACGAGGTTCACAAGCGTGGACTTGCCCGCGCCGGTCTCGCCCACGAGCGCTACGTTCGCGCCCTGCGGCACTTTGAGGTTGAAATGTTCCAGGATCGTCTCGTCGCCGTCCGGGTAGCGGAACGACACGTCGCGGAACTCGACCTCGCCCTGCGGCGGCTCCCAGTTTTCGCGCTTCGGGTGGAACGCGTCGCCGTATTTCGCCACGACTTCCGGCGTGTCCGCCACGTCCGACGCGGCGTTCACCAGGCGGGAGAAACGTTCGATGTTCACCTGCGCCGCGATGAGCTCGGAGATTGCGGAGGAAATCCAGAAGAACGGCTCCATCATGCTGATGGCGTAGGACATGAAGACGGAGAGCGTACCGATCTCCATCACGCCTTCGCTCGAAAGCAGGCCGCCGCGCCACAGCACGATCGCCAGCGCCAGCGAGGACGCAAACGAGACTGTGGAGCCGAACAGCGCGCGATAATGCATCCCGAGGATCGAGGCGCGCTTCATGGCATGCGTGTCTTTCCGGAAGTCGCCGCACACACGGTCCTCCGCCACAAGCGTCTTGATGGTCCGCGCCCCCGTGATGCCCTCGTTGAAATCGCCCGTGATGCGGGAATTGAGCTCGCGTATCTTCTTGTTGACGCCGAACAGCGCCCGCTGGAAGAGCGCGATCACGACGGCGGCGACCGGCAGCACCAGGCTCACGCCCAAAGCGAGCCGCCAGTGGATGGAGAACATGATCGCGAGCGCGCCGAACATGAAAATGACCGTCCACAGCGCCTCCATCACGTGCCACGACACCAGCGAGGAAATGCGCTCCGTATCGCTCATCACGCGCGAATGGATGTACCCGACGCTGTTGCGGTTGAAGAACGAGAAGGACAGCGTCTGCAGGTGGTTGAATGCAGCCCGGCGCAGCTCCAGCGACACGTTCATCTCCATGAAGAACGCGCGGTAGAACGCGCCATAGTTCAGCACGAAGGAACCGGTGATGAACAGCAGATAAAGCGCGATGAACGCGGGCAGCGTGTCGAGCGTTTCCCCCGCGATAAAGTGATCGATGGCGTAGCGCTGGAACAGCGGCAGGCAGATGTCGAGGCAGCCGCCCGCCAGGCACAGCGTCACCATGAGGGTCATGGGCCGCCGGAACGGCTTCAGGAACGGGATGAGCGCGGGGATACCGAACCACGGCAGGTGCGGACGCGCGGACCCGGATTCGCGATGGAGCGGAGCGTCACTCATGACACACCTCCATTCCGGATGCCCCGGTCACGCCAGGCGACTCGCCGTCTGCCCCGTCCTCCTCGGGCGACTTCATCTGAAGCTCGTAGTTCCTGCGGTAGATGCCGTCGGTCCGCATGAGCTCGTCGTGGGTCCCGGTCTCGACGATGCGCCCGTTCGAAAGCACGAGGATGCGGTCGGCCTCCATGAGCGTGGCGATGCGGTGCGAGATCAGGATGACGGTGCGGCCTTTGAAATCGTGCCGCAGGGCGCGGCGTATCTTCACGTCGGTCTCGGCGTCGACCGCGGACAGGGAATCGTCGAAGATCATGACCGGGGACCGCCCGACCAGCAGACGCGCGATGGCCGTGCGCTGTTTCTGCCCGCCGGACAGCGTCACGCCGCGCTCGCCGACGGTCGTGTCGAAACCGTCCTTGAAGCGGTCGATGCTCTCCTCGACGCAGGCGGTGCGGGCGGCCGCGCGGATTGTTTCCGTATCGATGCCGGGCACGGCGATCCCGATGTTCTCCGCGATGGTGCGCGAGAAAAGGAACGGCTCCTGAAGGACGATCCCGACGCCGCGCCGGAGGTGGTCGCGACGGATTTGCGCCACGTCGACGCCGCCGATGGAAATGGTCCCGCTGTCCGGCTTCAGGTCGTACAGACGGCACAGCAAGTGCACCAGCGTGGATTTGCCGCTGCCCGTGCCGCCGAGGATGCCGAACACCGTGCCGGCCGGAATCGTGAACGACAGATCGTGCAGGAGCTCCGGGCAGCCGTCGTAGCCGAAGTTCACGTGGTCGAACACGATGTCGCCGTCGAGCGGCGGCGTGAGCGCGTCCGGCGGGTCGGCCTCCTCCGGCGCGGCCATGATCTCGCGGATGCGCTTCAGCGAAATGCCCGCCTTGCTTAGCTCGGAGATCATGCGGCCGAGGTGGCGGATCGGGAACATCAGCATGCCGTTGTAGGACAAAAACGCGATGAACTCGCCGGCGGTCAGCTCGCCGCGGATGGCAAAGACCGACCCGCAGACGAGCAGGAGCAGCACCTGCAGCATGCTGATGAGGTCGCCCGTCACCCAGAAGAGGCTCAGGACGCGCCCCAGGCGCACCCACAGCGACACGTAATATTTGTTCTGCGCGTCGAACTTCGCGACCTCGTACTGTTCGCGGCCGAACGCGCGGATCACGCGCACCCCGGTCAGATTCTCCTGCACGATGGTCGAGAGTTTGCCCTCGTTTTCATCGCACTCCAGGAACCGCGAGGCGATCTTCCGGTGGAACAGAAACGATGCCCCCACGACGAGCGGGATCACGATGGACGCGAGCGCGGCCAGGCGGGCGTTCATGCCGAACATGAAGACCAGCGACAGCACGATCAGGATCGTGATGCGGAAGATACTCGTAAGCTGATCGGAGAGGAACCGCTTCACCATGTCCACGTCCGAGGTGCATCGCTGGATGATGTCGCCCGTCTGATGCGTCATGTGCCACGCGAACGGCAGGCGCTGAATGTGCCCGAACAGGCTGTTCCGCATCGTCTCCACCAGCGTCTCCGCGCCGACCGCGTTCGTCAGCTGGAAGAGGTAGCGGCAGACGAGCGAAGCCGCCGACACGATCAACACCGCGCAGGCCGACACCCACAGATGCCCCCGGATAAACTCCACGCCACCCATCAGCTCCGGCAGAACGGACATCAGCCCGCCGGATTCCGGCTCCGCCCCGCCCAGCACGGAGTCGACCGTGAACCGGATGATCTGCGGGTTCAGCAGCTCGAAGAGCGAGACCAGCGAGGTCAGGACGGCGGCCAGCGCGAACCAGCGTTTGCTGCCGCGCAGGAAGATGCGGACCAGCCCGACCGAGGTCAGCGAGGCGGATTCCCGCTCGCCGGCATGGTCCGGGCGTTCCTGTTCATTCTGTTGTGTTCCGGGCGTATTCATGATACTATAATATACTTCGCACGGAAAGCTGTTTCCAGTGCCGCCCGCGCTTTTTCATCGCTTTTTTGCCGGCCCTGTTCCGGCGGGACCGTGCCGCGCATCAGCAGCGGCAGACGCAGCCGGGCGTCCGGGAGCGTTTTTGAACTTAACAATTCGTTTTTTCTAAAAAAAATCGAAAAAAGTTTAAAAACAGATTTGACAAACCAAACTATTCGGTGTATATTTTTATTAGAACATGGAAGAGTTCGGTTGTCGAATTTGTCTTATCAACCCCAAACACAGGAGACAAGACTATGAAGATCCTCACAAGAACGTTTCTCATCGGCGCCGCGCTCGCCGCGGCGGTCATCATCTCTCCGGCGGAAGCATTCGCGCAGGGACGTCGAGGCGGTCCCGGCGGTCCCGGCGGCCCCGGCGGCGGTCCCGGCCGCGGTCCCGGCCACGGTCCCGGCCCGAACAGCGGCATCATGCTGGCGACCGACATCGTGAACCTGGTTGGAGCATCGGTCGGCGTCCTGAATTCGATCTTCGCGCCTCCTCCTCCTCCTCCGCGCGTCGTCACCAGGACCCGGGTCGTCACCCAGCCCACGGTCGTCGTCACCCAGCCCGCGCCCGTCGTGACCACCACGCCCGTCGTGACCACCACGCCCGTCGTGACCAGCACGCCCGTCGTAACCACCACGCCCGTCGTAACCACCACGCCCATCGTGACTACCACGCCCGCCATAACAACCACGACGACCACGGTCGCAGTGCCGGAATACAGCTACAGCAGTTTCAACGGCACGTACGTCCCGTACTACGAAGGCTGGTACTTCTACGATGAAGCCTGGATCTGGGGCGGAGTCGGCGTCCGTCCGGCCGCGCCACCGAGATGGGTTCCCCCTCCGGGAGCCCCCCGCACGATCAGAATCCGCTGAAGGATGATGTGAAACTCGGCAACAGAAACGACCATGTGCCCGGTTCCCTCGTGGAGCCGGGCTCTTTTTTTCGGAATTTTTCGGTGCGGCGTCTGCTGGACACTGGCTAAGAAAGACAGGCCCGCTTTCGCAGCACACGCCTATGAAAAACCCGCCGGACCGAAACGGAGCGGCGGGCTGAATTGTTTGAGGATGATGGGAGCAGACGATCACTTCACAGGCGTCTTGATGCCTTCCTTCGTCTGCGTCAGAGGCTTGACCGTGCCGTCCTCGTTGAAGAAGATCTCGTCCACGCACACGGACCGGCGGAGGCTCTGGCCTTTCTGACCGTCGCGATCGAGCGTGCCGTTGTGGTAGAAGAGGAAGGTGCGGCCCTTGAAGTCGATCACGCCGGGATGGATGGTGAAGCTGTTCTTCGCGGCTCCGGTGACCTGTCCGCGGAACGTCCACGGGCCTTTGAGTTCCTTGGCCGTGGAGTAATTGATGACTTCGCCGCCGCGTCCCATGCCGGGATAGAAATTGTAGTAAAGTCCGTTGCGCTTGTAGAGCCAGGGGCCTTCGGTGTAGTTCTGCATCCCGGTGTCGGTGATCTCGCCGTCGAGTTCGATCATGTTGTCTTTCAGCTTCGCGACGTAGTTGTTCGTATGGCCCCAGGAGAGCCACGCGGTGCCGTCGTCGTCGATCAGCACGGTCGGATCGATGTCGTTCCAGCCGGCGCGGCCGCTGGTGAGGCTGTCGACCACGACGGGCTTTTCAACGGGCTTGAACGGGCCGACGGGGGAGTCCGCCACGGCCACGCCGATGGAGTTGCCGCCGTTCTTGTCGTCGCGGAACGTGCAGTACCAGTAGAACTTGCCGTTCTTGTGGGCGACCTGCGACGCCCAGGCGGTGCCTTTGATGCCGTTCGGGAAGTCCTCCGGCTTCAGCAGCACGCCGTGGCTGCGCCAGTGGACGAGGTCGTCGGAGGAATAGCAGCGCCAGTCTGCGATGTTGTAGTTGCCGGGGAGGCCGTTCTGTTCGCCGTCGCGGTAGACGTCCTGGCCGGTGTAGACATACACGCGGTCGCCGACAACCAGCGGCGCGGGATCGGAGGTCCAGGCGTCCGTGAAGATCGGGTTGCCGTTCGGCTCCATGTCGACGCCGGCCGGGACTTCGGCGATTTTCTTTTCGGTTTTCGCTTCGTCCGAGCTGCTGGCGCAGGCGGCTCCCGCGAACGTGAGCAGCGCAAGGGATCCGGCAAAGAGGATGCGTTTTGTATTCATGGTTCAGGTTTTCCTTCTGTTCGTTTGTGTTGCGTTGAACGGAATATCGAGGAAAAAGGCGGACATCCGGGAGTGCCGGATATCCGCCGGGATTTGTTTCGCTTCAGAGCACGGGGAGACTTACTTGATCACGACGATCTCGATGCCGGCCATGCGGGCGAAGTCTTCCATGTATTCCGTGGTGAGGGACGGCGCGTTCACGCTGTGGTGAGCTCCGCCGGCTTCGATCCAGCGGCGTGCGCCTTCGTGCAGGTTCGGCTTCGGAATCCAGACGGTGCTGGCGACCGGGAGCTTGGCGAGCTTCTTGTCCGGCTTCACGATCTCGAGCTCGTTCACGATCAGGCGGAAA
>Ga0310690_10012450_pt1 | contig 10447 bp, 7 predicted proteins | sample AusTroGonzalo_MG_2_FD_207661 | JGI IMG/M metagenome (GOLD analysis project Ga0310690, IMG submission 207661) | Bovine rumen microbial communities from tropical cattle in Woodstock, Queensland, Australia - Gonzalo_04 (v2) (version 2) | ecosystem: Host-associated > Mammals > Digestive system >...
ACATCGGAGAGCGTTGTGTTGTAGCCTTCGCCGATCTTCGAATAATCGGTCTCGTAGCTGCCGTATTCGCCTCGCACGATCGCGCCGCGCGTGACGTCCGTCACCGCGTACGTCTCGAGATCAATGATCTTGTACATGATGTCACTCCAGTTCGACGACGCGGATGACGTCGATGGTGTCAGAACGAAGCGGAGATTCTCGCCCTTCGCCGGACGATCGGAGAGGCACGACGGATCGAACGTTATCGAGTAGTCGCCGTCCGCCGTCAATTCGCAGAAATCGCCGGTTATGGCGGTCTGCGGGACGGTCAGTTTCGTCTCGCCGCGATAGACTGCGACATCGACCTCCGTCGCGGCGGTCACGCCGGAGAGGTGGAAGTCGATCATCACCTTTTCGCTCCACGGCCACTGCTGGCGCGCGACCATCTGGCTGATCGAGGGATCGGCAAATGCCGCTGCGGCGGCGATTGCGGAAACGACTGCGAACATTGACTTTTTCATTTTGTGCCTCTTTCTGTTGGAATTGTTTCTGTCAGAATTGTTGTCGATTGTGAATTCCCCTACCTGTAGATGAGCAAGAAGCCGGGGAACACGCCGTACAGTGTAGCGATGTCGGCGCCGAGACCGACTTCGTATGACTGCCCTGCCACTGCGTCAAAGCGAAACCAGCCGGCGGCGCCGTCGAGTCCGTCGTCGACCGGATCGCCGTCGATAGCCAGCGTTCCGGCATTTGCCGGTATGCGGATGACTGCCCTATCCTTGACCGCGCCCCACTTGCTGGAACTAGCTACGCGCACCCTCGCCTCGGCGTCGCCGTCGGATGCCGCGCTCGCGACATGGCCGAGTTTCGCAGTCTGCACGGTTGCGGCCGGATCGTCGAAGGTTAGCGTCAAGTCGAAGACGTCCTCCGTCTCGTCCGACGTCGCGGCTGGAAGCGTCACTTCCTGCCAGCCGCCGAAAAGATTAGAATACGTCCTGCTGTAGCCACGCCCCGTCACGGTCAGAGTCGCGGACGATGCATCCGGTGGCAACACGACTGGCACGTCGAACGTCGTCCCCGGCGACGTGCGCCAGAGTATGTTCAACTTGGACCGCATGAACAAGTTCGTCTCCGCCGCATACGTCGCGACGGACACGACTGCCGCGACAACCAGCACGGCGACTGTGCGCAGGGGCGTTCCAGCATACGGCCTTTCGTCGAATGCTTTTTCTGTCGTCATGGATTTCAACCCTTTCCTTGTTATTTACAGCTGTTCCCAATGTTTTGTGCGACAACGACAATCTCTGCCGTTGACGTTGTGTATGTTACCATTTCCAGTGCAAACAGCATACCACCCGAACGGGTGGTTCAGGGTGTGGACAAATTCTGTCAGGTAGATTCACCACGGAAAGCACAGAAACGCACCTTCGCGCGGCACGGAGAGTCCGTCAGATTCGTCGTATAGAGTCGCGGCGCCAGGCGTACGACACGCCCATCCCTTTTGAGGCGAGACAACAGTTTTGCCACGGCAGTCACGGCCTCAACGCCGACAGTGGACACACGATGACACCATCCTCCTTGCGCTCATACGCATAGTCACCGACCGCAGTGACAATCATTCTGAATACCGGGGCACGAAGATTCTTTGATGCGATGAGATTGGATAGATTGGCCAGCGTTTTCGCACCCTCTTCAATAAGTCGCTTGCCGCCAGTCTTCACTTCCAGCAGCGCATACCCGCCGTTGGGCAGATGCAGCACCGCATCGCATTCGAGGCCAGTCTTGTCATGGTAGTGCCTGATCTCCCCTCCAAGCGACTCGGCATAAATCCGCAAATCGCGCACGACGAGCGTCTCGAAAAGGAATCCAAACGTCTTCAGGTCGTTTACCAAATCCCCTGGCCCTGCGCAAAGTGCCGCAGTGGCAATCGACGGATCGACGAAATATCTGGTGTCCGACGTGCGGATTGCGTCTTTTGCGCGGAGATTCGGACACCATGCATGCGCATCCTCGATGACAAAAAGCTTTCTCAGCGCATTTAGGTACGAATACATGGTATCGTCGTCCAGATCCATCATTTCATTGGCGGCAAGATCGGCTTTTATGACTTTCGCCGTTGCGGACGTCCCCTGTATCCGGGCGTAGGAGCGCATTAGCTTCAATGCCCGGTCTGGGTTGCGGTCTGTGCCGTCCACACGGGAAATGTCCCTTTCAACTATCGCCTGGAGAATGTTCTTCGCGGTCTCGAACCTCGCACGACCGCTCATCAGCAAGGACTGCGGCCATCCCCCGCGGCAGATGATTTCCGCCATTCCATCCAGTTCATGAGGCTGTGCGTCCTCTGCTGATACCTTCCGTCCTTTCAAGAGTTCCGAAACGCGAACCGTACCAGAAGACTCACCTGATTCCCATAGTGACATCGGCCGCATTTTGAGCCAGGAAAACCGACCCGTTCCAGAATGCTTCAACTCGTCAACGTCCACGGGAACAGCACTCCCGGTGATCATATACCCACCGATAATCGACTCACGGTCAGCCTTGTAGCGGATTGCATCCCATAATTGCGGTGCAATCTGCCACTCGTCTATGAGCCTTGGATATGCTCCGGACAATATCTTGGATGGAGATATTGTGGCGAGCTCAATATTTTGCTCGCGTTTTGTCGGCTCATCCATGAATATGCTGCTTTTCGCAATCTGAATGCACGTCGTCGTCTTTCCGCACCACTTAGGCCCTTCGACCAACACAGCCGCAGATGACGACAGTTTTAGGTTTAGAATCTCGTCAACTATCCTCTTTTTATAATCGCTCATAGCGACGGGTATTATATCATTTCTTGCCGTCATTACGCAACGGTTCGGGTAAATAGCTTATTTCCGTTCGGGCAGTTGGCTTGTTTTTGTTCGGGTAGTTGGCTCATTCCCGCTCGGGCAGTTGTCAAGGCAGTCAACCGCGTCGTACGTCGAAAGCGCGGCCACCGCCAAGATTGTTCCGTAGCTTACTATGGTGTCGGTTTACTATGGGGTCCCCATAGCAGTTTCTATCCACCCGAATAGGTGGTTCACCACAGGACTGGGAAATTTGGTATAATCTCCGCATTGTGAAACAAGCCATACTATTGCTTCTGCCGATTGCTACGGCGGCGTTCACTGCAACAGCATTCGCCAAGCCTGACGCTCCGGACGACGGCGCGGGGCACTTTGCCACGACCGGACAAGTCCTATCGATCTTCATGGATGATGGGATTCGGAAAATGGCCGTGACGGACGGATCCAAGATCGAATACTTTACCGATGCACCGACCGCGTCGGGCGTTCGACAAGGCGATGTCATCGCACTGTTTGGAACCACCTCCTGGAGTCCGAAGTTGGGTCATGACGCGGTGAAGACGGAAAGAATCGCCCGACTTGGAAGAACTCCGCTTCCGGCGACTCCACCCATCGACTGGGCAAAGCTCGATTCTCCGTCGCGTGAGCTGCCGGCATTCGCATCCGTCAGCGGCGTCGTGACGTCCGTCGGACAAGACGCTCTCGACCACAACTGGAACTGGATGGTTGTCCGCGACGGGACTCGCTCCATTCCCGTCTCCGCGTTGGAACTTGAATATCCATTCGATTCACTCCGAGAGCTCGTCGATGCCGAAGTCGTCATCCGGGGAAGCGTCGTGAAGCCTAGTTCGGTGTTCTCGAAGACCCACATCATGGCATTCGGGACGAACGGCGTGGAATCCGTGCGTCCTGCGGGCGATCCGTTCGCCGCGCCGCCGCTTGGCGAAGGCGATGCGAGCCACCGTAAGACAATCCGCGGTATCGTGCGGGTTATCAGCGAAAAGACGCTCTTTCTGCAGACTCGCCTTTCCTATGCAGGTCCAGGCGACTTCCTGGCGGTCGGCCTCCTCGAAGAGTCGTCCGGCGTTCATCCGGGCGATGCCGTCACGGTCTCCGGCTTTTGGGATCCCGGAAGCGTCAACCGCCATGTCATCGGCGCGGTCGTGCGCCGCGACGCGGCGGGGCCTTCCCCAGCCAAGGAGCGCCCTGAGGAAATCACGATAGGCAGTCTCTTCAAGACCAAAGGCGGGAGAACCATCGCAAGCCAGACATGGCACGGCAGGCTCGTCCGCACCTCCGGCACCGTCGTCACCACACTCGAGGAGGCAGCAGCGTCCGGCATCATGCGTCTGAGGGACGGCAACTCTTCGGTCGAAGTGTGGATTTCCGAAATCGGCGCCGACGCGCTTGGCGGAATGGAGGAAGGCTGCCTCGCAGCCGTTACGGGCGTATGCATAGTGGAACTGCAGGAGACGGGACGCCTCGGCATAGCCCCGGCATCCAGCAAGACTCTCATCCTGCCGCGTTCGCCAGGCGACATAACTGTCGTCGCGGCGAAGCCGTGGTGGACGGCGAGACGGCTCTTCGTGGCGATTTCGATTCTGCTCGCGCTGCTCCTGTCCGCGATGCTCTGGAACAACGCACTGGTGAAGCGCGTAAAGCGCCAGACGGCCGAACTCTTCCGCGAGCAGGCTGCGCACCGCGAGGCGGAAGTGCGCGTGGAGGTGCGCACGAACCTCGCCGTGGAACTGCACGACTCTATTTCACAGCTGCTCACCGGAATAGCCCTCCAGCTCGACTCGACGGAGCGCGCAAACCGTCCGGAGAACACATCCGTCACGCGTTTCCTCAGCCTTGCGAGGCAGATGCTCGGCTCCTGCCGCCGCGAGCTGCAGGGCTGTCTTCTGGATCTCCGGAACCGCACGTTCGAGGAGAAGGACCTCTCGGAGGCCATCCGGCAGACCGTCCTGCCGCTTTCGGAAGACACGGAAGTGTCGGTCCGCTTCAACGTGCCGCGCAAGGGGCTTGCGGACTTCACCGTCCACACAATCCTCAAGATCATCCGCGAGCTCGTCGTGAACGCTGTCCGCCACGGCGGCGCGGCGCACGTCAGGGTGGCGGGGGAGCGCGACGGGGAGACGATCCGGTTTTCGGTGCGCGACGACGGGCGCGGCTTCGATCCGAGGTCTGCCCCTGGGCCGATGCAGGGCCATTTCGGGCTACAGGGCATACGCGAGCGAATCGACGACTTCAAGGGCGACATCAAGGTCGAAAGCTCCGTCGGGCACGGCGCTAAAATCACCATAACCATGAAAACGACAAAGGACATCTGATGGGCGACAGGATAAAGGTACTCCTCGCGGACGACCACATCGTGGTGAGGATGGGCGTTGCGTCCGCCATTTCGTTCGAGCCGGACCTTGTAGTCGTCGGCGAGGCCGGAGACGGGAGGGCGGCCGTGCGGCTGGCGGACGAGCTGAAGCCAGACGTTGTCGTCATGGACCTCATGATGCCGCGCATGAGCGGCACGGAGGCGACTGCGGCGATAACGAAGGCACATCCCGAGATGCGCATATTGATCCTGACGTCGTTCATCGCGTCGTCAGACCTCGGCTCGGCCATCCGCGCAGGGGCGAAGGGCGCGATACCGAAGACGTCGTCGCAGGCCGAGATCATCGCCGCCATACGCAAGGTAGCGTCCGGGCAGATGCTCCTCAGCAAGGCCATCGAGAGGGACATCGCGCTCAATCGGCTCGCCCGCGACCTGACGGCGCGGCAGATAGAGGTGCTGACGCTCGCGGCGCGCGGATTCAGAAACCAGGACATCGCAAGTGCGCTCGGCATCAGCGCAAACAGCGTGAAAGACCACCTGAAGCAGATTTTCCTGCGCCTCGGCGTCTCTTCACGCGCCGAAGCCGTCGCCACCGCACTCCATGACGGCATCCTCGCATAGAAGTCTGCGGACAGAAGTTTGGGGACAGACCACGCGAAAGGCCGCCCAATCGCGGCGTGGGACGCAACTTGTCAAATCTCTTCGAAACTTGGGGGCAGACCCCGCCGCTGTGGGGAGAGACCCCGCCGTCGCTTCATTTTTCGCGGGCTACCTCGCGTTTTTTGCAACTTATCGCATTTCAAGCCTCTTTGCGATGGCGTAAGCCATGCCGCGAGACAGGGGACGCACACACACCTTAGCGGCGTCAAAGCGCGGGTCGGGCGTTACCGGGCGAGCGGCATCCCAATCACGACAACCAGATTAACTTTTGGAGACGTTAGTGGTGGCTTGTCGAAAAACTTGCGTGTTTTTTGCTATACTACCGTATGCCATGGAAAGAAAGACAGTTAGAATCGTTCGCTGCGCCGACTACGCGAGCTCCCTTGCGCCGGCGTTTGAGCGGCTTCTCGCCGAAAGCGCCCTTCTCGCCACGCAGGAAGTCGCCGGGCGCCGCGTCCTCGTAAAGCCGAACCTCCTGACAGACCGCACGCCAGACCAGGCCGTGACCACCCACCCCGCCTTTCTACGGCTCGTCATCCGCCACCTCAAGTCCGCCGGTGCTGTTGTTTCTGTCGGCGACAGCCCCGCAAGCGCCGCAAACATACGCGCCGTCTTGGAGCGCACTGGCGTTGGAGCGGTCTGCGAGGAGGAACGCGTGCCCTTCGTCTCGTTCGAGCAGGAGGGGGTGCGCGCATGCTCCGTTGACGGATTTGACTTCACCCTGGCCGGCCCCGTGGCCGAGGCAGACATGATCGTCAGCCTGCCAAAGGTGAAAAGCCACTCGCTTACAAAGCTTACGGCCGCCGTGAAGAACCTATACGGAGCCGTCCCCGGCTACGACAAGACAACGCTCCACCGGCACTACCCGAGGCCCGACGACTTCGGGCGCCTCGTGCAGGCGATCTGGCGCGTCCTGCCGCCTACGATCAGCCTTGCGGACGCCGTAGTCGGCATGGAGGGACAGGGACCTGCCAACGGGCGCCCCATACAACTTGGGTTCTTGGCAGCGTCGGCCGATCCTTTCGCGCTCGACATCGCACTGTGCAACATCCTGCACATAAAGCCGACGTCGGTTCCATACCTGAAGGGGCTGGTCGATCTGCATGCGCCGGAAATCGCCGGGGACTCCGTTGAAGTCGCATCCTTCGAAGTCCCCGTCGGTTCGCATCTGCTAAGCCTCGTGCCAGCCGGCCTAATGCGCGTGGCGGCACGAGTCCTGTGGGTGCGGCCGCGAATCGATGCGAGGACATGCGTTAACTGCGGAAGGTGCATTAAGGCCTGTCCGGTCAATGCGCTCGCGCGGCCTGATGCAGAGGGGCGCGGCATTCCCGCACTAAGACGGCGAACCTGCGTTGGCTGCGCCTGCTGCCATGAAGTATGCCCGCAGGGGGCAATCCGCATGGAGCAGTCGCCAGTGCTCAGGCTCGCGCACGCCTTTCAGGGCGTCGACTGACTACGACAGGGCGTCGGCGAGGGCCGAAAGCTGCGCCTCCGAAGCGGCGTTGAGCGCCGAGCGGATGGTGACGACGGGCTCGACGAACTGGATGCCCTTCGACTCTGCGAAGAGCCCCTTGATCACCCTCGCGGCAGACGGCGCCCAGGAGCCGTTCTCGACAATCCCTATCGTGCGGTCCTTGTAGCCACGCTCGACGAGGTGGCTTATGAAAGTGCGCATGAACGGGAAGATGTCGGTGTTGTAGGTGGTGGTGGCGAGGACGATCTTGCCGTAGCGGAACGCATCCTCGACGGTCTCGAACATCTCGTCCCTCGCGAGGTCTGCGGTTACGACCTTCGGGCACCCGCGGGCCTTGAGCATCTCGGCGAGCTTCTCGACGGCCGCCTTGGTGTGGCCATAGACGGAAGTGTAGGCTATGAGCACGCCCTCGGACTCGACGGCATACGAAGCCCAAGTCGTATATTGCGAGACGACGTGAGATATCTCGTCGGCGGTCCCGAGCACGGGGCCGTGAAGCGGGCAGATGGTCTGGATGTCAAGCGCGGACGCCTTTTTGAGAAGCGCGAGCGCCTGCGCGCCGTACTTGCCGACGATGCCGAAGTAGTAACGGCGGGCTTCACAGTCCCATCCCTCTGGATCCTCTACGTCGTTCGCGCCGAACTTGCCGAACGCGTCTGCGGAGAAGAGGATGCCGGAGGCCTTGTCGTAGGTCACGATGACCTCGGGCCAGTGGACCATAGGGGCTGCTACAAACGTGAGCTCGTGCTTTCCGGTGGAGAGGACGTCCCCTTCCTTCACGACGACTTGCCTCTCCTTCCAGGATGTCCCGAAGAAGGCGCCCATCATCCCGAACGCCATCGCGCTCGACACGATCTTGGCCGCAGGGAACGCCTCGGCGAAAAGCGCGATGCAGGAGGAATGGTCCGGCTCCATGTGCTGCACGACAAGATAGTCGGGCTCCCTGCCGGCGAGGACGGAGCGGATGTTGCCAAGCCACTTCTCGCCGAAACGGGCGTCAACGGTGTCGAAGACAACCACCTTGTCGTCTATCACGACATAGGAATTGTAGGCCATCCCGTTTGGAACGGGATACTGGCCCTCGAACAGATCGACCTCGTGGTCGTTCACGCCGACGTACTTGACGTCACCGGAAATCTTTATCTCCATGATTCTTGCCCCGACCCGCCTTGCGGCTTAGTTCTTGTATGTGACGATTCCAGTTCCCTTGCGCATCACGCCGATGATGTTGTATGGCTGGTGCGCCGCGCGGAGGATGTTAGTCGCCTTCTTGAGGTCGCGCTTCGCGACTATTATGACGAAGCCTATGCCCATGTTGAAGACGCGGTACATCTCGTCGCGATCGACCTTGCCCTGGCGCTCGATGAACTTGAAGATCGTCGGCACTTCCCAGGACGAGCGGTCAATCTCGGCGTTGACGGCCTTCGGGAGGACGCGCGGAATGTTGTCCGGGAAGCCGCCGCCCGTTATGTGGGCCATTCCGTTGATCTTCACGCTCGCCATTATCGCGGAAACAGGCTTGAGGAAGCTCCTGTGCACGGCCAAAAGCGCGTCGCCGAAAGTCTGGTTCGTGCCTGGCAGCTTGTCCTTCCACGAATACTGGCAGAAGTCGAATATGACCCTTCTCGCGAGGGAGAAGCCGTTTGTCTGGAGCCCCCCGGACGGCAGGCCGATGATCACGTCTCCTGCGCGGATCGACTTGCCGGTGACAAGCTTGGACCGCTGCACGGAGCCGACGATCGTTCCCACCAAGTCGTATTCACCGGCAGGATAGAGGCCGGGCATCTCGGCGGTTTCGCCGCCGAGAAGCGCCATGTGGTTTTCCTTGCACGCTTTGCAGATGCCGGAGACGACGCTCTTGAACACTGCGGGATCGACCTTTGCGGTGCCGACGTAGTCCATGAAGAACAGGGGCTTTGCGCCCTGCACGAGGATGTCGTTGACGCAGTGGTTCACGATGTCCTGCCCGACGGTGTCGTGCTTGTTCATCATGGCTGCGACTTTGAGCTTCGTGCCGACGCCGTCTGTGGAAGCGACGAGAATCTGGTTCCGCCCCGGCGGGATCTTGTGGAGCCCGCCGAACGAACCGATTCCGCCAAGCACGTTGGCCGTCTTTGTCGAGGCCACCATCTGCTTGATGGAGCCTACGGCATTCATCTTGACGTCGATGTTGACGCCGGCCTGGGCGTAGGCGGATTTCTTCCGCTCGTCGCCGCCCTCCTTTGACATTGCCACCATTCCTTGCTCCCTGCCCTTAAAAGGCCTACAGCTTTCCGTTGGACCCGAGGACCTTGACGATCTTGTGGATGTAGAGCTCCTTCATCGCGTCGCGCGCGGGAGTGAGATACTGGCGAGGATCGAAGTGGCCGGGGTTCTCGGCGAGGTGCTTGCGGATCGCAGCCGTCATCGCGAGACGCGAGTCGGAGTCGATGTTGATCTTGCAGACGGCGCTCTTCGCGGCCTTCCTGAGCTGAGACTCTGGGATGCCGACAGCGTCGGGAAGCTTGCCGCCGAACTTGTTGATCGTATCGACATGCTCCTGCGGGACGCTCGACGAGCCATGGAGGACGATCGGGAAGCCGGGGAGCTTCTTCTCGACGGCCTTGAGGACGTCGAACGCGAGCGGCGGCGGGACGAGCTTTCCGGTCTTCTTGTCGCGGGTGCACTGCTCCGGCTTGAACTTGTAAGCTCCGTGGGAGGTTCCGATGGAAATGGCGAGCGAGTCGCAGCCTGTCTTCGTCGCGAACTCGATCACTTCCTCGGGCTTCGTGTAGTGGCTCTCCTCGGCCTGGACCTCGTCTTCAACGCCGGCAAGGACGCCAAGCTCGGCCTCGACCGTCACGTCGTGCTTGTGCGCGTAGGCGACGACCTTCTTCGTGAGCTTGATGTTGTCCTTGAACGGAAGGGAGCTGCCGTCGATCATGACGGACGAGAAGCCCGAGTCGATGCAGCTCTTGCAGGTCTCAAAGCTGTCGCCGTGGTCGAGGTGGAGGACGATCTGGGGGTTCTTGCAGCCAAGCTCCTTGGCGTACTGGACGGCGCCTTCAGCCATGTAGCGGAGAATCGTCGGGTTGGCGTACTTGCGGGCGCCCTTCGACACCTGCATGATTACAGGCGACTTCGTCTCGACCGCCGCCTGGACGATGGCCTGCATCTGCTCCATCGTGTTGAAAT
>Ga0310690_10012451_pt1 | contig 10447 bp, 8 predicted proteins | sample AusTroGonzalo_MG_2_FD_207661 | JGI IMG/M metagenome (GOLD analysis project Ga0310690, IMG submission 207661) | Bovine rumen microbial communities from tropical cattle in Woodstock, Queensland, Australia - Gonzalo_04 (v2) (version 2) | ecosystem: Host-associated > Mammals > Digestive system >...
GTGCGCGATGTTACAATATCGTCGTCTGTTGTCTTTACGGTATAATATTGATTATTAGTTGGACGATGATCCGTTATTAAAGAGCCTGGTTGCATTGGGGAATTATAATTACTAACTGATGAATTAGATGATGCAGGATCAATCTCTTCACCGAACCAGACGCATGCAACTCCTTTATACATACCTACGCCTATAGCCTTCCAATAATTATCCGCCCATTTGCCAAGATTTATGATGACTGAGTTATGCCCGGGACTACCTTGCCACCCTTTTAAGGCGCCTTCGGGAGTGCATACTCCAGAAGTTGGAGGAGCATAAAAATGACATATTTCATACCCTTTACCTTGATAGGAAGTCAACTCGCGAGGCTTGGAATGCATGCATGCCATATTGCGATGATCAGGGTAGTAATCACATTTTTGCCATGCTCCGTATTTTGACCAACTATGAGAGTTACAGCCTGATGGTATTTCAGACCAATGTTCATAAACATCCTTGGCATGTGTTTGAGCTACATATGTCAAGGATGGCGAAATAGGAATCCGATGAAGATTATGTTCTTTGCGATATTGCATAATTAGTTCGTAAAGACGCATTTCATCAGCAGTAAGTTCTACTGCCAACAGTGGCTTCATTACACATACCATCAATAGGATTGTGGTCAATAATTTAAATATAAATCTACAATCGTCACGCATAATTGTTTCAGATAGCATCTATTGAATTACTCTACGAGCAGCCATTAAATAACCAGCTCAATACTAAGAAGGCTAGAGCCAATGGAATGATTGCCTCTAAGATTATGGCAAGACATCCCATTCCGCCAGCGCCTCCGGTTAATGCCCCCGCTAAACATCCTTGTCCGGGATTCATATTACTATCTTTGTCAAACGAGGCAAAGATGCCGATAATGGCACCAATGGCTACAAATACAATAAGAATAATCGCCCAACCTGGCATAATAAAATTAATTTAATCACCACCTACTTTTAATAGGATTTTCGGCATTCTCCGTATATTTTTACATGTCTGTTATTTGTCGAATTTTTACCACACATCGTTACTATCTCTCTACAAAATCACACCACTTATTGTATATAGATATTAAACTGCTGCCAGCCACCATTATCGTAACTAACTGTCACTGTTGTTGATGCCGCTACTACATTTCCATTCCTGTCACGTTCAAAACTCAGTCCTCCTCCTCTATAATAATACCCACTATTGTTATAGCCTTTATGAACAGAGCCTCCATTCCCAAAACTTATGGCGACAACGCATAAGTGCTCCACCTTTACATCCAAGACATATGTCGCCTTGTGACCTGTATGGCTCGTATATAGGATTGTCGCTTCGTACCATCCATCCGAGATAGCATCTTTATACTTTGTGTAGGAAGGGATCGCTTCATAATATCCTCCATATGGCGCACCTGTTTGTGCACATATAACACTAGTTATAATGCATAGCAAGAGCGAGAGAAATGATTTCTTCATAGTATTCAATGTTTTCGCCTAATCTTTGTCGGATTTTCGGCACACTCTGTATTTAGCTATATGTTGTTTGTTCATCAAAAAGTAACCTCATTATTTGTTTTTTCATACTTATGCACACGAAAAGCGCAGACTTTTGTAGTTTGCTTATATTCGGTCTCTGAGGTGAACTGGACTATACCTTAATAACCCAAATATATCTACGGAAAAGCCCACGCTTGCGCATGAGCATTCTGGCTTTTCCTTGGGTTATTATTAGTTTCTATAAAGAGTGTCCAGTTCTTATAGAGACCAAGTATTAAGCTAAATGCTATTGTATATATGTCTTGAGCCGTTGTCAGCTCGGTTGTGCTATGTTATGTCATTATCTCAAATTTTATCTTATTTGTTTCAGTATATCCTCCGGGCTTTGCCGATCTTGGTGATGGCGCAAAGTTTCTTTCCCATATCCTTCTGTGAGTGCCCGCAATGATAAACTATATCATCAACAATCAACTAACGGTCGTGCGAGGCTTTTGCATCCGCGGCAATAGTCAAGTAATCCTTGATAACTGATTCATCCGTTTTCCGCCTACAAAGTTACAAAAAAAATCTCACATATGCAAATGGACAAACAAAATTTTGTTCTATTTCCCGAAAAAAGTTATGTTTTTTGCCAGAAGTAACCTTTTGTGTCGATTTTGCTAATACAAGAGCTAATGTATTTACTCTTCTAATCCTTTCGAAAAGAATCAATAGGCAATACTACAATACTATCTTACGGTTTGTTTTGCCGCTCGTATTGCAATCGATCCTTTTCCCATTGTTTCCAGAATTTTTTTTGTGATCTAAGAATCTTTAAATTATTAACAACATCTTGCCAACAATATACTGTACAATTTATAACTGACGCATCCGGATCATTATATACATCGAAGACTCTACAATATATTTTCCATAAACGTATGGCAATCTTATCAATAATACTGTAATTCATATAAAATGATAAATTGTAATTGTATCAAAAACTCGTTGCATGCCTCTTTGTACGCGAAGGCTCGGAATGGACAATATTTGAACTGTTAAGGATAATTGAACAGTTGGTTATCTGATTTTTTTCAATATGTCATTTGCATCAACGCCTAACTTCGATATGGCGCATAACTTTTTCCCCATATCCTTCAGTGAGTGACCGCAATGATAAACTGTATCGTCAATAATCAGCCAACGGTCGTGTGAGGCTTTTGTCCATTTATGTGTGTTGATCGGTTGCGCACTTCTGGATGCATTGTGCGCATCGCGCAAGGTCTTATATTCACCATCCGAATAGATATCAGCCGTTACGCCTTTTGCACGCACATCCAACATCTCAAACGTGGCGGCATCTATATAGGCATCAATAACGATGACTCGCGTGGTTGCAGTCTTGATAATTTGCTCCAGTACCACACGCGCTTCGAAGAACTGACCTTCATAGAACACCTGCTCCACAGGCGGTAATGCCGCACGGACGAAGAAGTCGATTTTCTCTTGATGATTATGTAGTTCGTTTTCGATAGCATGCATGCGATTATCCTGCATCTCAAAACGAGAATCTATTTGGCGCTGAATAGCCATCAATTGCTGATTGAACACATACCCTTTGAATAGATATTCTCTAATAATCCTATTCGCCCATTGACGGAATTGTGTACCACGTTTCGATTTAACACGATAGCCAACCGAGATGATAACATCAAGATTATAAAGGGTTACCTCATACTTCCGTTCTCGTTTCTCAGGTACGAATGCAAATTTTGCACTTGTACTTTCGCGATCCAATTCTCCCTCCGCATAAATATTGTTCACGTGGCGAATAATAACCGTCTTATCTCTTTGGAAAAGTTGAGCCATCTGCTCTTGAGTGAGCCATACGGATTCATGTTCCAATTTCACTTGTAACTGGATACTGTTATCATCTGTGCGATAGATGACTACACCTTCTTCATTCGGGTTGTATGGTACTATTTCGTTTGCCATGGTCAATATTATTGAGGGCTCTTATGTCAGATATTTGTGCTGTGCAAAATTTACCAATCGCTTTTGGTGATTGTAATTTATCGGTTGCAACCGATGAATCTTTTGAACATCCGTCAGTCGCGACTGACGATTCTTGCGATGATTCGACAATCGCGATTGTCGATCGTAAATCGTCCGTTACGACGGACGAATTTGCATCCAACGTTTAATAATTTCTGCTTGCAAAGTTACGAAAAAATTCTCATATATGCAAATGAAAAAGTTATTTTTGGTTCAATTAAGCGGAAAAAGTTATGATTTTCTATAAGCCCGGAAACGCATAAATCGGACACTGAGAATGAGAAGATCACTCTATACAATACAACCAATCGCTATAGCAGCGGGGACAGGGGATGATGTCCGTCAGAGCGGCGGATTGGTGGGAGTTGAGGCGGAGAGCAGAGGTGGAGAAATATTCATCGGCAGCGGACTCGACACCGAACACACCGTCACCCAGTTCGATGACATTGAGATAGACCTCCAAGATGCGCTGCTTGCCCCACAGGAGTTCGATGAGCACAGTGAAGTATGCCTCAAAGAGTTTGCGCGTGTAGGTGCGGGCAGGTGTGCAGAACACGTTCTTTGCCGTCTGCTGGGAGATAGTGCTGCCACCGGCAACGATACAGCCCGAACGCTTGTTGCGGTAGAAGGCATCGAGCATATCGCCAAAAGAGAATCCGCCATGGTCGTAGAAGTGCGCATCTTCCGACTCGATGACCGCGCTGATCAGATCCGGGGAGATCTGCTCAATTGGCACCCAGTCGTGCTTGAGTTCGAGGCGTTCGCCACGGCTGAATGCCTCCGACTGACGGAGGAACATCAGCGGCGTGTAGCGCACCGGAAGAAAGCCGTACAGGACAACGAGTACGATGCTCAGGGCGATAAACACCGCCACGCAAGTAGCACCTATTTTAACGAAGCGCTTTGCCATGGTCGTCAATCAATGTGCCGAAGCGGTCAGAGTATTCGCCAAACGAAGCAAAGAACACATGTTTGGTTTGTGCCTCGATGGAATAAAACAGCGGCGGAGTGAGGATATGGTAATGTTTGTCCATGAGTCCGCGTTTGCCGTTGTAATCGACATAGATATAGCAGTCGGTTTCCTCGAAGATATCGTTGCCGTCCTTATCCTTGCGACCGGTGTTGTAATCCAGCGATTCTATGCGTTTGTAGATCACATGATAGACGAGCTTGCCATCATAATCAAACAGCCGCTGAATGCCGTTGTGCTCGGTAGCGATCAGTCCCTCCGACCAATCGACCTCGATGGCTTTGTACGCACCACGAAGAACTGGCTTGAGGTTGTAGTCATAGACTATACACTCCTCGCCGAGACGGGTGTTATACAAGCGACGGTTGTAGCAAGTCTCGATCTTCGAATAGACTGGTTCGAGCACCCAACAGCCGGCAGTGTCGAGCAGACCGACATGATCATAATCGACACGGAGCACAAGGCTGTTCTGGTAGTACAGGTACTCATACTGATGACGTGCAGTCAGACCTGTGGTGTTGACCTGCGAACCATCACGACGGAAGATGAACAGCGAGTCATGACGCGACATGATACCACGGTCGCAGGCGAACTGCCAGGCTTTGTCGTAGTCCAGCGGCGTGAGCAGTTCGGCGGTGTTGAGGTTGATGAACGCACGGCGATGGTTCTTGGCAAGGATAGCTATCGTATCGCCCGGAGCGATATGCAGCCACTCGATACTATCGACGAGAATCTTGCCTGTTTCGGGATCGTAGATGTGCGCGCCGTGTTTGTAACGCAAGCCGTTGCGACCGATCTCTTCGCCATACAGACGGCGTTCGATGGCTTTCGGGGCAGCGCGGAAACTCCGACAGAGCGATACGCCGACGGCGATGAGGATAACAGGCAGACAAACGAGCAACACTCGTGAGGTGACGGAACGTGCCTTCCATGAGGCAGAGATACGCGCCCAGAGGCGGGAGAGAGATGATGATTTCATAAGATTGATGAATTGTAGTTTATGATTTATGGATTGATGAATTGATGATTTTCGATGCAAAATTACAACAATTTTCGTACATATACAAATATTTCGCACGCGAATGTACGAAACTAAAAACAGCGTGTATGAAGTTGCTTCACACACGCCGTTTTGTACAGAGGTCAGTAGTCAGTTTTTCAGTATTCAGTTGTCAGCTATCAGTTTTCAGGATTCAGAGGCCAGACGATGAAACTGATGTTTTTGTACGGACGCTCGTCCCAGAGTCCCATCTTTGTGCCATTACCCTCGGAATCCATGCTCCAACCTTGCGCCGAACTGCCGACAAGATAGATGGCATTGCTGACACCTATATCGACCAAGGCTTGGGCAAAGTCGTGGAGGGATTCCGTGCTCTGTGTTGCGACAACGGCTATATGTCCGTCAATCTCACACAAACCACGACGGATGGATTTGTTCTTGAGTTCGTTTTCCACGAGTTTGCCATTGTCCACCAGCGGGTATTGGCGGAAGAAATACCCACCATGCTCCGTAGCTTGCTCGAATAGCGGGGAGTTATCCGCTACACCTACCGTAACCTTGCCGTCGATGATAGCGCAGTAGCCGCGTTTGCTCAGTCCCCAACTCAGCGGTTGTCCGCGCAGCACGAACGCACCTACGATCTTCTTATTATCCGCGCGCACGTCGGCGGCTTGGAAGAACAGTATATTTCGCTGCCGGTTGTCCAACGCACCGTAGCCTATCTCCAAACGCGGTGTGCTGTTGAGCGGCACATAGATGCGTAAGGGGATGTCGTTCACCGTGGTGTCTTTGGTAACGGTTCCTGTGGCGGTTATGCTGTCGAGTGAAGCGAACCAAGCTTGCAGAGGATGCGACTGAGCTGCGTTATCCGGGGCGGTAAAGATTACCTCGGGATCGAATATTCCCTGCTCCGGCAGTTGTTCGGGCTCTTTCGGCCACAGCAGGCATACAACTACCACAACGGCAGCTATGACAGCCACGACGATAGCCAACCCACGCCACGGAGCAGGCGTAGGCTGCGGGTTGCTGCCGCCTATCACGCGAATCTCGCTATCTGATATGTTTTCTTCTTTCATCATAGACTGTTCTTCTCAATCAAATCTTTCAATGCCTTCAGCGCCTCTTTGCTTGCGGAAAGGGTGTAGCGGTTTTGCTGTCCATCGACAAGGATGAGTTGTTGCTTAGGCACATGGATGTAATACACGTAGTTGAGGTTGATTATCAGGCTCTTGCCAATACGCACGAACTGTCGGCTCAGTTCAGGCAGTTGCTCGGCAATCATCCGCTCGACCTGCCCTAACTGATAGGTCACCAGCCGCATCTCTCCGCCCGTCTGGAAGAAGTTGCAGTAGTTGCCATCCGACGAGATGTAGAGGATGTGACTTGCCGCCACGCGCAGCAGGTCGTTGGAGGTCGATATGATCAGATGTGTATTCAGCATTGTTGCAATTGCGAGTGCAAAGGTACAACATTTTTTTCAAATATGCAAATTTTGAGAGCGGTTTTGTATCAAATATGCGGATAAATGTATGAAATGAATATTTAATGAACTTGCAAAATTACTTTATTGATTTACCAGCCATTCGGATGCACTGACAACGCGTATCTTCTTGCCGTTGTGCTCTATAGTTCCAGTTTCTCCATACATTACGACTAAGGTCAAGTTGTCGCAATGGGTCAGTGCAGATCCACGCGTCAGTCCTTCCACCTCACGCTTAAATAACTTCTCTGAAGGATTGCTGAAATCATAGGTCACTTGAATCAGTTCTTTCACATGGCTGCGCTCTACTATTACGAGATCAACTTCAAACTCATTATCTTTGCGCAAGTAATAGACTTGTTGGTACTCGCTATGGATACGACGTGCCACCTCCAATGTAATGACATTCTCCAAGCGCAAGCCGTAACTATCTGTCAACAATGCATTGTCATGCTCGTCGATAAATGCAGGGTCGATGGCATATGCTTTACGTGCCATTGTCTTCTCTTTGCTCTTTAAGGAGAACTTAGGCAAGATATACAAAAGATAAGCATTTTGCAGATACTCAATGTAGTTCTTTGTCGTGTGCACAGACTTAATACCTAATTCATTTGTCACATCGTTGTATGATTTCTCTTGACAGAACCAATCCAGCATCTTGTTTGCCAATTCAGATAGTGTCTTTTTGTGCTTGATCTTATAGCGCTTGCAGATATCTTTCTCGATGATGGCTTTGAGCAGCGATTGTAAGTAATCGTGACGGTTAATCTCCGGCAAGGTCGTCAGTTCCGGGAATCCACCTTCCATGATATATTGCGCCAGGGCATGTTGCCTCAAACCGATAGCTTTGACGCTGCCCGATTGCATATCAACGTTATTCATACGACAGAGCTCTGCAAAAGAGAATGGGAACAACTCAATTTTATGGTAACGACCTGTTAAGTGCGTAGCCAACTCGCCACTAAGGAGATTGGCGTTACTGCCGGTAATTATCAAACGCATCTTTTGGCGCAGAAGACGATTGACGAATAGCGGCCAATCTTTGACGTTCTGTACTTCGTCTAAGAACAGGTGCGTAAAATCGCCATAAATCTCATATAACATTTGGAGCACATCATCAAGATCATCCGTTTTTGCTTTTCTCAAGCGCTCATCATCAAAGTTAACGTACGCAAAGTTAACTCCCTTCTCAAGTAGCACTTTTTGACATAACGTGGATTTTCCACTGCGGCGCACACCAATCACCACTTGAGCCAGATTACTATCCAGCTGCAATTCTTGTTCTTCTTTGCGGGTGCACAGCGAAGCCAAATCCAGTTGCTTCAACTCATCACGTTGCGACTCTAAGATGCGTTTTAAGTCCTTCATAACTGCTTATCTTATGTTTTGACGCTGCAAAGGTACAATTTTTTTTTGATATATACAAATTTTCTATCAAAAAATCTTTCTAAACTGCATAAAAATCTACAATTTGCTTTTTCTAAACTGCATAAAATTGGTTAACTGGCAATTTCTAAACTGCATAAAAATCCCACATGTTACGAGTGCTGAACTAAGACCAATGGGCGTTTATCGCCCATGTATGGTCTGCAGGCGGCTCCGGAGAGCCGTTGTCCGAATCCAATTCGGACTCAACAAACAAAGAAAGGATGAAGAGAACCTGCATGACATGCAGGGAAATGGACGACGTAAAATGAACACACATGGATGCGTGAAAGTGTGAAAGTGTGAAAGTGCTCGCGACTGATGTCACGAGCACTGAACAAAGATTATAGCTTGCGCCACTTGGAGTCGGAGAGTTTCTCAATCTTGTGGTTGGTGCGCCAGCGGTTGAGGACCATGCTGATGGCGGAGCCTTTGACGGACTGACCTTTGCGGGCACGAAGCTTGATGAGGTCGGCGTTGGTGAACTCGGCCGGGAGCAGTTCGAGGAGCGAAGTAGCTGAACCACGTTCACCGGAGAAGATATCCAAAGCGCCGGTTAGTTCTTGCTCCATCTGTTCGCCCCAGAGTTCCATCTGGTTACGGAAGATGTACTCTGCAACCCACTCGGCAAACTGACCGACGGTCTTGGTGAACTTGCGGTTTTCGAGCAGGTAACAAAGCATACCGGCACGAAAGCCCATCACGGCAGCACGACGACGGAGCGTATCCATAGCGTGGGAATCGGCATCGATGGCTTGTTGGCGCTTCTTCTCCAGCCAATCGGCGATGACCGTACCGACCTGCGGACAAACGATTGTTCCTTGCTCGGCATCGAGTTGGCGCGCCCAGCGGATGATTTCCGCTTTCTCACTCTCGCTATATGGCGCGAAGACGGGAATCTCGGTGAACGAGGTGTCGGGCAGTTGGGCAAAGCAGACACGTGTTGCAAGTCCGTTTTCGAGGTCTTTGAAGAACCGCTTCATGGAGTTGGGAGTACCGGTGAGAAGCAGATTATAATAGACCTTGATGTGGGCATTGAACGAAGCATCACTCATGTACGCTTGACCATACTCGGCGTTGTCGAAAGCCAGACGGTAAATATCGCTTTTCTGCGACCAAACTCCGGCACGTTCGGACTTGACAAGCGTGTCCATTTCTTCGCCGATACCGATCAGGTGTTTGCCTTCTGCGTAGGTGAGGAGTTGGAGAAGTTTGGCGATACTGATGGCTACGCCGTTATTGCGCGGACAAGCGTGCGGATCTTCCGGTTGGTTCTTGCTGTTCTTCGAGGCACGGAGCTTGTCCTTGTAGGCTTGCTCTTTCTCGCGTTCGATGGCGTCTTGCTCGTTGATGGGTGTGAGGAGAAGATCGAGGGGTTTGCGGATGAAGGACTTACCGGAGGCAGCCGGTGCGGTGATACAAGAGAAGAAACTCAAGGACTGGATCTGGCGATCGAGGTACTCAAAGCGGATGCGGGTGGCGAGTGTACCGAGGACAGGGAGGCTCGCAATAATCATCGCAGCACGATAATCTTCGGGCAAGCGGCGGCATACCAACTTGAGCAGTCGCGGTAGTTCGGGAAGCGGGAGATCGGTGGCTTTCTCCGGTCTGACACCCGGAGCACTTGACAAAGACTCGCGCTCGCAGACAGCAATGGCGGACTGGAGGATAGTGGGCAGATAGCCTTTGCGCGGACGACCGATGGCTGATGCGATAACTTGGCGACGCTCGGCTTCGGAGAGGCCGAAGTTAGGCAGGACTTGGAGCAACAAATCGACATTGAAATCACAGATGTAGCGCATGTAGTTGGCGAGGGTGAAATAAACGGTGTTGCGTTCGCCTTGCTCGGCTCCGTCGGCTGCTCCGATGGAGAGCATGAGTTGGCTCACAATATCGGAGTATGGGATGCCTCTGTAGGATAGATCAGCTGCGGTGATTCCGGAATTAGATTCCGGGCTAATAGACGAAGACTCGATGTGCGGAGGCAAAGCCGGAAGGTCGCGGAGATCAGGACGGTCTTC
>Ga0310690_10012453_pt1 | contig 10446 bp, 12 predicted proteins | sample AusTroGonzalo_MG_2_FD_207661 | JGI IMG/M metagenome (GOLD analysis project Ga0310690, IMG submission 207661) | Bovine rumen microbial communities from tropical cattle in Woodstock, Queensland, Australia - Gonzalo_04 (v2) (version 2) | ecosystem: Host-associated > Mammals > Digestive system >...
TTGAATGTGATTTACATCGGTCGTCTTTCCGGCGAGAAGGACCAAACCACCCTACTGAAAGCCATGCGTTACAGTAAATTCGCTCATCGAATCCAGCTGCATTTCGCCGGTCAGGGCCCCAAACAGAAAGAGTACCAACGAATGGCCGAGAAACTTTGCAAAGAGGGAGTACTGAAATACGAGCCCACCTTCGAGTTCCTCAATCGCGACCAATTGCGCGAGCTGGCGGCACACGCAGACTTGGCGGCCCATTGCGCCACCATCGAAGTAGAAGGTCTGAGCATCATGGAGGCTATGCAGCAGGCGGTGGTTCCGGTGATTGCCGTCGGGCGTTGTTCCGGCACCTCGCAATTCGCCTTGGACGATCGCAGCCGATTCCCAGCAGAGGATCCGAAAGCGCTTGCCGAGCGCATCGATTACTGGCTCGATCACCCGCAAGAGCGTTGGGAGATGGGATTCAAATACGCCGAGTCGATGGAGCAATACGACATTGCCAAAACCGCGAAACGCCTCGTCGAAATGTTTGAAGCGGCGATACGGGAGCGGGGAAAGACTAATTCCCGATAGGCGAAGGCGTAGGCGTCGAAGATCTGGCCGTCGTAGAAGATACCCACTTTGGGCGGCAGTGCTGTTCGGACGAAGAGGCCGATTTGTTCCTCCGTTTTGCTGACACGCCGTTCCAATCTCTCAATCCGCTGGTTGACTGCGTAACCGCGAAGGAGGTATTCTTTCAGCACAGCGTTCGCCCACTGGCGGAACAGGATGCCTTTTTGTGATTTAACTCGGTATCCAACAGAGAGAATCATATCTAAATTAAAGTATTCGATATCTCTATTCACTAGACGATCCCCTTCTTGCTGAACTGTCGCAAATTTTGCGACAGTTGATAATCCTCGTAACTCTTGGCTTAAGGCGTTGTTTATATGTTTGCCAATTGTCTTGATGTCTCTATCGAACAACGTGGCCATTTGCTGTCGATTCAACCACACTGTTTCCTCCTCCATCCGCACCTCGAGCCGGATGCTGTTGTCGGGCTGGTAGAGGATGATTTCGCCGTTTTGTCTCAAGTCGATATTCTGTTCCCAAGCCCCAGCACCCTACCAGCACCCTCGTTCCCAAGCCTTTCCCAAGTCCTACCCATGGTGCAGGCATAGTGCAGGCATACTCTACCCAAGTCAAAGAGCTTGCCTTGACTTGCGAAGTACTTGGGTATTACTTGCGAAGTACTTGGATGTAGAGGTGCAAAATTTTGCGTCTCTACGAATTCCGCACCGTTAATCCGACTAATTTTGTATTTTTGCATCGTCAATCGTCCGTGGCCCGACAGCGGGTTCGCGGGCAGGAGACGAAAATAAAAGACATTGATTGACAACAAATTGTTTTAGAAATGGAAATGAAATATAATTATCCAAAGAAAGAAATGCCTCTCGTATGTGAACCAACAACACCATGGGGAGGCACTTGGACGGAGAAGAAGTTGGATGCATTTGAGAAATATGTGAATGCCTATCTGACCATCATGAATTCCTATCGCGAGAAAAACAAGTGGAAGCTTATCTACTTTGACGGGTTTGCCGGTAGTGGTTCGAGGAACGAATCAAATAAAGAGGCAGATTCGGAGCTATTGCAAGATCTATTCAATGAAATGTGCCTCGATGAAGAAGAATTGGACACTTACAAGGGGGCTGCCGAAAGAGTTTTGAGCATACCTCAGAGAGGATTCGACTTCTACTATTTCATTGATACTGACAAGGAATCCAGCCTGAAACTCCAGGAGTTGTTGACCCCATTTGAAAACGAGAAAAAGTTGGAATATAGGAATTCTGATGCCAACAAGCAAATCAAAATGCTCGCAGAAGCTATGAAAAAGGATTCACGTCTTGCCTCCTTGGTTCTGTTGGATCCTTTTGGAATGCAAGTCGATTGGAAATCGATAGAGTTGCTGAAAGGGACGCGCACCGACTTGTGGATATTGATCCCCACAGGTGTCATAGTCAACAGGTTATTGGATCGAAAGGGTGAACTGACCCATATCAACAAACTTGTTTCATTTTTGGGGAAGGATGAGAATTTCCTGAGGTCATATTTCTATACCAAGAGACAAGAACAAACGCTTTTCGGAGAAATTGAAATTGTAGAGAAAGTCAAACAACCGATTCAAAGGATTGCAGAACTTTATATCCAGCAGCTGGAAACGATTTTCACCCATGTCACTCCACAACCATTAGTTTTGTACAACACGAGGAACACCCCGATTTTCCATTTCGCCTGCGCATCCAACAACCAAGCGGCAGTGAAAATAGCCAATGAGATCATCGAAAAGAAACGCATAAGATGAAAACGACAAAAATCGAATGGACAGACAAGACTTGGAATCCCATAACAGGATGCACCAAGAAATCAGCGGGCTGTGCGCACTGCTACGCGGAGGTGATGGCACGGCGGCTGAAGGCCATGGGGTTGGACAAATACCGCAACGGCTTTCAGCTGACGTTGCACGAGGACGATTTGGAGGAACCGCTCCAATGGAGGAAGCCGCACAACATCTTCGTGTGCTCCATGAGTGACATCTTCCATGAGGATGTCCCGTTCGAGTTTGTGGACCGAATCATGCAGACGATTAAACGGACACCCCAACACCGTTATCAGATTTTGACAAAGCGTTCGGAACGCATGGCGGAATATTTCCAAACGAGAGAGATCCCTCAAAATGTGTGGTTAGGCGTGACCGTGGAATGTGTCGCTTCCAAAAGCCGCATCGACGATTTAAGGTCGCTAAACGCAACCGTGAAATTTCTCTCCTGTGAACCATTGATTGAAGACCTGGGAATGTTAAATCTTGAGGGCATTGACTGGGTGATTGTGGGTGGCGAAAGTGGTCCTCTGGCCCGACCGATGAAACCCGAATGGGCGGTGAGCATCAAGGATCAGGTGGAACGGCAAGGGGCCGCGTTTTTCTTCAAGCAATGGGGCACCTGGGGCAGCGACGGCCAAAAGCGCAGCAAACACGCCAACGGCAAGTTGTTGCAGGGCGAGGTGATACAGCAGATGCCGAAGAGAAAGGTTGTTTAGTTTTACGGCTCACGACCTCTTTTGTACTGTCAAACGTCCGTAGCCCGAATGCGGATTTCTTTGTGACGGCAGACATAAAAAGCATCGTGTCAACATATTATCCCTTTCATTATCTCCTCCGCCATCACCTCCATCCTGCTGAACGCGAACAGCTTCTTTCCAAGGTCCTTGGAAAGACGTGCCGAGATGTTTTTCGTCGGCAAAGTATCCGTTTTCCCAGACGGCAATGGGTTATGTCCACGCTAATGAGGTACCATTATCTTCGTATGGGATCTCTCTAAAGCTGGCGTGATTGTCAAAGTGCATGCACACATTACCGGTGCCACCAAATATATTCTTTTCCACCATGATTTCAGCCATCTTTTCAGCGGGAGTCATATCTTCAAATGTATCAAGGTAATAATACTCAGGGCGATAAACGAACATCACCATCGAAGAAAAATACTCAAGCTGATACCAATCCCTTAAATCGCTTAAACATGGACGTTTGGAACCACCCCGAATCTCAAGCGATAGATTTATCTCGGAGGTGAGTATAATCGCCAGCCCAAGCCTGTCTGCTGCCCGATATAGTTTCTGAAGTGCCTGCACTTGCTCTGTTTTGTAGGCAGGTAGTATTAGGCGCAAGCCGTCCATAATCACGACCTGCACCTGGTTTTCCTGATGCAATCGCTCTATACGACTGATAATCTCATCCAGACCCAAGCTCAAGTCGTGCTCTATCCAAACAGGGGCCTCTTCCATCATTTGCCTTGCCTCTTGTTCTATATTCCGGCCTTTTCCCAGGTGGAACCCTATCTTTTCCATTTCTTTGATAACATCCGCTGGTGGTGTTATCTCCTTGCACGGCACGATTTCCCAACTGCCTGTTAAGGAGGCCTTAAGTCTTTTCATGATTTCCAACTCGCTCAATTCAAGGGAAAAGTACGCCGTGGGCACTTTCTGAACCACTCCGATATTGCGCAAAAGTGATACGGCGAAGGCCGTCTTGCCCACTCCGGGTCGTGCGGCAACGGTGCACAGTTGTCCTATCCGCAGTCCGCCGGTGAGGTGGTCAAGGTGTTGGAAACCGGTGGCGACTGATTTGCACTCTCTATCGGTGGTGAGTGCCGTGAGTTGGTTTAGTTTCATAACGGGGTGGTAATTTTAAGGGTTACTTTCAGTCAATGAGTAAATATAGTACTCCTGCCACAAAGAATGTCCAGAGGAACGTCAGCACAAAGAAGAGAATGGAAAGCCATTGTTTGCGTATTCCTGAACGGTGAAGCAAGAACCCTCCAGCGGCTGTAGTAATGGCATAGCATACAAGAGTGCTCACCACCCGCAACTCCGGCACTAAGATAATGCAACCCGGAGGGTTAAACAAATCTCTGAAAATAACATTCAGATGGCCTTGCAACAACACAGGGGTTAGTAACGCAGCAATGATAGTCATTATCAGGAAAATAACTTTACTCGTTTTACTCGGTGCGTCAGGGTTATTGTTTGTTTCTTTATTGGGGCTCATAGTGCTTTGGGGTAGGCGTTAAAATAATTTGTCATCTCTCCCAGTAAGTCATCGGTTTGTCCTCGTCATCTCCTTTTTCATTTTTCGACGGGGAAATAGAGTCCTCTGCCTTTGTTGGACGCTGGTCATTATTTTCATTCTTCTCCGTTGGTTCCTGTTTTTCTTCTTTTTTCTTCCCAAAATAAATTAAAACAATGCCTAAAGCCAGCCAAAACAAAGGGCCGAAAACACTGTGTCCAGCTGCGAGACCACCTATGAGGGCGAGACCGCCTATTACTGCAAAAATATAACCTGCTATTTTCATAATCTATTCCTCCATTTTATTAGGTTCAACATTATCAATTTTCTTTGAACAAAGCACTGCAATCAATCCGATGACAACATTGATCAGCGAAATGGCGAATGCCAGTCCAAAACCTATTTTTCGAGTGCGGCCCAAGCAGCCGACACCATACGCGAGGCTAACCGCGATTACCAACAAAATGATCTTTTCCATTATTCGTTTATTTTATTTGATACAACTCTTTATGACAAATTACCGCCAAAGGTTAACAAGCCAACAGATTTTATTTTTGACTTTTCGTGAAAACACCCTAAATATCAGGTTCCTTATTTTAGGTAATTGCATGCCAACACAACTGATGAAACAACACACAGAAATGTAAGCATTAAGCAAATTATTCTCGTTCTTCTCCTTGTTCTGCTCATCTTTTCACTTTCTTCAACCAATTGTTTTTTCTCTTTCTCTAATAAATTGACTTTGTCCTTAAGTCTCTTTTCGACATCATCCTTCCTCAAAATGATATTGACCAATTGCTCTTTTGTCATATCTACGAGTTTCATATCATGTCCATTTTTAATGTTCAACAACAGTTTTGGTATTATCAATTTCGATTTTCTCGCTATATTTCATTCTTCGCCGGATAGCCAGTATGATCATTGGCCATGCGATGATAGCACACAGGATGTCCATCACCCAACTGGCTACACTTTCATTGAATTCCACATTGGAGTTGAATTCGGTGATTTCTTCTGGAGTCATTTTTTCTTTTTTCATAATTTTTACGTTTTTATTTGTTACAACTCTTTATGACAAAATACTGCCAAAGGTTAACAAGCCGACATTTTTATTTTTTGCACCTCTCTAGAAAACACCTTGAATGTTTGGCTTATCTTCCCCGTTTCGTTGAGCATCGCCTCAAAATCGTTGGTGGAGACACTTGTATCGTTAAAGGCTGACACCAAGGTGTTTTCCTCTTCGTCCTCGTTCATTTTTATCGTCAGATTGTTCTCTATTGCTTCCTTTCGCATCATCAGATATGCAGGAAGATAATCCGGGGCAAACTTCAGCAAATGCTTGCAGGCATCAAAATTTGGGTTACCAAGTTGCTCATTAAGTTCTGCTTCGAATAAATAATGTTTCTTGTCTATGGCAATTTTGTCCTCCGATTCCTCACATGTTTTGCGAATCAGTTGGGCCACATCCATGGCCTCTTCATAGCGACCCAAGTTCTGCAAAGCTTTTCCTTTGATGAACATAGCTTCAAGACATTGCCTGCGGTCAAGCACCATGTTGGCATAGCCGATGGCTTCCTCCAGACGGTCGCCGTACAAGCAAACCACTGCATTGAGGAAATTGCATGTCATACTGCAATCCTTCAACAAGGTAATATCTTTTGTCAATCCTTTCAGGCATTTGTTATCAAGCATCACATCAAACATTATCTTGGCGATAAGGGCTGCATTGCGGTAATCCCCGGATTTCATCTTTTCCATTGAATGAGACAGACATACTTTTGCTGCATTTTCATAGTCATTGCTTGCAAGGTACTTGTAATACTCCTGTCCAAAAGTCAACTCATCGTCAATCATCTCCACATCGTTGAACGAATTGGCAAACGCCTTGATCTCTGTGTTTTGCACAATATGATTGTGCCTAATCTTATTGCTGAGGGTCAAACCGTTAAGGCTCCGCATACGACTTATAGCCACGTAAGCCTGACCCGGCGCAAAGGTTCCACGGGTAAGGTCAAAGTGCATACGGTCAAATGTCATGCCTTGCGACTTGTGGATGGTGATGGCCCAAGCAAGCTTCAACGGATATTGGGTGAACGATCCTGTTATTTCTGTTTCCACTTTCTTGGTCTCTTTGTTGTACACGCTTTCGCGTCTTTCCCACATCATTTTTTCCACATGGATCTCGTTGCCGTTTTCCAACACCACCTTGATGTATTCATCGCTCAATTCAACAACCTTGGCTATTGTTCCATTTACAATACCGTTGCCAAAATCATTACGGCAGAATATCACCTGTGCCCCGACTTTCAGCCGCAACTCCATCGGGACGGGCGTATCCTGAATGCGAAAATTACCATCAATATCCCCTTTATAGCAGAACTCTTCCGAATCAATATCGTCCAATTTCTTTTCGTTGATGCCATCAGCCAATTTAACATAAGCGGTTAAAATGACTGCAAAATCTCCAACCTTATCGTTCGAACTCACTTGCTGATTCAGTAGGCCCAAATCCTCATTCGTGTTTTCGCCCAAACGCATCCTGTCAAGAATCTCCAAAAACCGCAAATCTTTTTGCCGATAGACCTTTTGGAACTCAATCTTGGGCAGGTTCATCCGTTTCATTACATTGGCCTTATAGAAATACGGGGTGCCACTTCCGTAGATATCACACAACATTTCATAGTCAGCCGAGCCGTATTTCACCACGGGTGGCAGCTGAAACAGGTCGCCAACGAAAACCACTTGCTTTCCTCCAAATGGCAAATGCGTTGTCTTCAGTGAACGCAGAAAGCGGTCGATACCGTCCACCCAATCGCAACGCACCATTGAAGCCTCATCAATAATAATTGTGTCTGTGTTTTTTAGCACATCTATTTTTTCCCTTGAAACCTCCAATTTCGTGTTGGAACCTATGGCTTCAAACGGCAAGCCGAAAAAAGAATGAATAGTCTGACCGCCCACATTCATGGCAGCAATGCCAGTGGGTGCCAACACAAGGAAATTCTTCTTCTTGATAAGCTTCTGAATACCTTTAATAAAAGTGGTTTTACCTGTACCAGCTTTACCCGTGACGAAGAGGCTGGTATTCGTGTTTGCTACGAGGTTGAAAGCCTTCTGCTGTTCAACATTCGTCTGGTCAATCGTGAATTCTATGTTCTCCATAATGCTAACCTTTTTGCTTGTTTCTGTTGCTTTATGACAGAAACAAGCAAAAGGTTAACAAGGGAGGAAGAAATTTTTCGCCTACACTACAAAATGATAGCTGGCCTCAACTACGATTTCATCACAATTTGATTCTCCTGCAAAGACATATTGTCGAGCAATACTACCAAAAGAAATCGGAGGATGTCCATCCCAACTAATTCTTTCACAAAGTTCAAGAACACATCTGTCCATTTCTCTTCGAGGCATTTGATGCTTCAAATAAACAGTATAGGTTCCACCTTTGCCTGTTTTAATATCAGCACGTACTTTTTCTTCATAATTATCCCAAAACAGAACATCTAGTTGTTTTAATATTTGTGGATTTGTTGAAAATCGGATTTTAATATTAACTTTAATCATAATTTTAGAATTTTAAGTTTAAAACATTAGGCCATCTAAACGATGGCTGCTTTGAATGTGATTAATATCATCAGATTACAGAATCCTTGGTGTAGAGTCTCTTTTTAAAGACTCCAGTCATAACACAACCAGTGCCGTCAGTTGTGCTATCAACAGAAACATTTGCAACAGGGCACACTTTAGGCCCTGGATAATGAATACAATTACCACAAAAAGGGAACTCTCCTGGTAATAAATTTGTATTACAATCCATGCTTGTCTTTTGCGGCAATATCTCATGATGATTTACTGTTGGAAAATCTTTAGAATAATTAGATTTGAATACAATATTTGAAATTTTACATGACATACTTTAATAATTTAAATGAATAATAAGAATTACTGTTAAATCAAAACGAGAACTACAAAGATCTATAGCAGCTGCTCATGATGAAAAAGGCCTTGCAACACTATAACTATGACTTCATCATTTTGTGATTTTTACGCAAATATAAGCTTTTTTTAATCCCTCAACAGTAGTGATGCGTTATTTTCGATTTTTTTTGTAACTGATTATATTATAGTATGATACGATTTTCGTTCTGCCTCTCTATCGCCTTGAATATTCACAAAAACAACAGTTGTAGCACTTGAATAATGTGGTCGAATTTCTTAGGCTAAAGAACACTCTATAGAACAATCATCAGTATCATTACCAGCATAATAACCAATTGTATTACAATTGATTAACCTTGCAAAAATAGAAAAAAGATTAAATAAGTTGGGCTTTGTATTGAAAAAAATGGCTTAATCCAGCAAGACAAATGAAGCCCAATAAGTTGCGTCAGGATATCTCTCTTTCATAGTGAGAACAGTGCTGACGTAGGCATCATGTTTTGAATATCCTTCAACCAGTTTTTCATAGAACAAACTCATATACTCCGATGTTGCTTTATCGTCTATCTGCCAAAGACTCATTAAGATAGAGGAAACGCCAGCCTTTTTGAAAGCGCGTTGTAAGCCGAAAATTCCATCAAAAAGGTCATCTCCAACTCCAGTCTCACAAGCAGAAAGAACAACAAGATTTACATTGTGTAAGTCAAGTTTAGAGATTTCGTATGCCGTAAGTATGCCATCATTGTTATCTGGCTTAAAATTAGAATCATTCCAGGCCTTTTGACCTCCTGAAAGAATTAAGCCTGAATAAAAGAGTTCATCTTGAATACTTTTTGTATTTTCACTTTTAGCAAAGTAGGGAATGGAACTCCTCCGCGATTGAGGAATATAATAACCATGGGTAGCAACGTGAATAATGTTGGCTTGTGTTCCGTCAAGCTGCTTGAAGGCACTTTCGGTGGCATGTGGTCCAGTATATGTAACAATATCTACGCCACTGCCTTTCAACAACTTCTCAATTCGGTTCACTTCCAACAATGTGCTCTGTAAGTACGCCCAATTGCCTCTTGTACTTATGCTACGCGTCATATCAGCATATTCCTGAGTGTTTTCAAAATCAACACCGCCAAATGATGCTACAATATGGATGTCTCTATTTTCATACTTTTTTATAATATTTCTTGTAGAGGAGACTCTGTACAAGTTGAAACGTTCAGCCGCAGTTTTACCAGTGCTGTCAGTCAAAAGTTCGATGTTGATAAGATTTATTAATCCTATAGGAGAGAAAAACACTCTGTCTTTCCTTTCAATATACCGCTGCACTTTACCCCATATTTTGGAGTATAATATTTGGCCTATTTCTGTATCATACGATTTGGGTTGTAATTCATACATTTCCGAAAGATCATCTTCGTCAAATAAATCCACAAAAACGGGGGCTTTGCCATTAGGTAGGAGAACCATCGCGGAGTAATGCGGTTTAGGCATACTATCGCACCACGAATATGAATTGGCTGTGTACTTCACGAATTCAACACATGCTTCATCTTTATTCAGGTTGTTCGCTATATCCTTCCAATGAACATTGGTAAATTCTTCATTCACTTCTTTCAAAATCTCACGTTCTTTCAATTCGTATCGATACAAAGCCAATACTCTGGCATTGTCATCAGAAATAGCATAGATGCTATCGCGCATTTTGTCCAATTCGACTTTGGCACTCACCATTTCAGGATGATTATCAAAATACGGAGAAAGAACATTGTAACGCAACGTCAGACCTTTCATAAGCAAGGCCGCGTCGTATGCGATGCTAACACTAACACTATCTGTCGGATTCCAAGAAGCCAATTCTGGGATTTGGTAAAGGCCTCCATCTCCATTGCCCAAATAAATATCAGATTCGACTG
>Ga0310690_10012454_pt1 | contig 10446 bp, 14 predicted proteins | sample AusTroGonzalo_MG_2_FD_207661 | JGI IMG/M metagenome (GOLD analysis project Ga0310690, IMG submission 207661) | Bovine rumen microbial communities from tropical cattle in Woodstock, Queensland, Australia - Gonzalo_04 (v2) (version 2) | ecosystem: Host-associated > Mammals > Digestive system >...
CAACTAAAATCTTTTTAACAAGTTATTTCAAAAACGTATTTCATACAACGGGGCGGTGTTTCATTTTTGTATTTCATTTTTTCCCGATTTATGAAATAAAATCTGAAATACCCACATCAAAAAGCCTTTTTTCAAGTGTTTCACAAGTCATTAACACGAAAAGTTAAGACGAAAATATTTCAACTTACTTTTTCGTGATGATAACTCTCCTCGGTACCTTATCAGGATGATACCGCTATCGTGTTATATGTTTGCCCTTATTCCGTGGGGGTTTGCTCCAGTTCCGTGGAGGTGCCCACAAAATGGTGGTTACCTTATCAGGCACTATCTGAAATCTTTTCGTACACTTCTCGGGTACTTTCCTCGTAACTAACCGAAAATATCATAAAAACAACCGCCCGCTGCCCCGATGGGTTTATAACGTCATATTTGCCCCATACAGACGTTTTTAGTTGTTGGCTATACAAATTATCAAAAAATCATTTTACGGGCGTATTTGAGCGTTATACGAGGTTGATTTTACCGATACTCGTGATTTTATCCGTGGCGGTCAGGTAAACCCCTTTTAGCGGTCAGGATATATATAAAATTTTCTACCTCGAGGGTGGGTTCCCTTGCGGACGAAATCGGTTCCCACGGGGGAGGGGTGGTATCGGTTCCGTTCCAGTACCATACCCCTACCACATAGCAACCTACCATTGAATAATATAATATCGTGCGTTATTTATTCTTATTACGTGTGTATCTTGCTCTCTTTTCGGCTCTCCGTCCGAGTACATAACCAAACTTGATACAACTGGTTACTAAATCAAACTCATCAAAGCCACGTTTCAAAAGGTGTTCAAGTTCCATCGTGTATATGTTGGTGTGTTCCTCGTACTTGTTATCGTACTCCTCCAGTATCTTGGCTATATCTCTATGCCTACCACTCGGTTGATACTCGGGTTGTCCGTCAATAGCCATATGCCACACCTGACGTTTTGTACTGTAATCAGCCTCGTTATACAGTGTTAAAAGTTCCTCTTTGCTCATTTGGTATTACCTCCGTTCGTATAATGGTGTCATTACATCAAGTGATAATACCCCTTATCATTAACTATTTACCCTCGTTGTGTTACTGGTTCGGCTCCTCCTGACTGGTTTTAACGTCCTCATTTTTGGGGGCGTTATCCTTGTCGGTGGTAGGTTCCTCTTTTGGTTTGCTACCAAACAACCAACCCCAAAAGCCTTGTTTTTTCTCTTGGTTTTCGTTTCCCTCCTCTCGTTTTTGTTCGATGGCTATTAACTTTTGCTCGGTTACCATCCGTAAATGTTGCTCTTGGTTTATGATGGTTTGTAGGCTTTCAATTTGTTTGTTTTTCTCCTCTAATTCCTTTTGTAACATTGATACGAGGGTTTGTGTTATATTCTCGTTTTCTTCTCGGTTACTATCGGTTTTGTTATCTTTATCGTATTTATTAAATGCTATCTTGATGGTACTCTCTAACTCATCAGGTACTAACCATCTGTTACCATCCCGTATCATTTTGTTTTTGATATTTAAGCGTTCAATTTTCTTTATAACTGCAACCTTTGAAACGCCTATATCATCGGCTAACTCTTTAATTGTCCTCATGGTTAACGCTCTCCTCCTCTTTTCATAAACCAAATATAAACAAAAAATACCCATACATACCACGGCATAACCGAGTATAATACGGGTACTCTCATCGGGTGGTGGTGGTATGTATTCCAGTTATAAACCATACGCATATCACACGGATAATCTGTATTGTTTATGTGCTGATTATATTATCAATACGATATTTGTGCAACCTCTTTTAATCTCATCAGGATAATGTTATAATGACCTTGCTCAAATCCGTTCACGTGGTGGTGGTGGGTTTAGCATAAACGGGGTTAGGTACTTGTTGCCTACTCCGTTTTTGTGTTAACCTCGGTTGTCAATTACTATAAACTGTTATTAACCCATGTTAATGGCTGATATGGTTAACGAGGTTCATGATTATGTTTAACGATATAGGGGTTGTCAATTATGATAACCACACTCTAAACCCCGATAAAAAGGGGGTTTTTTATATTTTTCGTCGGTATTCTGACCACTAACCGCACCCCCTAACCATACTCATATAAACCCCTACCCCCATCCTATCAGGTGGGTACTACCTCTCGTATCTTGTGCGGATAACACCCGTTATTTAATAATAACTGTATCTGTATCGGTCGGGTTCCAGTACATCAGGTACAACAAAAAAGGACTTGGTATATCTAACCTTGTCCTTTTCCGTTCCCTTGTATGTATCTGTATCTCGTATCGGTTACTCGGGTTTGCGTTCCTTTAACATCTTATCGAGTGTCGGTCTACTGATATCCAGTTCCCTTGCCATTTCAACCTTGGTTATCTCTCTCCTCATATAGCGGTTATAAACCTCGGTAAACCTATTATCGTCTATTTCAACGGGTTTCCTACCCTTGTATAACCCTTTTTCCTTGGCTATGCTGATACCCTCTCTTTGTCTTTCTAAAAGGTTTTCACGCTCAAACTGGTATATTGCTCCTATCATCGTTAACATCAATTTACCTGATGGTGTCGAGGTGTCGATATTTTCCTTGTTGCTTATCAGGGTTACCCCTTTATCGTTCAACCTCTCCACGATATCGAGTAAATCCTTGGTGTTACGTGCTAACCTCGAGAAATCGTGTACTACGATGGTATCTCCTTGCCTACAAAACTCTAATAGTTTCTGTAACTCGGGGCGGTTGGTGTCCTTTGCTGATACCTTTTCCTCGAATATCTTATCAGGGTTATACTTTGCAAGTGCTACCCTTTGACGTTCCGAGTTTTGTTCAATGGTTGATACCCTGATATATGCGAGTGTTTGTCCGTTCATACTGATACCTCCTTATGGTATTGTTTGGTGGTGGTGTATCTCTACACTGATACTGTATCATAGTGTAAATTATAAGTCAATGATTTTATTTACATTTAGTAAATCTATATCGAAATCAATTTTATATTTACCAAAATCAAAGGTTATCAGGGTGTAAAGTATGGGTGTACTCTATCTTTACTCACTAACCCTGATTATCGGGGTAGTTTACTCGGCTCCATTTTGTGCCCAGTAAAAAAGGGGTTGTTGTTTCTACTACCCCTCTCACTCAACGCAATATTGCGGTCAGTATTGTACACTCATCCGTTTATCTATCTCTCTCCTGATGATATTAAACATCTTAACCCACGTAACATATATCACGCTCGTTTTATCGGGTTCCTTATCGTTCAGTACAACGGATATATCCCGTAACATTTCCCATAACTCCGTATCATTACACTTTTTGATATCAACTAACATATAACTACCTCCTGATAATATTACAAATATGGTGGTGTGTTCTCGTTCGGTTCCTCGGTATCTGTATCATCCGTACCAAATACAAGGTTATACTCCTCATCAGTGAAAAACGGCTCAATACCTAATTGTTCTGTTAGGGTTTCCCGTTCCCTGATGGTGTCCTTATCCCATAATACCCGATAAGGTTTATCTATATATTTCCGTTTGCGTTCCTTGGTTGTTCTCGGTTCCTCGGTTAAATAATCATCGAGTACCCTATCCTCGTACTCATTTAGTACACGGGCGTAAATATGCCGTAATAGTTCAATATCCTCTTTTGTGGCTTTTCCAGTTTCCCCAGTAAAATCAAACTCGGTAAACTTTTCAAAGTCATACCCCACCAGTAAATGAGAAAAGTATCGTTTCCAGTTATCATCAAGGGGTTTCCACTTGCGTAACGGCTCCACGATATCACGCATAATCTCGGCTTGTATCTCTTTTTTCAAGGTTCCGATATTATCAAAGGGTAGTACCTTGGCTGATATACTATCCTCGTCTATATCATCAGGGGTAACAACCCTAACCTTATCCAGTGGGTAACCCTCATCAGGATAACAAGGGTTAATATCAACGTATGTATAACGCTCCTCGGCTGACATATCATCCCATCTTTTCAGATAATCGAGATATACCCGAAAAGGTAACCCGTATAAAGACATACCCTCCTCACACGCTTGTTTATGGAGTGATAGGGCGTGTGCCTTTTCAAAATCCGCTACTGTCGGCAATAACGCTATTTGTGCTTTCCATTTTTGCTCATCGGTCAACATATCGGTATTACTCCTCTACTGGTACAAACTCTTTACGCTCATCATCCCAAACTAACCCACGCTCAACAAGTTCACGCTCCAGTTTGTTGGTATCGGTATCGGAGGTCTTTACCTCGGTGGTTAACTTAAACTCGTTCGTGTTGCAATAATTGTGGTTGTTCGTGAAGTCAAACGCCATAATCATCGGGGGTATCTTAAAGTTTAACGCTAACTGTTTCTTTACACTGGCTATTGCGTTCTTGTAATACTGGATAACATCACGCCACTCGTTACCCCTTTGCTCATAGTTAAATATCGTTGCCCTCGTGATACCGAGATATACCGCCCAACTTTCAATATCAGGTATCAGTTTACGCTCCATATCAGGGTTACTGTTTATACTGTTTACGTGTTCAAAGTATGATATTGTACCTTGGATAAAACCCTCTAAACCTCGTTTATCGTTTGAATACTGGCAAGGTCTACCCATCCTCTCGGTACTCTTATCAATAATCATATCCAGTATAGCCGTGGTATCGTCTGTTTCCATCGGTAAACACTTGGCTGATTTATGGGTTTTGTATTGTTGTAATTCCGTTGTTTTCTCGGTTGTTTTCAAGGTTAAATACCTCCTTTATCGGTACCCCTCTTTTTATGTGTCAAATATCTACCCGTGGGGGTTAGATTTACGGCTTGTCAAATAATGCCGTTACTATCTCAAAATCACAGTTATCAATACATCGTGTTATATGTGGTGTACTTGTGTACTCGTGTCCGTTAAAACGTCCGTTAACCACGTTTGATATAGTCATAGGACTAACACCCAGTACATACCCTAACCCTTTGTATGATGGTTTTCTGTTTGTCTGTTTACATCGTTCTGTATAACCGTTCACTTTGTTTATTAAGGTGGTGGTACTAATCATATTGTTTTACCTCACACTCGTGTACGGAAGTACACATACTTATATCTTTCTCTTAACATCTATACCTCTATATCTTTTCTGTACTTCTATATCTATATCTGTACTTCTATACTTCTATACTTCTTTACTTCTGTTTGATATACTAACCAATACTAACCAATAGTTTTTTTATCAGTATTTACAAGGGTTTACGGCTTTTTGGGTGGTCTACCTCCCTTTGCTCCGTTCCTTACCCTCTCCTCATAATCACGATAAGACTGGTCTATATCTCTTTTTAATGCGTTCCACAATATACGCCCATCACGTGTTTTAGGCTTGTATTCCCATATCTCACTCTCTACATCTACCCGATACAGAAAGTAAAACAGTGAATTGATAAACGCTATACCCACATCCTTAAACAGTTTCTCCTTTTCGGGTGGGGTTAAATCACTATCAAGGTTATCTATATCCAGTGCGGTGGCGTACTTCTCAACCCACAACTTAAACCATTGTGGTTTACCTTGCTCTATGTCTGTATAACGGCACTCTCCGTTATCTCCTTGCCACTCGTTCAAATATTCAGTATCAACCATTATGTTTTACCCCCGTTCTCTTTTTCTCCGTGTCCGTTCTAACCTTGGTTACCAGTGCGTTAAACCTCGGTAAGTCCTTGAAATCTGTACCCGTCTGTTTGTTTTGCTCTCCTCGGGGGTTTGTATCTTTTCGTTTGCTCATCCGTTTATCTCCTGACTTTTCAAAACTTGATACTCTTAATTGCCCGTATAACCTTGGCTTTACGCTCATCGGTTAACTCGGTCTGTAACCATCGTGATAACGTACTCCTATCAATACCCAGTTCGTTGGCTATCTCGTAATAATTAACCCTTTTACGCTCGATTAGTTCCCGTACCTCGAGGTTGTTCATCTTCATTTTCATTGTTTACACTCCTCCTTTTGGCTCTCCGTTGCTATCCGCTTATCAATATGGTTTTCGATTAGTCGGTGTAACTCGTACCATATCGGAAACGTACTGTTTGTACTTCCTGATATCAGGCTCAATGTATCGGCTGATAACATACATAGGGTGTCGGTACTTGCGTTCTCTAAATCAAAAATACTCTCTGTGTCGCTCATTTCTTTACTATGTCCTCCTTTATCACGTACTCGATATCACTACCATTAGCGGTAAATGTATATACCCTCGGTATTCTCGGACTATCTAACCAACCTCTACGCCCGTTCTCGTTGGTTATCCGTTCCATCATTCGGTGTACTCCTTTATGGCATACCCGACACAAACTAACTAAATCCTCGTAAATACGGCTCTCCTCGTGGTACAAATGCGAATATGATAAATGATGGCACTCGATGGGGTTTCTCATCGTTCCACGGCACCCACAACACTGGCACACTCCGTTATCTATCTCGTATCGTTTACGTGCTATCTGTTTCCACTCATCAGATTTTAGGTACTCTTTATACCTCTCGTTGTCCTGATTATCCTTGTTACTATCCATATTGTTAAATACTCCACTCTCATAAATCCTTTATTTATGCGGTTTTCCGGCTCTCTCTTACCGCCACACATTGACCTTACAAAAATAATATGCTATTTTGGTTGTGGTAACAATTCAACAAATACACCTTTTCAAAAAAGTTTTAGGTGTCGGTTTTGCGGTATATATACAACATAATGGAGGTTATACGGATATGAGCGAAAAGAAAAAGAAAACAAGAAAACCCGAGCAAACAATACCCTTGGATATATTACGGGAGGTCAGGAGGGCAAAAAAACTATCACAAGACGATATAGCCGAGGTACTGGATATCGATAGGGGTACATACGCACGTATAGAGCAAGGGTTATCTCCCCTTTATCCTTGTGACCTTATCAAGTTATCAAAGTGTTTGGAGGTGTCCGTTGATTTTCTACTCGGACTTGATACCCACTTAAACAAGGGCAATACCGAGTTTATGGAATATACTGGACTATCTGAAACGAGTATAGAAACGCTACGTACCCTTAAACAGTATGATGGTTATACGGCTCAGGCACAACTAATCACGTTATCCGTTGGTGGTAAACCCTTAACCGCTTTTAATATGTTTGCCACCCGTGTACTCGATACACTCCTCGAAAATGCTGATAGGTTCAGCACGTTCGCAACGGCTTTTATACATTACGCTTGTAACGAGTTTACCCATCCAGTTAAAAAAGAAATGGGTTCGGATGGTTGTAACAAGTGGGTACCCTTGGATAGTGACGGGTTCGGACTATGTACGGACTTATCAAAACCCGAGGATAGCGTATCAATTCATATTAACGAGTATAACGCTCGTGCATTACACAAAAATACGCTCGATATCCTGATAAATGATTTTGCTGATAGTTACTATAAGCGTACCCACAAAAAGGTACCTACCCTCAAAAAATCTGATACCACAAAATAGTGGTTTCATAAACTGGCAAGCAGGGTATCGGTTATAACCGACCGACATAACTATTTGTTAGGGCGTACCCCTAATACCCCATACATAACAAAAAGCGTGGTATCGTTCCACGCTCTTGTTTTACCCTTTTACCAGTATTTATCAATGGTTACCCTACTCATACCCGTATCACGATGGCACTCTATCTTTTTCCCGTTCGGGTGTTCGGCTCTCCATTGTTTTACTATATCCCCCTTGGGTTTTCGTCCACTCCCGTCCGTCCATTTTCTACCCTGACGTTTCATCCTGATATCTCGGATGGCTCGTATCTCCTCTAAATGTTCGGCTTGTTTCAGTCCGTTCCGCTTGTTTTTCTCTATCCTGATATCTGATAGTTTCTCTATATCATCAATGGGAAACGTGGCGTACCTATCATCGTAACACTCCATAGCACTATCAACATCGGCAATAGTAAACGGGTGGTCGGGTGCTATTGCGTTCATAAAGGGTATATAACTGTATGCGTCCTTGCGTACCTTATCCTCGGGCACTCCGCACTTTACCCCGTATATCGCTAAACACATAATATTAAAATATCGGTGGTGGTACTTTGCTCCTAACTCTATCTGTTTCCTCCACCAGTCATACAAGGCAAACGGGTTATTTCCGTGTACTTTCTCGGCTATATCCCATTTTTTGCGGTGTTTATCCTTGTTCTCTATTACCCTCTCATACCATTGTGGGTACTGTTTCTTGGCTTGTTCAAGGGATATTTTACTCTCTTTGTATATCTTTTCCTCATCAATACGATACTCGGGTAAAATGTACTCCCCTAATTGTGCAAGGGTAAACGGGTGTGTGTTCATCTGATACGCTCGTACAATATCGGATTTATCCTTTGTTTTACCCCCTATAACCCTAAAACCTTGGTTTATACCCTGATATTGTCGGGTTTCCAGTGTACTGGTGTATGGGTTCCACATCTTATCAATGAGGGCGTACTTAAACGCTTTCAGTTGTAACTTAATGTTTGGGTATAGGCTGACGGGTTCCTCGAGTACATAGTAAAGGTGTACCCCGTGACCTGATAAACATACATAGTTAGGTATCGGATATACCTTGAAATCCTTAACAAATGCCCCACTAAAAAAGGCGTTAAGGGTTTTATCCGTTACCCCGTCAAGGTCGAATATCAGGCAAAACAGTTTACTGGCGTGGTTTTGTGTGTTTTTCCGTCCGAAATAAGTGATACCATTAACGATACTAAAATCGGCTCTTTGCATTTCCTCGAGGGTTTCTGTAAATGTGTCCTCGAAAAATACCCTATATTGCCCTCTTTTACTGTTATCACTCTTGTAATACCCCAGTGGGTTGGCTTTCAGTTCGTTACTACCTTGGTTATACTTTTGGATATACCCCTCTCCTAACTTGAATATATCCGTATATACCTCGATGGGTGTAACCTCTTTACCTCCGTACTGGAGGATAACATCACGTAACATATACCCGTTACTCCTTGTGTTGGTGGTGGTGCTTACTTCTTACTGTTTACCCGTCTTACTTCTTACTTCTTACCCTGATACTCCATCTTGTATCATACCCTTACTGGTGGGTACCATATCAAGTGTTTAGGGCACGTTATATTATCAATATAGTTTTTGTACATTTTTTGATACCCTTATATGCACTGTATATTATCAATACATTTTTTGTACCTTTTACGGCTCATTATCGGCTCATATACGGCTCATATACCCCTATCAGGCACGTTATATTATCAATACAGTAAATTTACATTTGTAGGCGGTGTATCTAATACCAGTTTAATGGCTGATACCCTCATCGGTTCCGTACTGGCTGATAAGTGTACCCGTCCTTTGTTCCCTCCAAAATATATAATCGTATCTACGCTACGAAATGAGGGGTAGTTATAATTGTACTATGCCCCCTTACGGGGTGGTTAATTACTATGTTTTAAGGTTATATAATATAATAAAACGGCAAAAATACGCTCGTTGTGGGCGGTCTACCCCTACAAACGCCCTATTTATCGGGTTTATAGTTTGCATTGATTAGATTATCCCTAATATACTAATCACAACTGAACATATCCGAAAATAATCTAAACAAATCTTTTATTATCTTATATAGTCCTCGGCTCCATCTGAAATCAATTCAGACTACCTGATAACAAATCAGATAACCTCAAATCAAATCAGATAAACTGGTAACAAATCAGAAAAGCCTTAATAACCTTTTAGCAAACTGAAAACAATTCAGATAAACTGAAAACAGTTCAGAAAAGTGTAATCATATTAAATCAACTAAAATCTTTTTAACAAGTTATTTCAAAAACGTATTTCATACAACGGGGCGGTGTTTCATTTTTGTATTTCATTTTTTCCCGATTTATGAAATAAAATCTGAAATACCCACATCAAAAAGCCGATTTTAAGCATTTTCACAAGTCATTTTCACGAAAAGTTAAGCCGAAAATATTTCAACTTAACATTTCATGTTAACTCGGCTCAAAATTGCGCCCAGTGTAACCCGTCCATTTTTGGCGTGGTTAGGTTTGTCGATTTTAAATCCCTAAACCCCGATAAACCCCGTATTTATGCGCCCGCTGCCCCCATCGGCTTTATAACGCACGTAAACGGCTCATATTTTGGTTTTACAAGTTACCCATACAAATTATCAAAAAGTTTCTAAAAACGTCTGTATGAGCAAAATACGAGGGGTATTTTTTACGCTCCGTTACACTCACCCCAGTTTTAGGGTTAGTGACCTTTTAGCACTCAAAATTATTATAAAATTTCCGAGCGTGATGGTGGGTTCCCTGATGAGCGGTTCCCGTTCCCACGGGGTGGGGGTGGTATCTCGGTTACAAATCTAAACCGCTACCCCTACCACGTGAAATATCGAGAAAAATATTATAATTACAAGTGTTATTATATTGTTTTGTGG
>Ga0310690_10012456_pt1 | contig 10445 bp, 16 predicted proteins | sample AusTroGonzalo_MG_2_FD_207661 | JGI IMG/M metagenome (GOLD analysis project Ga0310690, IMG submission 207661) | Bovine rumen microbial communities from tropical cattle in Woodstock, Queensland, Australia - Gonzalo_04 (v2) (version 2) | ecosystem: Host-associated > Mammals > Digestive system >...
AAAGAAGCTTTTGTCTGTATATGCCATATTATGCCTCCTTGTCCTCCAAATCGTGTTTATACTGGATATGGCTGACGCCAAGCAATGCGCCGAGCAGGGCATCCAGCAAAGTGATGGTCTGTGCGATTTGTCCTCCGACTTCTTCAAAGCCGTAAACCTTCGACAACCCCAACACGAATGTAGATAAGGCCGGGAGCGCTATGATAGCCACCCACTTCAACCGATCAAACCACTCATTTGACATTTTCAGTTTCATAATCAATACCTCCTTTTTTATTATTTTGATTTTTATCCATGAGCATAGCAAGTCCTATAATCACGCCTATTGCTAAAAACATAAGAAATAAGATCATAAGACAAAACATAAAAATCATTTCCATGCACCCTTATAACTGTCAACATCAGATTTCAGATCAGCAACCGTGGCTTCAAGACGAAAAGTACGCTCCACAACTTGATTGTGCTTTTCAACTCGATTACTCAACGTGCGTATCTGTTCATCAATTACCGCAACCTTCTGTTGCAGGTTGGCGCCCATTTCTGTCAAATCGTCCCGGATTTCACGCAAATCATTGTCTCGAATATCCTTGATTTCAGCACGATTTTTTTCGTGATATGCAAGCAGTTCTGCTTTTAAGTCGTCTCTTTGCTTGTTACGGTCTTTTTTCATTGAAAAATGCCAAGTCCCCATTGACGTGATAAGCGTTACAATTCCTGCAATGATTGCGCACCAAATTTCGGTAGCCATTTCTATACTCTCCTTTTACATTGTTCTCCCATATTTTCTTCGAGTAACGGCAAGCCAAGTGCTGATACAACGATAGTTTTTGCGCTTATAAAGTGCTAACTATGTTATCTTGACTTGCCGATATGGTTTACACCTGTTCTGTCGGATGCGTGATAACGTCACGCCATTTCCCCTCAAGAACGTCAAGGTTCTCGTCAAGAATAGCGATAACGCCGTACTTCATGGATGTATCACCGACAAGAGCCTTGTGCAAGTCATCGTATGCCATAACTGCGGCATCCCTTGAACTGTGTTCACTTCTTAAAACGTAGTTTGTGTCTGTGCATGTTACAAGTGCTAATTTCATGGTTTATTCTCCTTTCTTATTTGAATGCTTCATACTCAATATGAGTATAAACGCCTTTATCATCTGACCTTACCTTTACTTTCCCTGCATCATCAATCTGTAACATGGAGTTATTTGTTTCAGAATAGCCAAGACCTCTTTGATATATGGTATCTATAGGTCTGTAACCTTGCGGAAGTGTAAATAAAAGTGATTTTGATGATATTGCAGTTCCATCGGTTTTATTTATAGCAATCTGAATTATTACTTTAGAACCTTTTTTCATATACCAAGTGCTATTTGTAGCCGAAAGGGAAAATCCTGTTTCTAATGTCGGGAATATTCTCTCATTTAGGTTTACCGAAAAAAGGGATGCGTTGTTTACATCAAAATTATCACTCACTTTCCCAGCCGTGTAGTTCGTATTCAGCGTAAAATTCTCATTTATGGCTATGGCTGTCTTTGCAGTACAGAAAGCACCGTCACGAATGAAGTGTTCACCTATACCATATGCCTGTGATGCCGTTGCACCGTTTTCTACAGGGGCAATCACGCTGTTCTCGCATTTGTCTGTGGTTAACTGTCTGTTGGTTTTGGCATACGGCTCATATGTGTTATCAGGATCAGATGCTAGCCTTATCATCACCTTTACTTTTGCGTTTGTTTCGGTTGTGGTAGATGCCCAATGCAAATCAATTATGAAAACAGAAGTAAAGGACGATGGTGTTGTAAATGACATCTCGTACTTTCCTGTCGATTTATAGCCAAAATCTGCCAAATAAGAACCGTTCAAAGATATCTCAAATCCTATATCCGTTGCATTTTCAAGTTCTAAACTTGCTATATATTGAGTATTAGGTTCAAGAAAACAGTCACCTCTATACACCCCGAAATACGAATGTGATGAGCCTGTGGTTTTATTAACCGTAATAACACCATCTTCCCCATAAGTAGCCGTCATATTACCCGCAGTATGTCCACTCGGTCTATAGTACGGACACGGTATCAAATTCTTCGCCCCTAGCACGTTTGCTTCGGTGCGGTTGTACTTACTATCCTCTACCGATGCATGATAAGGCTCGTAGGTATCATTCTTGATCGATTCCTTTCGGAGCATGGACTTAAACAGTACGCTTCCAGAAATGGTTGTTCCATACGTCACAACGATTTTCGCAGGCTTGTCAGTCTGCCCCGTGGTCGGGAGTACATAATCATTGGTTGTTACATAAACTGTACCGCCACCATCATATGCCATCAACAGATGATAGCCCAGTTCCGATGCACCAGATGGTATGCCGTTGACCTTGTATCGTCCTGAAGGGATGGTATACTTACACAAGATTAGTTCCGAATCCGAGCCGGATGTATTGCTTCCACTCACAGACACGGACATATCGCTATTTACAGTATACGTGATGCCCCGATACGTGTAAGCATTCCCACTCCACGCCCCTGCAGTGTTCAGTTTCTTCATTCCTTCAAGCGTTACCGGGAATAGATTCTTACATATCCATCCGACAGTCTCTTTGAACTTGGTAACAAATTCATTCTGCAGGTCCGTTTGGTCTTCGATATCGCCTGTGATATTGCCCCAAGCAGGAGAATTTAAATCTTCACCGTTAACAAATTTTTCCTGATCGGCATCGTACTTTATGACATCGCCATCTTGTGGGTCTGTAATCACAACATCCGCAAGGTCACCCAGTACGGCAGGAAGTTCAATAGTTCGTTGCGTTTCAAGTTCTGCTCCGAGCGATTCGTTCGCAGTTAACGTTCCATTTATCTGATCAGCCATTGTACAATTCCTCCGTTATGAAAATAGGCGTTGCCGTGATGAACGTGTCATGGAAATCCCTCGCGCTGTTATTGAGCGATATCTCATAGAAATACTTCCCGAAGTCAAGCGGCCGCGTCGTCTGCTCGCTGAATACCAGCTCCATGGTGTCTGTCGGGATTTCAATCTGTGCCAGATACTCCAATAATTGTGGGTCTTTCTTTATGACAAAAATAATCTCATCTCCCGACATAGGCTCGTATTCTGTGCCATCGGGATTTGTGAGATTGAGCGTGAAAGTCGGCGTATCGCCTCGGGTCATTGTTATTACGTTATTCGTATCTATCTTCCACATGATGCGCCTCCTTTAAATTGCAATTGCGGCATATCCTACAGTTACGCTTGTCGAACTAGGATTGTAAATTACGTTAGGTGTGCGTATATAACACTTTCCAGTTTTAGGTATATCAATAGTAGTTCCAGAAAGAATGTATGCAGAAGGACTGGCATCAGAAAATTGTTTTTTAAAATAAATCGTGGGAGAAAAATAAAATTCACTTGTAGTGGTGTGCTTATTTTTTCGTAAATTGCTCAATCTCTCTCTTAGAGTGTTCGAATCGGATTGACTTAAATAAATACTTACCGATGCTCTGGTGGTAATGCCAGGTGAAATAATAAGATCTTGGTCCAACTCAAGTAGTTGATTTATACCTTCATAATCATCACTTACATAAGGCTTGCCTAATTGCAGATATCCGTTACTGTCAATATAAACCCTTTTATATTCAGGAGTTCCATCTGCGTTTACTTGCGCCTGTGAATATACTCTCGCGCCACCTTTCTCGATATCCGTCGCATCTTTTACAGACAGATTCCCGCTAGCGTCAATCTGCAATCCCTTGTAAATCTTAACTCCTCCGAGCGTTTCATCCGTTGCAACAGGCATCTGATAATTATCCATGTAATCAACCATGTTTGTTTTGACCGAGAACAACGTGTCAACGCTTTCGATGTTCAGCCCGTTAAGATTGACCCTATACAACTTCATCTCGTTCACAAGGTCTGTACCATCCGTGATATTTCCCGTGGTAACGCTCGGATCTGACGGCGTACCGGATGACGGAGTTCCTTTTTTGACTGCAAGCGTCGCAGTCTCCACGCCTGTGCCCGAATTCTTCTCGTACCTCAACACAATGAGGTCTTTTCTTTTCTGCCCCGATGTGCCGTTATCGATACTCACGCTCTCCGATGTGCCTATCGGGAGTTTGATATACCTTCCCTGCATCATCGCCTCGCCATTGGCAATCGTGATGGAGTTATTCGTCACAACCGTAGCCGCAAATTTGCTTCCACGGTTTAAGACAAACTCGCCATCACCGAACGTACCCATGTTATACGCGCCTTGGTCGGCACTCGTTATGTGCTCTGTACCTGCATACCCTGTTATCAAATGCAATGCCATCTCTTCACTCTCCTACTTTGTAATTGATTAAGAACTGATTTTTGTCTATCTTTACGATCTTTTTCAATACCCTGCTTGATACCGTCAACCCCGTAATAGGATCATCAGCCGTCACGATATCCCCGATGTCAAACTCGTACTCGTCATCCAAACTGACCTCAATCATGTCGGAACTGTTCAGCTCCTCCAGCTTTTTTGTTCCCTCTTTTTGAAGCTCTGCAGAAGATTCAGCGTTCGGATAATCAAACACGCTCGCAACCTCATCCAACCCCGTGAAAGTCGTTGACGTGCTGATAACTCCATTTGCATCACAATACAAGTCCACAACCGTCCTTTGTGACAGCTCGCCCTGTCCGAGACATATCAAATGGTTCACAGGATTGTATGTCTTTTGTATATGCAATGCTATATGGTCACTCGACAGATCGTCATTGCCATAATCGACAATTGCGATTGCTGACAGCTGAACATATCCCCCGGACCATTCGATGTGTAGTTTTGCACCAACACTCCGTAACATGTCCACTATGCCGTCATATGCGCTCACATAGCGCTTGAATTGATATGAGGTTATAGTGATCCCACTTGATGCAGATGAGCCTTCAAACAGACCACCCAACGATAAACGCGATACAAGCGACCGCAATATCGTGTTCGCCTCTCCCGATACCGTGTAATAATTCGAGCCGCTGTTCGGCTGAATTATCTTTGTGTTCAGAATGCCGTGCCACGTCCTTCCCTTGTAGTTGATGGTCTTTTCTGCCGAATAAGCCTCAACGGCATCGATTATCCCGCCGTACTCCGTGCCCTCGATATAGACAAGATCATCCTCTTCGCACACGTTATTATCAAAACTGACCGACAGCTGAAAATTGTTTTCGTCCTGCCCAAACGCAAGGTCAAAGGAATAATCTTTAAGAACTCCGATATCAATTTTGTTTTTGTTTGTGTATATCAGGTCCATTTCGGCTCGCTTCGCTCCTCAAACAGCGTGACATCAAATATAAACTCCCCCGACCACAACACATTTGATGTGCCGCTGGGTATCTTTTGGAATATATAATTTGCCCGGTTCCTTTTACTGAACCAATTAACCTGTGTACCATTTTCCTCAACTAACGTGATGGTTTTTTCCCTGCTGTCAATGACAAGATACTCCCCGTCATCCACATGGCCTATCACTTGATAAGCATGGCCGCCGATCGTGATCGCGGGATCAGTAACTTCTCCGTAAATGGTCAACTTAAAATCACTATCCGAAAAGCCATTCTGTATTTCTGTTGATGCTGACGGAGATGCAAAGTCATACGGAAAATCAAACGGGAAGTCGAGATTTTGCCCGCTGCCCCCGCTACCGGGATCAAATTTCTGTGTCGTTTCCTTTACCCATGACGGCTGGTCTGTAATGACCGTCAGTTCTGCAGAGAATATCCCGTTCTGAAGGTCATAGCTTTCTTTTGTATTCCGCGACAGATAACAATTCAGATAATAATCGCCCACAATTAGCTTGCCCGGTTCCTTTGACAATATATCCTTGTCCGCCTTTTCCATCAGGTCATTCATCAACTGATATCCTGCATTGCGGCTGTCACACTTCACACGGATCGGCAGAGCCTTTTCTACTATCGTCCGGGTAAAGAATGATATTTTGTCGTTTCTTGAAATATAATCCCAACCATACGAGTGCAGATCATTGTTGTTCAGATATAAGCCACCCTCTCCGAACTGTATCTCCTCGTTTATATGATTTCTGAAAATGATCTTCTCTAACATCAGATAACCTCACGAACTAACCGCCCGAACTCGCGGTCGTTCACACTTATTGATACTTTGCTCATATCCTGTGCTGTTGCAAACTGCGGCATATACTTGACCATGATATCGAGTATGGCATTCAGCTTTTCGCTCAAGTTGTCATTGCTACCAAGAGGCGTTACCTTTGCCCCCTGCGGAAGTTCCACAAGCTCTGCACCTGCTTCTCCGACAACCGCCGATCCTGATGCCGTGATAGTTCCACCTTCTGCAAGTAAAGGTATATGAGGCATTGACAGCGTAGTTCCACCGCCGAGCCAATCAGGGACCCAATCAGGAATATGAATGCTCCCGATCTCGTCAAACAGTCCATTGAACAGATTGATGACCGCATTCAGCGGAGCCTTTGCAAGTCCTGTCAGACCTTCCCATATGCCCTCAAACAATTTCAATATGCCGTTCCAAGCCTTCTCCCAATCCCCGGAGAAAACACCCGTGATAAAATCTATCAAGCCGCCGAGCATCTTTTCAACGGCCTCAATGACAGGCTCAAATGCTTTGAATGTCGCCGTGAAGTATATCTCGACCGCTTTTCCTACTACTTCGATCGCTTTCGTAAGTGGCGGGAGTATAACATCAAGCAATGATGTCAATATCTTAATAACAGGCTCCAAAAGTGGCATCAATGCCTCGATAAGTTTTGACAACGGAGGCAAAATTGCCTTGATTATGCTCCCGAGCGCATTTATTATCGGCGTCAGCAAAGGCATAAGCGCCTGCAGGATATCGACCACAATAGGCGTTAATGCCGCTAAAACGTCAGATATTATCGGTATTAAAGTTGACAACAGATTTGATATGACCGGAAGGAGTTGTTTTACCAAGTCCATTAGTGGCGGCAACAGTTTTTCCATTAAGTCTTTTATGACAGGCGTGATCTGTTGTATCATTTCACGCACGTCAGGCAAAAACTCGATCGCCTGTTTTATAAGGTCATTAAATATCGGGAACAGTTCAGCGCCGATAGAAGTGCCGAGCATTGACACTCCCGACTTCAGGTCGTTCATCAGGTCCCCAAACTCAACGCCGTTCGCTATAGCTTCATCAGACATAACAAGGCCCAGCTCGTGCGACCTGTCCTTCAGGTCTTTTATGGCGTCTGCGCCTTGATTGAGCATAGGAGCCATGTCAAGTCCGGCCTTACCAAACAGCTGACTTTGAAGCCTTGCGCGTTCCGTTGACTCGCCCATGTTCGCAAGCGCCATGATCGCCTCGTTCATGACTTCCTCCTGCGACCGAAGTGATCCGTCAGAGTTCGTGACCTCTATGCCGAGTGTCTTAAACGCCTCTGCCGCCGCATCGTTACCCTCTGCCGCTTTTTCCATCTGCCCGGTCAGTTTGTTCATGCCGCTTTGGAGCTTGTCAACGTCCATGTCGTTCTGCTCCATGACGTATGACCATTCCTGATAAGACTCGGCTGATATACCTATCTTCTGCGACATTTTATCGATGCTGTCAGCCGTCTCGCTTGCTTTGTTTGCCGCGCCCATAGCCGCGCCAGCGACTGCGGTTCCTGCTCCGACAATAGCCGCGCCCCACTTTGCCGCCGTGCCGATGCCTTTTGAAAGCACACCGCCAACACCTTCTGCCTTTTCTTCAGTTTTATGCAGGGATTCCTCGGCCTTGTCTGTATTGACAAACACCTCGCCGAATAATGAAAAAATGCTCTGTGCCATTTATCCACCTATTATTGATTTGACAGCCTTTAATATCTCTTCTTCCGTCCTGTCATCGTCAATCTGTTTTTGTGTCGTTTGTGTCTTGCTTTTGAAGTCCTCAAACGTCATTGTTGTCTGATATGAAACAACCCAACGCATGAACAGTTTTTCTTCAACATTCATGCGCTGGGCCGTGCTCATTATCTCGATGCCCTCTTCAAACGGCATATCAAGTATGTCAGAGGCTCCCGCCCCGTATCTTGAATAAAGCAGATCGATATGTTCTAAACTAACCGACCTGCCGCCTTGAAAAAAGCCCGTAAATTGTTTTGCTCGTTTATCTGTTTGAACAGTTCGATTGTCTCTTCAAACGGCATATCCGCAATCTGTTGCGGCTCAATTTCCGCTATGCCCCCGAACAGGTCATATATCATGTCCTCGACTTCAGGATCGCCAACCGATTCAAACAATACGAGCATTATCTTGATGCCAGCCTTCTCGGAAATCTTTTTTCCCTTTGCGCCTTCCATCTCTTCAACTGCTTTTGCAATGTTGTCCTCAACATTGCTCTTTCTCATAATGCGTGCTAACTTGCACACATCCCTCGTTGATATTTTTCTCATGTCATCCCTCGCTTTACATGATTTACGTTGTTGATGTTGTGGTCACTATCGGAGAAGTCGTTGTCGGGTAATAAATCCTGAACGGAGGATTGTTCAGATCTTCCTGTTCATAATGACCGTAGAACGTCATCTCGATAACAGCCTCGTTCTTATCCGTTGTGGTCAGCTTCAGGCCGTCTGTGTTCAGCGCGTTTGTGACCTCGATGATAACAGGATCATCAGAGCCGGACAGAGTGCCAACCCACACGATGTTTTCAATGTAGTCCGTCAGCTCGATGTTGTTCCTTGCCTGTATCATGTCATAATCAGATACAGAAGTGTTTGTACTGATAACCGATGCGCAAAGTGCCGCCTGAAGTGTGCTCTCCTTGATCTCAAGGACCTTTGCTTTGAGATATACATCCCATGAATTGATGACCTCAAGGCCCTTTGCACGTCCTGCAACACCGTCAACCTCGATCTGCCTTATGTCGGGGACTGCAGAGAACTCTCCGCCGCCCTTTGTCGCTCCGAGAAGTTTCCCGGCCGCAACAGCAGAATCAAAAGTGTCTGTGCCCACTTCAAAATTTTTGAAGAACGCACCCGCATCCAGCACAAGGCTTTTGGTTGTATCTGTGGTAAATCCACTGTACTTCTTCATTTGCTATGCCTCGCTTTCGTTTTCATATATTGTTGTTGAAAAATCTACTTTCACTCGCTTGATGGTCTCGTCTGTGTCGAGTATGTCATCACGGTTTGCTTTGAAGAAACGCGCCATCGAGCCGTCTGCAAGTCTTATCTTGCAATAGTCAAGCACCTTCTCAATGGCATCGGCTTTTGCTTCAGCGCGGGAATTATACTTGTTTTTATCCCACACGTTGATCTCGATTATCCAATTTGAAATATTATCCTCTATCGTCAAACGTCTGCCCGATATGACCGCATATGGATATGTCGCGCTTTCAGGCGCTTCATCTGGGTATGTCGATATGGTATTTTTTAACGCTTCAACAATAGCCTTTTCTATGTTATGTATCATCTTCGCCGCCGCCCTCGTAATCACTATCCGATATCAGACTGTCGGGATTGTCTTTTTCAAGAGCCGATAAGTATTGACTCTCGATTTTTACGATCATATCGACATTATCCTCCACCGAGCTTGTTAAAATCCCGTATTTAGGCTGTGAGGATGTGCCAAACTCCTGAAAACCGCCATAAAAGCCGTTCGGTTTTACACCGACCTGCAGCTTTGGGTATTTATCATACTTGTGCATAACCCAATATTGCGTAAACTTTCCCACTCTCCCGGAGTGCCTTTGGAATGTGGCATAAAACTCTTTTCGGAATGTCTTGCAGACAAACTTGCCCACATCCCGGAGCGCTGCCCTGCAAAGCTCTTTGAGCGTGTAATCATAATAATCAACACTCGACACGAACTTCACGCCGTCCTTATCCATTTTTACAACCGATTTAGGTACGCTCATTTCTCACACCGCCATATAACGTGATCTCTAATTCATTAGAACCAAGAACTCTGTATGTCCGAAGCACCTGATAACGTGTCTTGCCTCTATAATCGACCACAATGATCTCATCCTCGTCAGAGTAGTCATAGTAATCAGCAATAACAACCTTCAGTTCCGGCTTTGCCCCGACAGTCTGCGCGTCATAAAACTCTTTTTGTCCGATGCTCATGATATTACAGAACACCTGCGTCTGCGTTTCCACAATCTTCGGATCGCCGTACTCGTCAACACCGTCAACTGTTTTTTTTATCAGATAAGCTATGTCGTTATACATTGTCCCCGTCCTTGTATTCGTGGGTTTTGCGAAGTTCATCCCTCCACTGGTCCCACTGTGCCTGATAACCTGCCGCCATCTTGTCGTTTGACGATTCAACCCACATGCAATATGCCATGATCGCCTTGTCAATCAAAGGATCAGCTGAAGCCTCAACAGCGGTCGAGCTGATGCCAACCCTTTTGAGTTCGGCCTTTGCCGCGTTTATATCGTTTGTCAGCTGGTCATCGATACTTGTATGTGTTATTCTCAACCTTTTTCTGA
>Ga0310690_10012457_pt1 | contig 10445 bp, 7 predicted proteins | sample AusTroGonzalo_MG_2_FD_207661 | JGI IMG/M metagenome (GOLD analysis project Ga0310690, IMG submission 207661) | Bovine rumen microbial communities from tropical cattle in Woodstock, Queensland, Australia - Gonzalo_04 (v2) (version 2) | ecosystem: Host-associated > Mammals > Digestive system >...
TACAGAAAAACTTTCTACCTATTCATTCTCCAAAGGATGAGTTTTTTCATAAATCTTCAATAAATTGTGGTTATCGACATCTGTATAAATCTGTGTGGTTTCAAGAGATTCGTGACCTAATAATTCTTGCACTGAACGAAGATCTGCCCCTTTTTGTATCAAATGAGTAGCGAAACTATGACGAAAAGCATGTGCGCTTGAATGTTCAGGCAGATCATTAAGTATTTGCAATCTTTTCAGGCGATAATCTACTGAAGACGCACTTAATTTCTTCCCTCGCACACCAACAAACAAAAAACCATCCTTTAAATCATAGGGACAAGTATTGATATAAGTTTTTATACGCTCCAAAGTTACTGGAAATAGCAAAACTATTCGATCTTTCTTTCCTTTCCCTCTTATCTTCATTTCCAGCTCGATATCTCTTGTTTTTATATTTAAAGCTTCGTTAATTCTTAGTCCCGTTGAGTAAAGTAGAGTGTAAAGAGCGCGATCTCGATTAGTAATCCATTGCGGATCATTTTCGAAATAAAACTCCTGATTAAGAAATTTCATGACGTTATCTTCAGGAATTGGCTTTGGAAGCAACTTCGACAATTTCGAGCGTCGCACCGAATCAACGATTTTTGTATTTATCAGATTTAACTTCGCGAGATAATAGAAAAAAGATTTCACCGACGATAAAGCTCTGGCATTTGAACGAGCAGATAAATCGTTATTTACCCGGTGCGAAAGCCAAGCTCGAAAATCAGATAATTTCAAATTTTTCAAAATTTCTAAATCTATGATATCACTTTCATGGTTACTCAAAAAATTCAAAAAATCACACATATCTCTGCGATAACAAATCACCGTGTGTTCAGAATATCTCAACTGAACTTCTAACTGTTCCAACCAATTCTGAACTAATTTTCGTAAATTCTCTGTAATTTTTTCTAGCATCATATCGAGTTTAAATATCGCCTCGTATTTTACACCTGGTTGAACCGATCTCATTCTACAAAACTATAGCAGTTATGTCGAGATTATGTTAATATTCGGCGTGTTTTGTGTTGCAAAGGGGCGGATGTATCGAATCGAAGAAAAGATAATTTTCTTATTTAATGGATTGTTAAAAAAATTCGGTGGACGCAATCTTATCGTTTCAGTCCCTTACATTTGGATTTTCTTATTTTTCATTTGCCCGTGTCTGATTTTGATAAAAATTAGCTTCTCTGAAGAAGTTTTAGCAACGCCTCCTTATGCGCCAATTATCGATTGGGTTTCGGGAGCAACTCTGCAGGTTCGTCTGAATTTAGGAAATTATCTGACATTATTCACCGATGAAATGTATATAAAAGGATTTGCTACATCAATTTTGATCGCCGGAGCCTGCACTATTTGTTGTTTGATTTTAGGATTCCCTATGGCCTACGCCATCGCGAGATCATCGGAAAAATATCGCTCGATTTTGTTAATGTTGGTGGTTCTTCCGTTTTGGACTTCGTTTTTGATTAGAGTATATGCGTGGATTGTATTGTTAAGTCCGGCAGGCGTTATAAATAATGCTTTAATGAAATTGAATTTTATATCTGCTCCACTACCATTGATGAACAACACCTATACGGCGTGTTTAGGAATTGTGTATGCTTATCTGCCATTTATGATATTACCTTTGTACAGCGCCATTGAAAAAATAGATTACTCGATGATGGAAGCCGCCTACGACTTAGGATGTACTCCGATAAAAGCTTTTTTTTCGGTGATTATTCCTTTATCAAAACCAGGAATATTTGCTGGATCTGCGCTGGTTTTTGTCCCAGCAATCGGAGAGTTCGTGATTCCTGAGTTGCTGGGGGGAGCACAAACTTTAACAATTGGGCGCTTGGTTTGGAATGAATTTTTCGGAAATCTTTCCTGGCCAACAGCTGCAGCTTTATCAATAATTTTGCTGATTTTCGTTGTACTACCAATAGTTATCGCCCAGCGACAAAAAGAGATCGTCTCTTTGAAGGAGCAACAACAGTGAGATTTTCGTGGTCAAAGATGTTTCTTTTCACCGGTTATATGTTCCTGTACATTCCGTTATTATGTATTGTTATTTACTCTTTCAACGAATCAAGGTATCTCAGCACTTGGGGTGGATTTTCCGTAAAATGGTACCAGGCGTTACTTTCTAATAAGATCATTTTACACGCAACTTGGACAAGTCTTAAAGTTGCAACTATTTCGGCAACAATCTCTATGGTTTTAGGGACAATGGCGGCTTTAGTAATAACTCGATTTGGAAGATTCAAGGGAAAGAGTTTATTTGTCGGGTCGATCACTTCCCCGTTAGTTATGCCGGAAGTCATCATGGGATTATCTCTACTGATGCTCTTTGTAGGAATGAAGAAAATTATCGGATGGCCTGATCGAGGAATTATGACGGTTGTTATAGCTCATACCACGTTGACACTATCGTATGTCACAATGATCGTTCAATCTCGGCTACAAGACTTAGATAAATCCATAGAAGAGGCCGCCTTAGATTTAGGCGCTTCTCCGCTAAAAGTCTTTTTCGTCATAACTTTGCCAATGATCGCTCCATCTATTATTTTGGGATGGCTGTTAGCTTTCGCTTTATCCCTTGATGATGTCGTGATAGCCAGTTTCGTAGCAGGTCCGGGCGCAACAACTTTACCAATGGTGATTTTCTCCAGCTTGCGTTTCGGAATATCTCCAGAGGTTAATGCCCTGGCAACCATTTTGATAGCGACGTTATCTGTAGGAGTTATTACTGCGGCAATTATTATTTACAAAAAGAAAGTTCAGAAGGAGAGAGGAAATGAGACCCTACGTTATAGTTCTGGGGAATGAAAAAGGTGGAACTGGAAAGTCCACCATTGCAATGCATGTAGCGGTTTACTTGTTAAATCAGGGATTTAAAGTTGGTACGATTGATATCGATGCAAGACAAGGTACTTTTACCAGATATTTCGAAAATAGAAAGAATAACAATTCCAGAAATATAAAATTGTCTGAACACTTTGCAATTTTTAAAAATTCTTCAGAGTCCAATGTCGAAGCTTCACAAGGAAAGGATTTAGAATCAGTAAAAAATGCCTTTGAAAAATTGAGATCTTGCGATTTTCTTGTGATCGATACTCCCGGTAATGACACCTTTTTATCTAGGACAGTTCATTCTTATGCTGATACGTTAATCACTCCGATAAACGAAAGTCTTATTGATATAGATGTATTAGTGCGAGTAAATCAAGGTGATTCCAAAACTATGAGACCAAGTATTTATGCGGAAATGGTCTGGGAACAGCGCAAATTGAGAGCAATTCGTAGAGAAAAACCTATCGATTGGATAGTAGTAAAAAACAGAATGTCTCCCTTGTACTCCAACAACAGAAAAAATGTTAATACCATTTTGGAAGCCTTATCCCGAAGAATTGGTTTTCGATTAAGTAATGGTTTCTGTGAACGTGTTATTTTTAAAGAATTATTCGTATCCGGATTGACTCTACTGGATCTCGAAGCACAAGGAGTTGATTTAAATATTTCTCACGTGGCAGCGCGCCAAGAATTGCGAGAATTGGTTAACTTTATGAAACTACCAAAATTAAGTAATGAGTAATTTTCAACGTATTAAGAGACATTTATGGCTTGTATAGTTCAAAAATTCGGAGGAACCTCGGTCGCAACTCTGGAAAGAATTAAGCATGTAGCAGAATTAATCGCGAAAACTCATCAAAAACTACCCGTCGCAGTGGTCGTGTCGGCAATGGCCGGAGTTACCAACAAATTTGTTGAATGCGTTCAAAATCTCGGAAATTTTGAGGGAGACGCAGAATATGACGGTGTTGTATCCTCTGGAGAGCTCGTTACTGCGGGGCTTATGGCCATCACTCTAAAAACCATGGGATTAAAATCTCGCTCCTACGCCGGATGGCAGGTTCCGATAGAAACATCTTGCAACTACGGATCAGCAGTCATTCAATCTGTAAATCCAAATAACCTTATGAGCGATTTGCAGAACGGAATTATTCCCGTAGTCTGCGGATTTCAAGGGATCAGCTCAGAAAATAGAGTCACAACGTTGGGACGAGGAGGATCTGATTTGACTGCAGTCGCCATCTCTGACGCTTTAAAAGCAAATATCTGTGAAATTTATTCAGACGTTGACGGGGTTTATACCATTGATCCGAATTTATATCCGCAAGCACATCGTATAGATAGAATTCATTACGATGAAATGAAGGAAATGGCGGCTTTAGGAGCAAAAGTATTGCAAGAGCAATCCGTAGACTATGCGATGAAAAAAAATGTTCGTATTCGTGTTGCTTCAAGTTTTATTGAAAATGAAGGAACGATAATTTGCTCTGATATTTCTCCGAAAAAATTCAGCGGATTAGCTGTTACTCAAAGTCTTTCGCAATTTAAAATATGTCACACATTAAAATCTGATTTAAAAATAATTGAATTGCTCGAAGAGAATTTTATACGGTGCGAACTTATAAAAGCATCTGACGGAGAATTTTGCATTCTGATTGATCGTCAGAAAATTCCGTTAATGCAGAGAATATTTGCTAAAGAAAATTACGTATTAAGCGTGAAGCAAAAAATGATTCGTAAAAATTTCTCTCGAATTAGTGTAATCGGATCGGAATTTACTCAGAACGATGCTGAAAAAATCGTATTAATTCTGAATCAATCGAAAATTGAAGTTTTTTATTGCTCGATCAGAAAGAATGGAATAAATTTAATCGTGTTGACGGAAAACCTTTTGAAGTCCATAGATGTTTTACATAAAAATTGCGAGTTATGAGAATGAATGAAAAAGTTTTGAAATTGATGGAGCGCGGATCAAAAATTTTGGGGTCGAAATACGCTATTATGGGCGGCGCTATGACCTGGATTTCCGAATCAAATTTAACTTCAGCGCTTTCAAATGCCGGATTGTTTGGAGTTTTGGCTTCCGGAGCGATGGACGGCGACTTACTAAAAGAAGAAATAATCGAAACACAAAAAAAGACAGATAAAAATTTCGGTGTAAACATCATCACAATGAATCCAAAGATTAATGATTTAATCGACGTCTGTGGAGAAAGGAAAGTTTCTCATGTGATCTTAGCGGGAGGGATTCCGGAAAAAAGCACCATCGAAAAGATCCACAACTATGGTTTACAAGTCATGGCTTTTGCACCTTCGCAGATCATTGCAAAAAGGTTGTTCAAGCAGGGAATCGATGCTCTGATAATCGAAGGAAACGAAGCCGGTGGTCATGTCGGACCTCTTTCCACAATGATTTTAATTCAAGATATTCTCTTAAATATGAAGGAGTATCCTATCTTCGTTGCCGGAGGAATTTTAAGAGGAGAATTGGTCGCCGGATTACTAAAACTCGGCGCGGCAGGATGTCAATTGGGAACCGTCTTTGCTTGTTGCAAAGAATCAATCGCTCACGAGAATTTCAAAAAGGCGTATTTTCGAGCCAGCGGAAGAAATGCTGTTTTGCCCGTACAGCTTGATAAAAAATTCAATATTGCCCCGGTGCGCGCGCTGGAAAACATCGCGACAGAAGAATTCGTGCAAAAACAGAGAGAAGTTTTGGAAAAGTTCGAAAAAGGAGAAGTTGCCGCAAATAATGGCCGACTTTCTCTGGAACATTTCTGGGCAGGCTCTTTGAGACGTGCAGTCCGAGAAGGCGATACCGATCGCGGATCGCTGATGTCCGGTCAAATCGTCGAACTCATAAAGGAAGAAAGATCGATTCAAGAAATCATCGATCAGATTTTGAAAGAAGCTGAGTCGGTTTTGAATTGAAAATAGCGATTTTTCGCAATTTTTATTGCAAATAAACTAAGCATATGATGGATGTCTCTGTGTTGAGGTAGTTTGTGTAGTTTTATAGCATTTCTTCTGTGAAAAATGACATATAATGTAGTGACTCGTTATGAATACATATAGCTTAGACTTTATGTCGTACGCAGAAGAAGTACACACAATCGGAAGTAGAGAGACATTTCAAGATAAGTCCGAAAACAGAAAGAAAAAACAGAAAATTTATAGAGAGCGGAAACAAAATATTTGTTGATAAAACCAAAAGCATACCAAAAAACTCCTGATTTTTCTGGATGAAACAGGGATCGACAAATTTTTGTATAGAGAATACGGAAGAACAAAAAAGTAGAAAAAATCACGGATTTTGGATGGATTTGGAGATCGGAAACGGGGATAATCAAGATGCAATACGTAAGCAGTTTTAATCAAAAACAGATCAAATTAACAATGAATGCTATTCGAAAAACGCTCAAATTTCAGCGATAGATATAGCGGAAAGAGAGAGATTCGAACTCTCGATACGGTTCCCCGCATACACCCTTTCCAGGGGTGCGCCTTCGACCACTCGGCCACATTTCCGTTTTCGACTGGCGGAAGAGGAGTACTCCCTTATAATATAAGAATTTACTCAAATTTAAGTATTCTTATTTTTAATTTTTAAAAAGTACCCCACAAAGTACCCCCTTAAAAATCGAGGCTGTGCTGCAAAATCTTTTATGAATTAGTGTGTATTTTTTTAGACGAACACAGACTTGTACCATGATTTTTGACCTTTTTCGAGCCTAAGTTTTACTCAGGATTACTCGCTAAGAAGAGAAAAAAATATTAATTCTGCTCACATATTCGAAGTAATGCCTCTCTTATTTCTTGAGTAAGAAGTGTATGTATGGCGTCTCTATTGCCCAAGGCGGTTATCTTGTGGCATAACTTTCCGGGAAGCTTCAATATTTCTTCTCTGATAATTTTCCCCTTGCGTTCCAAACACTCTTTCACCTCAACTAAATTACTCCACATTTTGAGCTTCCTGCCAATTTCCGAAAGATGCTGATTTTATATCCGTAGCTATAGCATTCAGGGCTTCATTCAATTCATCCGGAGTAGATGCACTGTATAGATAACTTGATGAACTGGCACAATTGTCTACGGTTGTGTAATCATGATCTGTAGCAGTTGAAGCCTTATCTTTATACGGGAATGAATTGTATTTCTCTTGTGCTTTATATTTAACCACATAAATTCGTAAATTGTTTCCGTAAGTATTCTTCAATTTTGTGCAAGCTGCTGCCGTTACGTCAGATACCGCGTTCGTCGGAGTTTCTCCCGACGACTGATATCCGTTTGCTGTCAGTACTCTATTCTGAGAAACTGTGAAATTCGTCGAGATCAAATTCGCAGTGTTATTGTATGTTGTCGAATTCGGTTGCAATTGGCTGTAAGTTCTTGCCGAATCACGTTTTTGTTGCGAAAACAGCCTTGTAACTCCGTTCAAATAAGAAGTTTTCGTATATTCAGGCATAGTTATATTAGCTAACAACGGGTTTCTCGCCTCTAACACCGCAGATATATCTGACGTATACGGATGAGTCGTTGCATATTTTCTATACATAGTCGGGCTACAACTGCTTGTGTCCAACTGGTGATAACCGAAACCTGTGTTATATCCCGAACGGGACGACACTGACAATCCTGTCGGAATTCCCAAAGTATTATCTCGCCAATCTAAGTTCAGGGAATTTCCAAAACCATACGGATACAACATCTCAGGCTCATGATAGAATCTCAGATACAACAGAACATATGAACTATTCAAGTTCCAGTTATAATAATATCGTCCGTTGCTGTGGGTCATTGATGTTTTCTGAATCGTTGATGTATCTATCCCTGTGTTATTATTCGTTAGAGAACGAGCATACCTGAGCTCAAATCTTCCTCGGAAAGGCGAGTATGCTGTTTGCGTTCCACTGGCGACATAGAATCCGTTATCTGCTGTCATCGATCCGGACATCGTTAATATCCCGTTCTTTTCACTTCTTTCTCCCGAGTTAAAATCTATCAAATCATCAACTGTCATAGTCGAGTTAAAATCTGTTATCGCGGTTCTATGTCGTCTGTATCCGGCGCCAATATTGACATCAACATAGTAGTAACTGCCGTCCCAAGTCAGTTCAGAAGCTGCAATTGTAAACACAGTTCGGCTCGTAATTTGTTGCGGCGTACGGCTTCCTATCTTTACCTGAAAACTATCTGATTTATATTCGCTTCCCAATAATCTCGGATAAAAATACCGTAGGTAGCAATAATCGCCGCTTGAGTTTGTAAAATTATAACCGCCGGGCATTCCAAAAAATCCATTGAAACCATAGCAAATATCATAAGTAGAATAACCCTCATCGAAAGTAAACACTCGATTCCAGGTAGATCCTCCGTCAGTCGAGATATTTATGCTCCAAGCAGCTTGGTCAGTTGCTAAAAATATTCCGTTTCCATAACAAACACTGCAGGCTTTATAAGAAGAAGAACGGAATGTTGTACTGCCGATTCGAGTCCAAGATGAACCATCGGGAGATGAATATACTGTCGAGCTTGTACTATAGGACATACAAATGAATTTACCTGCTCCGAAACAAAGTGCGTAGCAAGTTGCAGGTTGTCTTACAATTTCGCTCCAAGTTCCGCTCGCTTTATTATAAGTCGCAGATTGAGCGCTAGTGTTTTGAACCACAATATGTCCGTTTCCGCAGGCAATTCGATTGATTCCGCTGATCGGACAGCCTTCGGATACATATGAACTCCACGATGACAATGTATTCGAGGATGTTTTATTCGCTCGATATATCTTTCCTGATGCAGTAACAGCGTAGAAATATTTATCATCTTCATCATATGCGACACCTTTGAAAGCATCGGGAGTTGAAACATAGGTATGGTTATTATCTCCGATCGCATAAAACGAGCCGTTCCCTGAACTGTCGTATCCACCAACTAACACAAACATTCCGTCTCCGTATGTTACTCCCTGCCTCATGTAACCGTAGGAAGTGTTACCTGTCCAGGTAAACATAAATCCATCGGTGGTATTCGGACCAACAACCAATTTTATATCTTGTTGCTTGGTCGATCTCAGAATTCTGACAGTTTTGTTTCCTGCCGCTTGAGTTACGCTCTTCAGATATACATTGTGCAACAAAATATAGGTGGAGTATAGCGGACCATCGCTGTCGCAATACGAATCATAATAATCGTTGGATGAGCTATACCAGGTCGCAGAGTAATCTTGAGAATCAGAAGTGACGTTGGTTTGAGTAGTATTGTACTTGACGTAATACAATCCGTCGCCGTCCTCAGACAATCCGTCCATGCCCTCTGATGAGCGACTCTGTACCGTAACGTGCAACTCGCCGTCGCCTTGGAAGCAGATCCAATTTTCTCCGTTATAATTTGCAAGGTAGATGCCTTTGTTTTCGATTAAATCTTGATATTCGATCGGATTGGTCGTGATCGCGGTAGCTTCAGTGTTTTGGAGGGTTTTGTTGACGGTGTTTTGGACGTAGTATTGATATACGCCTCCATTTGATGATGAAGAAAATTTCAATCTAACAGCTTGATCTGAATGACCTGATGAAGAAGAACAAGTCCCTTGAGTACTCCACTGGCCATAGTCTTCTCTTACTGCGTTGGAAGAAATGTAACCGCTACTCGCATAGTAAGAGCAGGAGTTTGTACCATAATCACTAAAACTTACAACGAAATTGGGATATACTCCATGTATCACTCTTTCAAATGGCGTTTCCATACTAAAAGCAACATCTCCGAAATTAGACATGGAAATAACACTATAATTGCCATAAGAGATGACACATGAATCTCTGAATTTAGACACATTTTTATCATTATCATCTCCTACTGTGATAGAAAGTGGATATCCATCTGTTCCAAATGTTTCATATGGAGCATATGGTGCCTTTGTATCTGAATCACTTTTTTTCGCCAAGGTATTATCGTTTAAAATAAGCTGTTTTTTTGAAGATACATTTCTACCATAAGTAGCATAGTAGTCTCTCAAAATTTGATTTTTCAGAACACAACTTGTGATGCTTGCATTAGATAAAGAATACTTGACTTTTTTCACGCTTAAATTATGTGAAAAATTTGCTCCTTGAGATGAAGACAAATAAGGGGAATATATGAAACTGGTTCCTGCTGTCGGCATACTCCCCCCACTAAACACAAAAGTCTGTTCTCCTGATATCGTTTGTATCGCTTGTGCTGTGCCGAAGCTGATTGATGTTCCGCTTGTGCTGTCTTCTCGAATGTTGTAGGTGCTTCCGATATTATCCGAATAGAAAGTCACTGTACTATTACTACTATTATCCCATTTTCCGACGTTCAGAGTCAGTGCGCCGCCGTGGTTGGAAGTGATTTTCAGCAGAACATCTTGGTTCGCGTGCTTCGGAACCCAGCCGTATCCGTTGACATATTTCAGCTGGTCGCTCGCGATCTTCAATTTCCCGGTACTGTCGGTCATTTCAACGCCGTAACCGTCAGTAGACACTGTTCCGCCATTCGCTACGTTGATTGTCCGCGCCGCCTCTGCTTCCGATCGAGTATCCCAATCTAAAACACCGTTGCTTCCA
>Ga0310690_10012459_pt1 | contig 10443 bp, 8 predicted proteins | sample AusTroGonzalo_MG_2_FD_207661 | JGI IMG/M metagenome (GOLD analysis project Ga0310690, IMG submission 207661) | Bovine rumen microbial communities from tropical cattle in Woodstock, Queensland, Australia - Gonzalo_04 (v2) (version 2) | ecosystem: Host-associated > Mammals > Digestive system >...
TGCAGGTTATTTGTTTTGCACCTGCTACGCCTGCCGCGATCCAGAATGCTGCTCCAGACCAGTCGCCTTCAACGGCAATCGGTCCGTCTGGCGTGGCGTATTTCTGCTTGCCGGGTATGAGATACCAGTTTCCTGTATTCTGAACCTCAATTCCGGATTGTTTCAATGCATTCAGCGTAAGGCCTATGTATGATGCGCTCTCCTGCTTGCCTGTAATTATTATGCGGCTCTCGGCACCTGTAAGAGGCAGTGCCATAAGCAGCCCGGATATGAATTGTGAAGATACGCCGCCGTCAATGGTGTATGTACCTGCCGGCAGAATACCCTGACAGGTGAGCGGCATGTGTCCGTTTTCAGACATGCGTATGCCGTGGGCTGTCATCTCCTCATAAAGTGGCGAAAGCGGGCGCTCAGGCAAGCGACCTTGTCCGGTGAATGTTGCATCGGCACCAAGGGCGGCTGCAACCGGTAGCAGGAACCTGAGAGTGGAGCCGCTTTCCTCACAGTCAAGTACGGCGCCTTTCCTGATGCAGCTTATGGGCTCGACGCTGAACTTGCCGTCAGCGTATGTTATGTTTGCGCCAAGGGCATTCAGACAGGCGGCCGTGGCCTCCATGTCGCGGTTTATGCCCCTGCATATGATGGTGCATGGATTACTGGCAAGAGCCGCACAGATAAGCATGCGGTGCGCTATGGATTTTGATGGCGGCACCTGCACATTTCCTGACAACGTTCCTGATACCTGGAGTTTCATAGGCCTGCTTTCTTCATGAGGTCAAGAACCTGGGTGGCCGGCATCTTTTCAAGCGTACACTTGCCAATCTCTTTTGGCAGTACAAGAGTGATGTCACTCCCGCTGCGTTTTTTGTCAGAAAGTATTACACTATAGAGTTCTTCGGCGGTATATGGACAGTCGGTTTCAAAACCGTAATCCTTTACAACCCGGGTTATCTGTTCCGTATAATCCGTAAATCCGTAGATCCGTGCTACGCGGGCGGCAATGACCATACCACGTGCAACTGCACTTCCATGAGTGATTGTGAATCCGCTCAGTTTCTCAATGGCGTGCCCGAACGTATGGCCAAAGTTCAGCAAGCCGCGCATTCCCTTGTCAAATTCATCCTGTTCCACAACGTCACGCTTTATCTCAATGCAGCGCGCAATCACCTCCTTCAGGTCAAATGAGTCAGGGATGGCCACCGTATCAAAGAGCTTGCGGTCCAGAATGATTCCGTATTTTATTACCTCTGCAAATCCGTCACGCATTACCTGCGCATCAAGGGTGGAGAGCGTGTCTATGTCAAGATAAACCAATGAAGGTTGATGGAATGCACCTACAAGGTTCTTGCCTGCACTTATATCAACTGCGGTTTTGCCTCCGACTGAGGAATCAACGGCTGCAAGCAGGGTGGTGGGCACCTGTATGAATGGGATGCCGCGCAGATATATTGCTGCGGCAAAACCGGCCATGTCACCAATCACTCCGCCTCCTAATGCCAGGACCATATCGGTACGGGTTACCTGTGCCTGAGTCATACAGTTTATGAAGTCGGTCACATTGTTCAGCGTTTTGCTCTGTTCGCCGTTGGGTATGACGTGGCATACTGTCCTGAATCCGGCTTTGTCAAGTGATTCCGTAACGGTCTTGCCGTATAGGGGGAACACCTTGTCATCGCTCAGAATGGCTATGGTACAGGGCTTGAAGCGCTCTTTCAGCGTTCCTCCGATGCCGCTCAGAAAACCTTTGTCAAGCAGTATGTCATATACACCTGAGGCCTTTACTGTGATTGTTGTAGGGGTTGCCATAATTACTTTTCAGACAGTTCTTTTGCAATTCTTCCGTCACGCAGGAGCGCGCACAATGTCCGGGCATCATCATGCTCCATGGCATCGGCATACTGTGTGAGGTTGTTTATTAGGGTGTGTATCTCGCGCAGAAGGTTGTCCTTGTTTTCAAGGAACAGTTCTGTCCACATGTTTTCATTAAGCCAGGCAACACGGGTTAGGTCACGAAAACTGCCGGCACTGTAGCCTTTGTGCTGTTGGGCCGATGGGCTTTTTATGTAGGCGTTTGATACCACATGTGCCAGTTGTGATGTAAATGCTATCATGCTGTCATGCTGCTCAGGGGTGGTGAATACCACACGTTTGAGTTGCATTGGCTCCAAGAATTTCTTGATGTGGTCCAGCAACTGGATGTCATCATGAGTGGGTGGAATGATGATCATTGAGGCATTCTGGAACATTGTGGAACGGGAGTTCTTGTAGCCAGACAGATGTGTTCCGGCCATGGGATGTCCGCCTGCGTAAGTGAAGCCGTACTTGGCTGCCATTTTCATTCCGCACTCCACTACCTTGCGTTTTGTGCCGCAGTCATCAATCACTATAGTCTCTTTTGCTATCTCAGGTGAGTGCTGCTCCAGCCATCCGCAAGCCGCATTGGGAGTGACGGCTATGTGAATAAGGTCACATTTCTTGATGTTCTTGCTGTCAAGCACGGCGTCAAGCGTGCCTTCAAGTTCGGCAAAACGGCTTACAGACTCGTTCAGGTCAAAACCGTAAACTGTCCAGCCGGCCTCCTTGTATGTTTTGGCAAGTGAGCCGCCTATTAGGCCCAATCCTACTACTCCTACTGTGTTCATTTTAACTTTGGCGTTGGCTTTGGCGTTGGCTTTTTCAGATGATTTTCTTGAGTGCAATGACCTTCTTTGCCACCTCATCAAATTGTGCCGGTGTAAGTGACTGTGCACCATCGCAGAGTGCGTGTGTAGGATCATTGTGTACCTCTATGATAAGGCCGTCTGCTCCGGCTGCAACTGCTGCCAGACTCATTGACGGAACCAGACGTGACTTACCGGTAGCATGGCTTGGGTCAACTATGATTGGCAGGTGTGAGAGTTCCTTGACTACCGGAATGGCAGAAAGGTCAAGCACGTTGCGGGTGTAGGTGTCATAACTGCGAATGCCGCGTTCACACAGGATTATGTTCTCATTGCCGCCGGCCATAATGTATTCGGCACTCATAAGCCACTCTTTGATGGTGCTTGAAAGACCGCGCTTGAGCAGTATAGGCTTGCGGGTGCGGCCAAGAGTCTTCAGCAACTCAAAGTTCTGCATGTTACGGGCACCAACCTGAATCAGGTCAACATCCTCAAACAGGTCCAGATGCTTTTCACTCATGATCTCAGTGACTATCGGCAGGCCGGTTGCCTTGCGTGCCTTGCGCAGCAGTTCAAGGCCATCGGCTCCCATACCCTGAAAATCATAAGGTGATGTGCGGGGCTTGAACGCACCGCCGCGCAACAGGGTCGCTCCTGATTCTTTTACGGCTTTGGCTATCTCTGTTATCTGTGCTTCTGATTCCACAGAGCAGGGTCCGGCAATCATGGCAAAGTTGCCGCCACCAATCTTGACTTTATTCTCACCCTGGCCAATCTCAACGATTGTATCGGCGGGGTGGAAACGACGGTTGGCGCATTTGAAAGGTTCGCTTATGCGGGTAACGCTTTCAATGATGTCAAGGCCGCTCAGCAGGTCGGGGTCAATACGGCTGGTGTCGCCAATCAGACCTATTACCGTCTGGAACTGTCCTTCACTTATGTGTACATCAACACCCTGGCCTTTGATCCAGTTGATAAGGTTCTTTTTTTGAGTCTCTGAGACTCCTGCTTTAAGTACTGCTATCATATCGTTATGTTTTTATTTCCGTCAGGTTTTGTATATCAAAAAAAGAACCCGAATCATTGATCCGGGCTCTCTGTTATTTCTTGTTTGTAGGCATACAACAAATTACCCGGCATATTGTCTGGTAAACCAAAAGTAAAAGTAGTATGCGTTAATTGCTTTCATTCTGGGTGCAAAGGTATGCAACATTTCAACTGATTGTCACTCCGTACTGCATTTTTAACATTAAATAGTGCCTTTTTTTTGTGACTGGTGCTAATATGCTCATTTTCCAACAATAATCGAGGTGCATCTGAAAAATATACCTATTTGTGAGTATGTTCCGTTATTGTGGAATGAATTAATTTTGCAATCAGTTAGACTTATTTGCATTAAAAAAATGGGCGTAAAAGCATCTGAGTATGTCCGTCAGGACAAGATGAGGGATCTGATTGATGATAACAATCTGTTGCTTTTGGTTATAAGCCGATTCGGAATTCAGTTCGGATTCGGTGACAGTACCATTGAGGAAGTATGCCGCGAGAATGGTGTTGACTGCTCTACATTCCTGGCTGTGGCAAACCTTATAGCGGGTAAGAACTATACGGGATATGCCGTGTCACTGCCTGCCATCATTGATTATCTGAAGCGTGCCCATACCTATTTCAGTGATTTTATCCTGCCCACTATCCGGCGCAAACTGATTGAGGCCATCAACTGCAATGACGTTAATGACGTGGCGTTCCTGATACTCAAATTTTATGATGACTACACGGTTGAGGTGGAGAACCACATGAAGTATGAGAACGATACCATATTCGTATATGTTGAGAAACTGCTGCATGGTCAGCCTACCGGAAAGTTCAACATCTCAAAATACTCAGTAAGTCATGACAATGGTTCCGAGAAACTTAAGGAACTTAAGGACATTGTGATACGTCACTATCGTCAGCCCAATAATGACCTGCTCAATTCTGCTCTCTACGATATCATAAACTGTGAGAATGACCTTATCTCACACAGCGAGATAGAGGAACGTCTCTTTGTTCCTGCCGTAATGAAACTTGAAAAGTCTGCCGTTGTAGGTAGTGAACAGTTGCAGGCTGGCTCACCCGAGTACGGAAGCAGCAGCCTGGCTTTGATAAGTGACCGCGAGAAAGATATTATAAGATGTGTGGCCAAGGGTATGTCAAACAAGGAGATTGCTGATGCACTGTTCCTTTCAATACATACTGTGACTACCCACCGTAGGAATATCACTGCCAAACTCCAGATCCATTCACCGGCCGGTCTTACAATCTATGCCATAATCAACAATCTGATTGATATTGCAGAGGTGAATCTGCAGTAATCATAACCTCTATGGAACTCTTTAGGCGTAAGAGTGCATGCCTCCCAATATGAGGTTCACGCCAAAGTAGGTAATAAGTACTGTAAGGAAGGCGGCAACGGCGTAGGCATGGAAGAACCGTGGGCGGGAAAAACGGGATATGGTACCGGAGTGCAACATGAATGCATATACCAGCATCGTAATCAATGCCCAAGTCTCCTTGGGATCCCATGACCAGTAACTACCCCATGATATGTTGGCCCATACAGCCCCTATGAATGTCCCTATGGTCAGGATAAATACGGCAGGGTAGAGTATGGTAAGGCTTATGTCACGCAGCATTGATTGTGAGTCCTCATTCTTTTGTATCAGCCCCATGATTCCTATCAGTGCCGTAAGGCCGAACAGGGTATATGATACCATCATGCAGAGTACATGCACTCCAAGCAACGGTGAGTTAAGCACCGGAGCCAGGTTCTGGGCCTCAGGGTCAGCAAATGAGAGTGATGCTACCAGCATTGTGAATCCGGACAGAATGAACCCTACCGGCTGTATTATGGGCAGACTCTTGCGCATGGCGGTCATGGCAATGGTGGTGAGCCAGGCCATGAGCATCATGACTGAGTATGTTCCTACCAAAGGCATGTGTCCCGATATGTACCAGTGCAGCCCCAATACCAAAGTCAGGTAGCAAAAGAGTATAATGGTGAGCACCTGCATTGTGACCTTGACAGGTTTTGAGAATCCGCGTCCGCGAGCCATCAGGACCCCGCTCATGATAAAGAGGATGATTCCTAATGTTATGGATGCCATAAACGGCACCATTGGGCGGCATATGGCGTTATATAGTGCTTCCATGTGATTTCAGTCTTTTTAAAGCGGTTCTGAAACCGGAGTTCTTTTGGAAGAAAAATCCGGCTAATGACAGCAAAAGCAATATATAGCCTGTATAGGTTACACCAACTCCCCAAGGATCATGGCTTACAGCCAGCACGCTGCCGTGAAGGTCATCATCATAGCTTGACTGATAGAACCGGTAACCATCATATTTGAGAATGTTGTTCATGGATATGGTGTACTCGGTTTCTGTATCAGTACGGCTGTCTTTCAATACTATCTTGCTGATGTAATCAGACGGGTCATGTGAACCGGGGTAGTACTCTATATTGAATTCCTGCAATTGCAGAGTGAAAGGCAGTTTCTGGCGGAATCCTTCATTTGTGGCCCATTGGTTGGTGGTAAGCCCACGACGGAGTTCCATTATGCCACTCTTGCCTGAGAGCATCGTGATGAGTGCACCTGCCAGTATCAGTACAAATGATATGTGCAGCATGAATGTGGCGGGCTTACGTATGGTGCCGCGTCGTATCAGGAGCCATATTCCTGAAATGGCTGTCAAGGCCCATAATGCTATGAATACAGGGCTGTGATAGACAATGCTGAATGCTCTGTCTGTGCCATAAAGCCGTTCAATAACGGTAGCGGCCGCCATCATGAGAATGACGGCTGCCGCTGTACCAATTAATGAGTATTTAAGAATCTTGTCAGTTTTCACACTGTAAAATTAATACAAGCCGAGAGATGAAAAAACAAGCTCGTTTGTTTTTTTATCCGAGGCGAAGTTTAACTTATCCAAAGTTAAATAGAATTGATGAATTCCACAACCGCGTCACGTTCCTCCTTGGTTAGGTTGTAGAATTTCTCAGTGCATTTGTAGGCATCACTGTCTTTGCTGTATCCATGCCACATGATAGCCTCTATGACGTTACGTGCACGATTATCGTGCAGACGGTCCTCAGCACCTGTATTCTCACGTGACAAACCGCGACCCCAAAGCGGGGTGGTACGGCACCAGCTGCCATGAATGCCGTTTATCATATACAGACGATGTTGAATCATGTCAGTATATGGATAGATGGTCTGATTCTTATACTGAGGCAATTCCTTATCGGCATAGACTTTGGGTTTCCAGTAATTATCATCACCTGTTGTCCATTTTGCACGATGACATGAGGCACAACCTATGCGGTTGAATACCTCTTTTCCTTTCTGTACCTCGGCGCGGTTCAGGTTACGGGCGCGCGGTATTGAGAGTCCGCGGTGCCAGACCATGAAGTTATAGTACTGATCGTCACTCATTTCAGGGCTGAAACTGTGCCACTGGTTGTCAAACTGGTTGGTCGATGGGTCAAGCAGGTTCAGTACGGCCTCCTTGATACCTTCATCGGTGCCATCAGCATAGTAGGGTGAAGATTGGTCAGCCTTGATGGCAGCAATGACCTGTGCATTCTCTGACATTGCCTTGGCCCAAGCCTTGGTGGTGTACAGATAGGGACGGTCACTGCGGCTAACGTTGGTGATGTTCCAGATTGCGTTGGCACCTGCTCCGTCCTGAAGTGATGCTCGTGTCATGGCGTATGTAAAACGCTTGAGCAGTTTTGTATCAGTTGAAGCAGGAGTTCCGTCGGCATAACTGCCTTCACCCAACTTTTCATATCCATACCAGGCACCTGCGGCAAAATCATTGGTTTCCTTGTTCCAGAATGCGGGGTTGAGATCTACGAAACGTGCTTCGCTGCGGTATTGCTCGCGGATGCTGTCCTGCGGAATTGCATCTAAAAGACCAGAACCTATTATACCGATAGTGGATTCCAGACGGAATGCTACTGCTCCTGTCTGATACGGGGTGGGGCTGGTGTTGAAGGCTGACTCCGGAATGTTTACTTCAGGATAAATCAGGCTGTACTCCTCACCATCAGGGAACTTCATGGGCAGACCGCTGGGCATCTCGTTTACAGACAGCCACTTAATGTCAATCTGCTCTTCATCAATAGGAGGTAGGAAAGGATATGTAGCCTTGGTCTGAGGCATACCTGTTACCTCACTTACGTATGGGCCGTCATCACTGTTCTGATTATCTACAGGATGATAGATAACCAGCAGATAGCCGTTACCGAACTCGGCACGATACTGTGACTGACGCTTGCCGTGTCCGTAACCCGGGTGGCAATCCAGACATGATGAACGTACATAAGCCGGACCCAGGCCCTTGAACGGGGCTGTATAGGTGGTATATTTGCGCTCGAATGCAGCCTGGCCAAGATTGAATGCGGTCATCAGTCCCTGTTTTTCAACTGATGGAGTCTCATCCTCATAGCATCCTGCGGTCACATTGTCTGTCGTTCCCAATTGGCCACCAGGATACCACTCATCGGCACTGAAGTTGCCTACTGCCTGGCCCACGTATTTGGCATCGGGCTCCCGGTTATTTGCACTCTCATTTAAACCGCTATTGCCGTCGGTACATCCGACGGCAACGGCAAGCCCTAAAAGGGCTATTCCAAATCCTTTTATTTGCATATCATATTACTGTTTTACAATCCATTGGGCAGCCTTGTTGAGTTCCTCATCAAGTTCGCTGATTACATCCATTGCATCCTGAACAAGATCATCGTCATAGATGTCAACGAATGCACCTTTTTCCTGGCATGCTTTGAGAGCATCAACTGAAGCTTTCAGTTTGTCTTGCATGTTTGTTAAACCATTATAATTATAGTTCTTGAGAACATTAATAATGGAATTGCTCACAGGAGTGGTGGCACCGGCCTTGCCATAGAGTGAGTACTGAATACTGAGTATGTTGTCAATGAAATCCTGGAATGATTTCTTGCTGTAGGGTGACTCGATGTAATTTTCATCCTCACCATTGTGGGCATTGCCCATCTTTACGTTGGCAACCTCATTGCAGATGTTTGAGCATCCGGCTACGAGTATGGACGCTGCAGTCTCCTGCCATGTAGCGTATGTGCTTCCTGCTTTTGCTGCTCCCAGCATGTTCTCACCATATGTCTTGTCTGAACCGGTCATTGATACAGGTACTTCCAGTTCCTCGCAACGTTCCTGCCAAGCCTCAGGAGCATCCGGATTCCATGATACGCTCAGGCGGTAGCAGTTGTCACGAAGGTCACCAGCCACTGCTGTTGCATAAATCAGCTCCTGTGCTCCGGTTACGGTCTTGCCGTTGAATGCCTCATCATCCTCATTGCCGCGCAGAGCCTCAACAGTGCGGTTCTTGCCGTCACGGAACAGGATGAACTCAATACCGTGGAATCCCAGCAACTCGGCACCCAGTTTGGCCGATGCATATGCGATACCGTCCTCACCCTCAAGAGATTCAACCTGCTCGGTATTGCTCAGAGCTGTTGCGAGAGATGGTACATCAAGTGGCCATGTGTCAATGTGCGGGTCAATACCGAAATCTGTTGCGGCACCAAACAGGAAAGCCTCTGACTCCTCCCATGACTGACGAGCCTGCAGGAACTTTGCGCAGATGGCGTCAATCTCATCTTGTGTGAGTTCATTTACACCCTTTTCAGATGCATCGGCAAGAAGCTCATAAAGTTCATTAGACTCTTTAGCCAGATCATTGTAAGTGGTATAAATTACATTTGGCACATACTGTTCTACAGCAGCCTTGATATCATTCTCCAGAGAGAGTGAGTTGTCATCGTTCTTGTCTTTGTCACATGCAGTGAGCGTCAAAGCTGCTACTGCCATTGCTAAAATGAATTTGTTCTTCATATTGCTTTATGTTTTATTATTTGAAAAATCCCATGTATGCTATACCTATTGATACTGAAGGCTCGTTGTTGTAATTTTCCTTACGGAAGCGCTCTGAGAACTCTGCCTTTACTGCAATCTGCGGTATGGGGAGCCAGTTGATGCCTGCGGCAATGCGGTGCACATCGGTAAAGGTGTAATCCTGCTGGTCAGATGCCGGGATGTAAGGATCATAGTATTCATATCGGCCAAACAGATAGAGTTTATCAACTATCTTATCGGAACGGCCAAATATGTCATAACCTGCTTCGGCTCCGTATGTTATTGCAGACTGTCCAACGGGCGTTTTCTTGTAAGGAGCGTTGTTTGATGTCATGTTGCGCTTGATTGTACTTATCGTAACTGCATCATCTACATGACCGTAATCGGCATTGCCGCGTATGATAAGGTTGCGGCCTTTGTAACTGAAATCAAAACAGCCTATCCATGTGCTCCCCTTGATGTCCTTGTATCGGGTGTCCTTCATGTCATTGGGGAACGAGTTGTGCATGCTGTTGCCGTAGTAACCGCTTACGCTCAAGCGCAGGTTCTTTATGGAACGGTTATCAATGCGAGCGGCAAAACCGTAATTGTTGGCAACTTTGAACTCATAAGGTGAGGCTGCACCGTATTTAACAAAGTTGTCACGGTTGAACATGAATGCGTCAAGGCCTGCTATTACCTGGAACTCATAACTCCACTTTCCAATTTCACCCCAAAGGCCGATGCCTGTGTCGTGCCAGGTTGAGGGTAGGATAGTGGACTCACCTTCAGGACGATACACCGTAAAGAAGTTGAGTGGTTCATGTGCATTGTTGAGCGTGCCTACGGGAACTACAAAATGGCCGATG
>Ga0310690_10012460_pt1 | contig 10443 bp, 13 predicted proteins | sample AusTroGonzalo_MG_2_FD_207661 | JGI IMG/M metagenome (GOLD analysis project Ga0310690, IMG submission 207661) | Bovine rumen microbial communities from tropical cattle in Woodstock, Queensland, Australia - Gonzalo_04 (v2) (version 2) | ecosystem: Host-associated > Mammals > Digestive system >...
CGCGGATGTCGCAATCGCACACAACGCAACAATCGAAACTAGTTTTTTCATGATTAAATCCCCCTAAATTTTTATACTAGTATATCACATTTTGCCCCCCCTAAAAAAGCGAAAAAAACACATATTGACAACTTTTCGCAAAATTTGCTAAATTTGTTGTATAAAGATAAGGAAGAGAAATGAAAAAAATCATGTTTATCCCTGTTTTATTGGCGTTGGCTGCGTGTGCTGGCACAACCGATGACATAAATGATGCCAAGGTTTTCTTTGCCTTCGATTCGGCAAACATAAGTGGCGCCGCCAAGAAAGACTTACAGGCACAATCTTTATATATGAAGAAAAATCCCAACATAAATGTCGTATTAGAGGGACATTGTGACGAACGCGGGTCAACCGAATATAATTTGGCGTTGGGTGCATTGCGCGCGGGGAACGCGGCACACATTATGATCAAGGATGGTATCGAACCAGAAAGAATTAAAACTATTTCGTATGGCAAGGAAAATCCACAATTCGCCGGTACCGGCGAAGAAGTCTGGGCCAAGAACAGAAATGTGACAACCAAAATTGAAAAGAAATAAAAGTCGCCCATTTGGGCGATTTTTTATTCAAATTTTCTTGCAAAACAAAACCTTTTTTTACTACCATCAACACCATGGAAGAAAAGACCATCATATCTTTTGCAAATGTCGCGGCGGCATATGATAACGCAACCGAAGTGTTGTCGGATGTATCGTTTAATATAAGCAGTGGCGCATTTTATTTTTTGTCGGGTGCATCGGGGGCTGGTAAAACAACATTACTTCGTTTAATTTACCAATTACACAAACCGCTTCGTGGGCAAATCAAACTTTTTGGAAAAAATACCGCGGAATTGACGCGCGATGATATTGCGACATTGCGTCATAAAATGGCAATCGTTTTTCAATCATATTCCTTGTTGTCGCACATGACGGTGTTTGACAATGTTGCTTTGCCATTACGGGTGCGCGGCATTTCGGAACAGAAAGTTAAAAAATTGGTCGCCAAGGTGCTAGATTGGGTCGGTCTGGGAAAATACGCGGATGTGAAACCAATGGAATTATCGGGCGGCCAACAACAACGCGTTTCGGTTGCACGCGCAATTATTGTTCAACCATCAATTCTATTGGCGGACGAACCCACCGGAAATTTGGATGATGAAAATGCGTCGCGTTTAATGGAACTGTTTATTCAAATGAATAAATTATTTGGCACAACTATTATCCTTGCGACACACAGCAAAAAGTTGATGGAAACATATAAATTTCCGGTAATTCATGTTGAAAATCATCGTGTCGGTTTTGTGGGTAAATCATCCGATACGATACCTGACTTAAAAAAGATATGGAAGGGCCCAACCCCGAAAAACTATTTTTCGGAATTATCAAAACAATTTGACGAAATTGGGAACGCATAATAAATGAAACGTACAACTGTATTTTCATTGGTCCGCGAACAATCTGTCTTTATGACGGCGATTATGGGGTTGTTGACTTTTTTGGCGGTAATGGCGTTGGGTGTTGCGATTGCGATTGGTACGGGTGTTACACGTTGGAATAATCAATGGGATTTATTTGCCACGGTTCAGGTTACAAATCAAAAGAACGAATCGGATGTCGGCAAAATATTAAATGCAAACAATGCTAAAATCGAAACGATACGCGAAATCACAAACGAAGAAATGTTGCAATTGATGCGCCCATGGGTTTCGGGTGGTGGCGTGTTGAAAAATTATTTGCCCAAAATGTGGGAGGTTCGATTCAAAACCGAATCGGATTTAAATGAAATATCCGCCAAAATTGCACCAATGGGACGCGTTCTTACCCACGCGGACGCATTACAAACACCAATGTCGGCGGGATGGAAAATGGCGTTTATCGCGGGCCTTATTTTAATACTTACATTGGGTGCGATTGCGGTGTGTGTTTCATACATTGCACGCAATACCGCGATGTTGCATAAACGCGAATTAGAAATCTTAAATCAAATCGGCGCGACCGATTCGTTCATCGCACGCCAAATGCAAATCATCGTTGCACGAATTTGCGTTGTTGCATGTGTGTGCGGGTTTATTTGCGCGGTTCCTGTTTTAATGATAATCATATCATCGGCGCATTCGGCGCGTGTTGGTTTGATGGCAATGTTGGGGATATCGGGCGGCGGCTGGATATGTTTGGCATTGATGCCAATTGCGATAACTATATGTGCAATATGGATGACACGTCGCACAACAATTAAAATACTGCAAAGCGAATAATGAAATTCTTGACCCCCTCTTTTGTTGTTCTGGGCATATTTGTCATTGGTGGCATGATGTTCAAGGCATATGCCCCGCGTTCGTGTGGTGAAATTATGTCGGACGATGTTTTATTTGTTTTAACCGGCGATGTTCGCCGTATTCCGTTTGCCATGCGCCAGGTTCGACAATTTCCAGACGCGGATGTATATGTTATTGGTGCCGGCGCCGAAAGTGCGGCGGCCGATGCGGCGCATCCGGTACTGGTTGAATCCGAATCGAAATCAACATATCAAAACGCAATTGCGATTCGGAAAATTGTTGAACAAACTGGACTTGACCGAATCGTTATTGTCACCACCGAAGATCACATGAACCGGTCGGAATATTTAATTCGACACGAATTACCCGATACCGAAATTGTCACATGTCCGGCGACATTATATGGTATGCCGGCAACAAAACGTTTGGAACGTTGGACAACGGAATACATAAAATATTTGGTAACATTACTTGGAATTAAAGAGGGTTAAAATGCTACGCACGATAATTTTTAAAATCGCATCCGCCATACATTTTATATTATGGGCACCAATAATATTTGTTGGGCTGATAAATGGTCGATTGAATAACTTTCTGGTAATTCGTTGTTCGGGCGGGCTGGCATTATTGGCACGCATTATTTGTGGCGTAAAATATGTTGTTCATTTTCCCCCAACCGAAGAAAACGGCGTTCCCATGTTACCGAACGGCAACAATCGATTTGATGGCAAGGCGATTGTCGCGTCAAAACATATGTCGTTGTTGGAAATCATTGTTCTGGCCCATATAGTGCCAAATGCTTTTTTTATATGTAAACGTGAAATTATGTGGTTCCCGATTTATGGTTGGGCATTCTGGCGTATGGGATTGCAACCTGTAAATCGTTCGCGCGGTCGCACAAATATGAAAAAGCTGGAACATGATGTTGCAAAAAAAATTATGAATGGGCGCACACTTGTGATTTTCCCCGAAGGCACACGTGTTAAACCGGGCGCAAAGATGCCACTGCGGCGCGGGCTATTATTCCTGGCACACGAACTGCGGTTGCCGATTTTACCGGTTGGAACCGATTCGGGACTTTATTGGCCAAAGCGCGGTAAAATGACCGCCGGCACCGCCAACATATATTTCGAACCAATGTTGCCTTGTAATGCTTCGTTGGAAGAAATAGAAAAAGCCATCAATCGCCACAGCGCATAATTAGTTATTATCACACCATCCGGCGCGTTTACCGCCGTTGTATGAACGACCCAGTTTTTCATTTATTAAAACACGCCCCACATCACGACCGTCGGGCAAAATCACATTGGCATCAATACGACCAATGTATTTGTCATCCTTGATATTCTTTAAATCAACGACCGTTCCGCGCGGAACCAGGTTCCGCAACCGATCACGCGCCGCATTTGCACGAACAATCTCGCCATCACACTCGCCATGAATTTCGGGGGTATCAACATTGATTAAACGAACACGCACATCAACATCGGTCCCGTCATCAACATGCGCAACCGCATTAAAAGTATCACCATCCACAACATAATCCACCGTTGCCGGCATCGCATGTAAACAACATGGAAACAATATTATGAAAAGTGCCGACCACAATTTCATCCAATAAACCCGTTCGTCTGCATATCCCACAATTTCTTATACGCCCCGCCCCGTCGCAACAATACGCTATGCGATCCGGATTCGATTATGCGCCCCTTGCTCATCACGACAATTCGGTCCATATTACGCAGAGTCGATAAGCGGTGCGCAATCGCAATAGTTGTCTTTTTATGCATAACCATTTTCAGCGATTTCTGAATAAATAATTCGTTTTGTGAATCCAGGGCAGATGTCGCCTCGTCCAGAATTAAAATCGGTGCATTTTTAAGCAACGCACGCGCAATCGCAATACGCTGACGCTGGCCACCCGACAATTTAATTCCGCGATTTCCAACCAATGTGTCATAACCACTTGGCAACGATTTAACAAATTCGTGTATATGTGCGCATTTTGCCGCCGTAATAACATCCGCCCGCGATGCGTTGGGCCGCGCATAACGAATATTTTCCAAAATCGTACGGTTGAACAAAACAGATTCCTGGGGCACATATGAAATGTTTTGACGCAGCGAATCCTGTTTCACGTCACGAATATCAGTTCCATCAACCAACACCGCACCATCATTCACGTCATACATACGCAGCACCAAACTGCACAACGTGGACTTACCCGCACCCGACAAACCAATAAGTCCTATTTTTTCGCCTGGTTTAACATGCAATGTAAAGTTCCGCAACACCCCACGATCACCATATGCAAACGACACATTTTCAAAATCAATTTCCGGCGCACCACGCAATCTCATATTTTTTGCATTTGGTTTATCCGCAACTTTGATGGTGGCATTCAATTTATCCCATGCAACCGTTGCAATGGCCGCACTTTCAGAGTAATCCTGAATTGTTCTATTCATATCTGTAAACGAATATGTAATTGAATTAAATGCCGCTAAAACAAAGGCAACATCGGAAATGCTCATTTGACCTTTTGCAATAAGAACCACACACATGACCACAACTAAAATATTCGACAAATCTGCTAATACGCCCGTTGGGACCCAGCGTATTCTATCCTGATATAATTGTTTTTGAAACAAACTCATCAATGGCTTTCGCGCATCGTATAAATATTGTGCTTCATATTTCGCATTACCATTTTGTTTTACATTCAAAGCGTTATCAAAACCATCTGTTCGGATACCATGCCATTTTGCCATCGCCAATGAAAATTCGCGACGGGTTTTATTTACTGGTTTTAATTTGAAGTATTGCCATACAACCCGAACAACCCCCTGAATAAGCGTGATTATAAGTATCCAAGCATTTATACTGAACATCATCCCGACTAACAAACAAAAACCAAGCAAAACACCAATAATATTAGACCAAAATTGATACGTCATCGAAAATTGTTTTTCCGACACATCGCGCGCCCAAGACAACAACTGCCCAGACGGATTGTCTATAAAATACTGGCCATCATTTTGAAATATCCGTTCGGATAACAACATATTTTTATATGCATTAACCCGTTGATTATAATGCCCATCTGCAACCGATCTAACAATAGAAGTAAATGTATCTGTTGCCCATATACACAACACCCCAATAAGCATATATGTAATATATTTTATATTGGTAATATTGTTCGCATCAAATATAGAAAAAATCATTTTGTACGTCAGTGGTTCCAATACCGTACGCACCAACGAATTTAACACCCCACCAAAAAACATTGTCCCGAAAAATAATGGGAACTTTTTAACAATCAACCAGTAAAAACCACGAACCGTTTTTGGAAACGTCATCTCTCCGCCCTTTTATTACAACCCTTTACATCAGTCGTGGGGACCAGGTTGGTTCCAATCCGTTTATGTCATCCGGCAAATCAATGTCATATATGTTCTGGCCGGTGATATCAACGCTGCGAATATGGCTTATGCGTTCAATATCGTCGTCCGCTTTTTCGGTTTCATAGTATACAACACGACGCGATCCGGGTGCCCATGACGGAGCCTCCATAAACCAACCACCCGCCAAGATTTTTTCGTTTCTGCCACGCGGGTCCATAATACCGACATAGAACGTGTCATCTGCAATCTTGGTAAACGCAATGAATTGTCCGTCTGGTGACCATGCCGGTGTTGCATACCGCCCCGCCCCATATGTCACACGTTCTTCGGCCAATGTGTCCAGGTCCAAAATATGAATCTGTTGCCGGCCCGAACGATCCGAATTAAACGCCATCTTTTTGCCATCCGGCGAATAGGACGGACTGGTATCAATCGAATTACCAAACGTCAATTGCCGCAGGGTTTTGTTTTCCATATCATATTCATATATATGTGTAATGCCACCCTTGACCAGGGACAAAGCAATCTTTTTCCCGTCCGGCGAAAAACGTGGCGCAAAATTCATCCCACCAAATTGTCCCAATCTGCGTTGTTCACCCGTATCCAAATCCAGCGACCAAACCATCGGGTCATCATTACGATAGGATAAAAATACCACCGTCCGCATGTTCGGCGAAAAATGCGGCGACATAACAAACGTTTTGGTATCGGACAAATACCGCATGCCATATCCATCATAGTCCATAATTGCCATACGCTTGGTCCGATCTTGGATAGGACCCGTTTCGGCAATGAATACTATTTGCGTATCAAAATAGCCCAATTCACCGGTAAGCCGTTCATAAATCGCATCGGCCATAATATGCGCCATGCGCCGCGCGGACTTTTTAGATGCGACCAAAGATTGCGCCTCTATCTGTTCGGTACCATTTATATCCCAAACAAAGAATTCCAACTTATATTGTCCGTTTTCCTCGGTATTCATACGCGCCTGGACCAGCACCTGGGTTTTAATCGCCATCCACGATTTAAAGTTCGGCATTTCACCCATTTTTACATATTCTGGAAACGCATCATGCGACACGATACGGAAAAGACCGGTTCGTTTTAAATCAGCCTCGACTACTTCGCGTATCATTTTTGCATCCGCATCCGCAACCCCCTTGCCTGTTTCAAATTTCTGAACCGCGATTGATGTTGGGTCCAATGCGCCCGCAACAATATCAACCTTTAATTCCGCATGCGCGGATAAAACGAACGCGAAACAAATCGCGAACACCGCAAATATTTTTTTGAACATATCTTTTCCTTCCGTTATGTAAAACAACAAAAACATTTTAAACATACCATTTATAAAAAGCAAAAGATTATTTCGTTTTTATCCCAACAAAAGCCCCAACACAACCGCCCACACCAACGCCATCACACCCGCCGATACACATGTATTTATATTTGTATTGACAAGTGTAAATACATTGATATAGTCAATTGTAATCACGGTTGTATTGTTTAATGTATAGGGGTGTGTAAATGCCGAATGTTATGCAACAATTGTTCATTATGAATATAGAGGCCCTGCTGCGCGAATATGCCGCGTACAAGACCTTTAATAAATCCGATTGTGTTATAAATATGCGTATCCCTAAACCCGTCCTGGATAAAATAAAACAATTAGCGGAACAACAACATGTGCCCTATCAATCTCTTATCTCGTCCGTTCTGTTTTCACTGGCGAATGTAGAGGACAAATAAAAAACGCGGTATAAAACCGCGTTTTAATTTTTTGTCGGGTTTAGATTACCAATCAATCACACAACCTAATGCGCGACCACCGGTTGCACTGACCAAGAATTGTAATATCAAACCAACACTAAATAACAAGATGAAACCAATCAACAAACCCGTGCCCTTGGTTTTCAAATCTTCCATTGCGCCATCTTTGCCCGCACCCTTGGAAATATATCCCCATGCCCATCCAGCAATTATGAACGCGGCACCGATAAAGCAGAATGTCCGCAGCATATTAAACACACCGCGCAAATCATTCATAAACACACAAAGTGCACTTTCATTGACCACCGCAAACGCCGGGCTTGCAACCATCATACCAATGATTGCCAAATTGATTTTATTCATAATTTTCTTCATAGAAATCCCCTTTCTTATAATTTCTTGTACTATGATTTTATCATAAAAAAGTTGATTATTCAAATAGAAAAGGCACCAATTTTGGTGCCCTTGCATAATATTCTTTTTTCCAATTTACATCGCTGGAACAAATACATAACGTTGTGATTTCGCACATGTATCGCAACCACAAGAAGAACCTGCCGGTTGTGCCGCACGTGTCAAAATTGCACGACTTGGACGTGGGGCAACACCACCATTGTCGCGCGCGAACAAATCCGCACAACTGGTGTTGCGATAAACAACACGCTTGTCCGTATCAAGTTTGCGAATATCATTTGTATAACGTGAACCGTATTCACCAGCATAATAAATACAATCATCGCCATCTTGAACATAGCGAACGCCACCACGATAGTAATCGTACGCACAACCCGCCAGCGCAGCCAATGCGATAACAGAAACCAAAACCTTTTTCATAACAATCATCCCCTGTTAAGATCCGTTTCTCTCGCACGCCCCCGATTCGATGATTTAATTGTTACACAAATGAACGGGTTGTCAAGCCCCACAAAAAATCATCCCACCCCAACCAAAATATGCTATAATCTACATAAAAGAGGCAAATTATGAAATATTCTGATTTTGGCTTGGTAAATACCGAAAAAATGTTTGCGGCCGCAATTTCTGGGCACTATGCCGTGCCGGCGTTCAATTTCTATAACATGGAAACATTGACCGCGATTTTGGCGGCGGCGCGCAAAACACACAGCCCCATCATCCTGGCGGCATCGGAAAGCGCAATACAATACATGGGCGATGATATGTTGTTGGGACTGATTACCGGGTCATGTGTTTCACCACACGAACAAATTGCACTGCACCTGGATCACGGGCATTCATTGGCCGCGTGTATTCATGCAATCGACCTGGGATTTTCGTCGGTTATGATTGATGCATCCGCATTACCGTTCGCCGAAAACATAAAATTATCACGCGAAGTCGCAAAATATGCCCATCGTCATAATGTGTCGGTAGAGGCCGAATTGGGAATATTATCCGGAATCGAAGACGAAAACACACAATCAAAGTATTCTTCTTACACCAACCCGGCGGATGTTGTCGAATTCGTCAAACGCACCGGCGTTGATTCATTGGCAATCGCCATCGGGACCAGCCACGGCGCATACAAAAGAAAAAGCGCCGACGAATCGTTGCGTTTCGATATTTTGACACAACTTGCAAAACAATTACCCAATTTCCCGTTGGTATTGCACGGCGCATCCAGTATTCCACCCGCATTTGTTGAAACAATAAACAAAAACGGCGGTCGGTTGCGTGGCGCACGCGGAATCGACATCACACAACTTAAACGCGCCGCTAAAACAAACATTTGTAAAATAAATGTGGACAGCGATTTAAGATTGGCATTCACCGCCGGCGTTCGCGAAACATTGAAACAAAATCCGTCCGATTTTAATCCGCGCAAATATTTATCGCCGGCAATCAAAAATATGACCGAAATTTGCGTGGATGAAATCACAAAAATTATGGGTTCAAAAAACAAGATAAAAATATAAAAAAAAGCCGGCAAAGGCCGGCATTTTTTTAATCAATTTTTAACAAATTATTTCGCTCTTTCCACATACTCTAATGTTTCCGTATTCACGACAATTTTTTCATCTTGTTCGATGAACAATGGAACCTGGACACGAACACCATTATCCAAAATCGCCGGTTTACCACCAGACGAAGAAACGGTTTGACCCTTTAACGCTGGTTCTGTTTCAACAACGGTTGCAACAACCGTTTTCGGCAAAGAAATAGAAACAGGTTTGCCTTCGACAAAGTTCGCCTTGACCGTCATTTCGGGCGCCAAGAACTTCATTTGTTCGCCCAAAGAATCCATAGGCATTGTGAATTGTTCATAGTCCGACAAATTCATAAAATATGCATCTGTGCCGTCCGCATATAAATATTGGCAATCGAAATCTTCGACCATCAATTTTTCGACTTTATCTTCGGCGCGCCAACGATCGCCACCTTTGTTACCCGAATCAATGTCGCGCAGATCCGCCTGAACAAATGCGCCACCCTTGCCCGGTTTAACCTTGGTAATAGATGTGACAGAATAACGTTTGCCGTTGTGGGAAATAACCCAACCAACACGCATATCATTTGCAATGTATGATGCCATTGTAATACCTCTTGATTAAAAATACCGCGACAATTATACGCCCCGCCAAACAAAACGCAATATAAAAGTTCAAAGTTCAGAGTTCAAAGTTCAGATATAATAAAGTAGTGCCGGCATCCGTCTTCGTTTCGCTACGCCGAGACAGGTTTACCGGCACACATTATTTGAACTTTCCACTTTGCACTTTGAACCTTGCAAAAAAACGGTGCCGTGGCACCGTTTTTTATCTTACATACGCATTGGCATTAACACGAACAAGGAATCTGTTTTCTTGTCCGTTGATTTGATAATTGTCGGTGATAATGGATCCTGCATTTCCATCTGGAACTTGTCACCTTCGACCTGGCCTGCGACATCCAACAAGAATTTCACATTAAACACAATTGTGAACGAATTGTCGCCGTTGTATTCAA
>Ga0310690_10012461_pt1 | contig 10442 bp, 7 predicted proteins | sample AusTroGonzalo_MG_2_FD_207661 | JGI IMG/M metagenome (GOLD analysis project Ga0310690, IMG submission 207661) | Bovine rumen microbial communities from tropical cattle in Woodstock, Queensland, Australia - Gonzalo_04 (v2) (version 2) | ecosystem: Host-associated > Mammals > Digestive system >...
ATACTTTCTGGACATACGATACGGTTCCATGCGAGAAAGTGCATCAAGCCGCAGCGTATCGAGGCAAACTGTACGCCCTCTTCCCCGACTCGCTGCTATACCGTCGGGACGGAGCCAAGTGGGTTCAAGTTCTGCCCGATAAGTTGAACTGGATTCATGTGAGCGAAGGGCGCTTGTTAACCTACGTGCCGGAAGGACGTCATTTCGCCGTTCTGACAGACGATAACACGCTGCAGATCATCGAATCCCGTAACGTGATACGCGATGCCGTATATTGCAACGGCCAATACTGGATGGGTATCGCGGGCGACGGACTAGTGCGTTTATCGGACGGCAAACGCTCTATCTTCAAGCCGGATGGTCCACGCAGTAATTTCGGTTACCGGTTGTATGTCGCGCACGAACAGCTGTATGTAGCTCCGGGTGGTCGTTGGGACACGCGTTATGGCCGCTCGGCCGACCTGAGTATCTTCACCGGTTGGTACTGGCATCATATACCTGCCGCAGAGACATACGAGTTAACCAACGGAAGCGACATGCGTGATGCTGTCAGCTATGCCGTGGATCCGACCAATTCAGGCCATTTCTTTGTTGCCACCTACGGAACGGGTGTCTTTGAGTTCAAAGATTATAAAGCTGTGGCGCACTACAATAGCACCAACAGCACGCTACGCCCTGTCAGTCCGGGCTACTCAGACAACGGAACGAACCGAACAGAGGGTGCGATGATAGACGATGAGGGCAATCTATGGGTGCTGAACTCAACATCCGGCGGTTACCCGATCAATATCCGGACCTCTCAAGGTCAATGGCACGGCATCCACCTGTACAGCCAGGGTGTCCAGTTAGTGCTCAATACACCGGGGGACATCTTAGTCGATCGCCGCGCCAAACGCCGCAAGTGGATATGCGACCAGCGTTATGCACCGGGAGTTATTCTGTTTGATGACGGTGACACCCCGTTGAAAGAATACGACGACCATTGCATCAAGCGCAACACTTTTGTGGACCAGAACGGCAATGTGTTGATGCCTTCGCGTATTCTTTGTGCCACCCAAGATTCTCAAGATCGCATCTGGATAGGCACGGATAAAGGTATTCTGATTATTCCGGCAGAGGTGGACTTCTTCAGCTCGAACACCTGCCATCGTATCATCATCCCGCGCAATGACGGTACGGGATTGGGCGATTATCTGTTAGGCGACGAGCAGATTAACTGTCTGGCAGTGGATGGCGGTAACCGCATGTGGATAGGAACGGATAACTCCGGTTTGTATCTCATACAAGATGACACGATTACGGTAGCTCATTTTACAGAGACGAACAGTATGCTGCCCTCCAACTCCATTCAGTCCATCGCTATCATGCCCAAGACAGGCGAAGTATGGGCAGGAACCAATAACGGTATTGCTTCCTATATGAGTGATGCGAGTGAGCCGCAGGAGGACATGAAAGGCGCGTACGCTTTCCCCAACCCGGTACGTCCGGATTACGGCGGCTATATCAACATCACCGGACTGATGAACAACTCGGAAGTGAACATCGTGGATGCGGGCGGCAACCTGGTATGCAAGACGCGCAGCAACGGCGGAACGGCCACGTGGGACGGCAAACTTCCGGACGGCCGTCGCGCTACAGCCGGTGTCTATACCGCTTTGTGCAATACCGAGGGAGGACATGCGGCGGTGAAGATATTGATTATACGCTAATGGACCAACGTACACGAAATAGTATCCGAATCGTTCTTCTGTTCGCTCTGCTTCTTGTACCCATTTTTTATGCACTCTTTACGGCGACCGATTTGTCCTATTCGTGGGCAAAGAAGATCGTCTATTCGGGTGTAGTAGCCGTCTGCCTGCTATTCCCTGCACTATTGCTGAAGGCGCGCACCTATTTTATTGTAGAGGGTATTTTCAATTTTCTCTTTATCCCGATAGAGATTGCCAGCTTGTATCTTAACCGGCAACCCACTTCCGCTCCTTTTTTGCAAAACATCCTGCACACCAACCGGATGGAAGCGACAGAGCTACTATCGTTCATGTGGCCGGTATGCCTATTGGTGATTGCTGCATGGATAGGTTATTTTATACTGGCGGCAAAAGTGGAGAACCGGTATCTGTTCGGTCCTTTGATCCGCAAGATTGTGCTATGTGGCACTTTGCTCCTTTTTGTCGGCGGTACCAGTACCATGATGGTTCTTCTGAAGCGACTGCACAGCGAACGCAGTATTGGCGAGACCATGGCCGAAGCCGTCGGGTTGGTAGAAATGAAGTTCTACAAGATTTATCCGTACAACCTGTATATCCACTCCTGTCATCTGCTGCAGAAAAAACACCGGATACGCCAACTGAAGGAGCAAGTCGATTCATTCAGGTTTGGAATACAACCGATGCCGGACAGCAAAGAGTTAGTTATTCTGGTTATCGGCGAGGCGGCCCGTTATGATCATTTCGGGCTGAACGGATACGGACGGAATACAACTCCGGGTCTATCGGCAACAGCCAATCTGATTTCCTATGAGCGTGTCTATACGCAGGCTAATCAGACCGATTATGCGGTACCTATTCTACTGACGCGCGCAAGTGCCGACAGGTTTGAATTGGCCTATTCCGAAAAATCCCTATTGGAAGCATTCCAAGAGGCAGGTGTCTGGAGCGCGTACATCAGCAAGCAGATTCCGTCTGAGATTACAGAACGTATCGGGACGAGTTGCGACTACTCGCATTTCTATTCCAAAAACATAGACATAGACGGTAATTATGATGGTCAGATGATACAGGACTTGCAATCACATGTACTGGACACCATGCAATTCTTCGTGCTCCATTCTCTCGGCAGTCATTTCAGATACGAGCATCGCTATCCGGCCTCTTTTGAGCATTTTCTCCCTGTCTTAGGCCGTGCCGCGAGCTATGCCATGATTTCCGAAGAGAACAAGGACAAGCTGGTTAACGCTTACGACAATTCCATTCTATATACCGATTATTTCCTAAGCGAACTGATCAGGTACGTAGCAAGCCTGAACCGGCCTGCGGCTGTCGTATATATATCCGATCACGGGGAGAGTTTCTGGGATGACGAACGCAAGCTGTCGCTGCACAGTTCATACCTTGTATCCGAAGCGGAATACCATGTGCCTATGTTCGTTTGGTATTCAGACGAATATGCGGCATCCCATCCTACAAAAATAGAAATGCTTCGATCCAACAGATCAAAGCATCTCTCTTCGGAAAGTGTCTTTTATTCGTTAATGGATCTTGCCGGCATTGAAGAGCTTGTCGAACAAGATAAAAGTATATGCTCTCCTTCTTTAGTTTCCATCGACTCCATATACATACATATGGGGTCGGGACAAGTCCAACGGATAGCGATTGAGGATATTCGATAACCCTACCCCTTAATGAGTTTCATGAACTCCTCGCGGGTCTTGGCCTCCCGGAAGACGCCGGTGAAGTCGGAAGTAACCGTCATGGCGTGCTGTTTCTGTACGCCGCGCATCTGCATGCAGAGGTGCTCCGCCTCGATGACGACCATGACGCCGAGGGGATGGAGGGTGTTCTGAATACAGTCCTTGATCTGCGTGGTCAGGCGTTCCTGCACCTGCAGACGGCGGGCATAGACATCGACCACGCGGGCTATCTTGCTCAGCCCGGTGATCCGTCCGTCGGGGATATAGGCCACATGCACCTTGCCGAAGAAAGGCAGCATGTGATGCTCGCACAAGGAATAGAAATCAATATCCTTGACCACCACCATCTGGCGGTATTCCTCCTCAAAGAGGGCGGAGCGTAAGATGGCTTCGGGGTCCTCGTGATAACCCTTTGTAAGGAACTGGAGCGCCTTACCTACACGATGCGGGGTCTTCTTGAGCCCCTCCCGCGCGGGGTCTTCTCCTATCTGCGCCAGGGTAGCTTCGACCGCTTTCTCTATCGCGGCCGTCACCTCGGGATTGGCGTGAAACTCTTGCAGGTCCATTATTGCAACACTTGAATTTTATCGCGCACTATATAGGTATCTCCCATGAGCTCCGGATAGAGCGTGACGAACTGTTTCTTGTACTCTTTGGCCTCATCGTAAGTACGGAAATCGCCCAGACGCACTTTCCAGAACGGCGGCAGGTACTGCACATAGATGGTCTGGTTGACGCTCTTGAGCAGTTTCTGCTCGAGGTCGAGGGCTTCCGACTTAGCAGTCTGCTGCTGGTTGGACGAGTATATCTGCACGCGATAACCGTCCACCTCCACCAGTTCGTGCTTGCCGTTGACGGCTTCGTCGAGCAGTACAGCTACGGCAGAATCCTGCACGAGCTGCACGCCCGGAAGCAAGTCAAAGATGCTTAATATAAGAATGAATGTCAGTTTCATGTTAGTATCTGAAGGATGAGCCACCGACGAACTCACGCAGGAACGAGGTAGGCGGAATTTCTTTCTCGGGTATCGGCATGAAGTACTGCAAGAACTTCAGCAGGCGGTGCGCCTCCGTATATTCCTCGCAGAACTTAGGCACCTCGGAAAGGATAGGCTCCGCATGGCGTTTGAGCACCGCAAACTCGAAGATGAGGGCGGAGTTGAACATGACATCGGCCTCCTCCTGGAAGGGATAAACCCATTTGGTCTCACCGCGCACGACAGACGGGCAGCGGGCGATGGTCTCACGCGCCGAGAAGCCGCGGTACTTGTAGTCACGCACAACGCGACGCAAGAGACGGATGTCGGTCGTCGGAATCCAGTTGTGGTTGTCGATATTGATGGTCGTCAGGGCCGACACGTAGATCTTGTAGGTCAGGCTCTTGTCCACATCGGGCAGGATACAGGGATTGAGGGCATGCAGACCTTCGATGACGAGGACGGAGTCTTTCTGCAGCTTGAGTTTGTTGCCGCGGAAGACGCGCTCGCCCTTGGTGAAGTCGTAGGTCGGCAGGTTAACCTCCTTACCATCCATCAGATCGTGCATCTGCTGGCGGAAGAAAGGCAGATCGACTGCGTTCACATCCTCAAAATCGTACTCGCCGTTGGCGTCCTTAGGCGTATCAACACGATTGACGAAATAGTCGTCCATGGAGAGCACCTCGGGACGAATACCGTCCACGAGCAGCTGGATCTGCAGACGCTTGGAGAAAGTGGTCTTTCCGGAAGACGAAGCACCAGAGATAAAGACTATCTTGGGGCGTTTCTCGGCGATGGCGTCGGCTATCTGGGCGATCTTCTTCTCGTGGAGCGCCTCAGCCAACTTGATGAGTCCGAAGGACTTATTTTGCTTGCAGGCCACATTGAAATCGCTCACATTGTTGATACGCAGCAGTTTGTTCCAACGGTTGTACTCCTGGAAGATAAGGAACATCTTGTCCTGCGCCACCTCGTCCTCAAGCACCATTGGATTGGCACGATTGGGGATACGCAGCAGCAGTCCGTCCTTGAAAGGTACGACATCGAACACATTGATATATCCGGAACTGGGCAGCAGCACATTCGTGTAGTAATCGATGAATTCGCCCATGCGGAAATAGCGGCAGTAGGGGTTACCGAGCGCTTCGAAGATGGAGCTCTCGTTGTTGTAGCGGTCAGCGAACATGCGGATGACTTCTTTGGTCTGTTTCTCCTCCTCGTAGATGGGGCGGTTTTCCGCGATGATCTGCTTCATGCGCTCCTTAATCGCCATCACCATCTCCCGCGTCACTACAGGCGGCTCTTTCTCGTCCTCGGGATCCGCCTCTTTGTTCTGGTGCCACTGGAGGGTGCAATAATAGCCTTTGCTGATGGGGTGCTCGACACGCAGGTCCATCTCCGGGAACAACTCATTTACCGCACAGGAGATGACCATATCGAGGGTACGCACATAAACGCGCATGCCGGAAGGCGTGCTGGCGTCGAGGAACTCCACATCCTTAGGTTTGTAGAGCCGGAAATCCAGGTTCTCCACCTTGTAGTTCACATGAGCTGCGATGATCGGGAACGCCAGTTGGATACCGAGCAGGTCTTTGAGCTCGATGAGCGAAATTCCGCGCGGCACCTCGTGGTAGGTGTGCGTGTTTTTGCAATAGACAGTGATCGTTTCTTTCATGTCTTATTCTTGTTTGACTAATTCGTCCAGTTTGAGTGCCTGCGTAAGCAAGGCTTTCATGTCGGCCAATCGTACCTGGTTTGCGGCGTCGGAGATCGCCTCGTCGGGGTTAGGGTGCGTCTCGATAAAGAGCCCATCCACGCCGACAGCCAATGCGGCGCGCATGAGGTAGGGCACCATCGCCCGATTACCGCCGGTTATACCGGCTTGCGAAGAGGGCTGCTGCACGGAGTGGGTGGCGTCAAAGACCACAGGGCAGCCGAAACGGCGCATCTCCACGAGGGAGGTCATATCGACGATGAGGCGTCCGTAGCCGAAGGAGCTGCCGCGCTCCGTGAGCCATATATGTCCGTTGCGGGCGGCATCCGCCTGCACATGCTCGATCTTCTCAATTGCCCCTTTCATATCCCAAGGCGCCATGAACTGGCCTTTCTTCACATTGACGATACGTCCGGTAGCCGCAGCGGCCTGGAGCAAGTCGGTCTGACGGCTGAGGAAAGCAGGTATCTGCAGCACGTCGGCTACCGCCGACACGGGATCACACTGCCAACTCTCGTGTACATCTGTGACGATGGGTAAACTGAAGGTGTTTTTTACCTCCTCCAGGATACGCAGTCCCTCGTCGATGCCTACCCCACGCGCAGAGGCGGAAGTGCGGTTGGCTTTATCGAACGAGGACTTGAAATAGAGCGTTATCCCAAGGTCGTAGCAGAGGCGTCTGAGCGTCTCTGCGGTCGTCATGACAACATCTCTACTCTCTATGGCACACGGCCCGGCAATGAGGAACATATCAATCTACAGCTTTATAGGCGCGAGCCCATTGGATTTTGAGTTTGCCTGCTCCGCCCTTCTCGGCCATAGGCAGCCAACTCTGGGCGTAGTAGAACATGGCCTCTTTAGGCAGACGATTCGGCAGACGGAGGATCTCGAGGTCATTCACATACCAGATGAGTTCGTTCTTCGTCCAACGGAAAGTATAGACATAATACATGGAGCGAAGCATACCGGTGAGGTCGGCCATCTGCGTCTTGGAGCCGTTGACCAGACCCATCTGGTGCACTTTGCCGTTATAGTGGTAGAGGGCAACCATCGGAGCGTCCACCTTACCTGTGGAAAGGCCGAAGAAATGATGACCCGAACCCTGGCTGCGCACCTTAGCCATGAACATACCGGACTCCTGCATGAAGACATCCTTGGTGTTCATCACATCGGAGGTAAACTCGAACACATGCTCGGTGAAGCCGCGCTTCTCGTCCCATGCGATAGCTTTCTTGCTCTCCTCGCGGGTCTCGAGGTCCATGCGGCCTTCAACGAAGAAGGTGTTCTTACCACCATTGTACGCCTGACGCTCGGAGGTACGGGAGTGACCGTCCTTCATCGCAGGGTTGGCGTAACCGAAACCGGCTTTCCAGTTCTTGGACGAACTCATGTCGTCATTGAAAGAAGGACGGAAGAGCTCTGCCCAGTCGATCTTCTCCTCACGGGACTCGAAATAGAACTTGATATCTTCGCTTTTCGCCAGTTCTTCGAAGCGTGCGAACGTCTTGTACTGGTCGGAGTGCTGCCAACGTTTGGCATCCGCCCAAAGGGCATGACGTTTCTGGAAATCCTCTTTGTGTACTTCCTCCTCGAGCTCGGCCAGACGCTTAAGGTCAGGCGAATTGAGCACCTTGAGGTAGTTCTTGTAATAGGACGAGTAATAGAGCAAGTTATACTTACGAATCATCGGATCGGTAAGCACTTGCTTTACACTCTTGATCTTTGCAAAATCCTCGGTCTCACGGAAGGCGAGGAAAGCCTGGAACTCCTCATCTTTGAGAGCGCGGCGGTAACGGCGGATGCTGGAGGACTTGGACAACTCTTCATACTCCATCATCTTACGTCCCTCCTGGGTATCTTTGTACTTCCGGTTGATCAGTTCGTTTCTGGTCTCCTGGAAGTCACTGCTCTCCACGATTTTCTTCAGTTCGAGGTACTCCGCCAGTTCAGGCGATTTCTCAATGGCACGCCAGCGTTTAACACGCTCCTGCATGTCGTGAATAGCTTTCTCGAACGCCTCGGTCGAGAGCATCTTACCGGTTAGTCTGGCTGTAAATAAATTCATAAAAACTTTGTTTTTCTGGAGCTTCGGCTTCGTCGAGTTGCATAAGCAAGTTTACACTCGACTTGCACGAACCTTCATAAAATTATTATTAAATTTTTTCGTATAATTCTTCAAGCGTATCGACGAATACGGGTTTGTAGGCCTCCTGTTCGGGGATGAAATGCAAGCGGCGCATGAGCTCTATCTGCTGCTTGAGCGGCTCATAGAAGCCCTTGTAGTTCAGCACGAACGTAGGTTTGTGATGCTCGCCGACGATAGCAGAGGAGGTTGCATCCATCATCTCATCCAATGTACCGTAACTGCCCGGCAGACAGATGATAGCATCGGCCAAATCGCGCATGTGTTGCTTGCGCTGCGACATATTCAGCACCCGATATAACTCATCGCAGTGGTCGGCTTTTCGTCCACAGGCCACGATACGCGGCGGGATGACACCGATGACGTACGCGCCTGCAGCCTTAGCCGCTTCGCTCACACGCGTCATCAGACCACCCGTAGCACCGCCGTATATCAGCGTGTGCCCGTGTTCACCGAGCCATGTGCCCAATGCGTCACCGAGTTGCAAGTACTCCTCAGGAATCGCATCTTTCGCCGAACAATAAACCGCTATACGCATTTTTCAACTTTATGATTTATGCATCAATGTTTGCGTAGGTTGCATTCTCCTCGATGAACTCGCGGCGCGGCGCCACATCGTCACCCATCAGCATGGCGATGATACGATCCGCCTCAGCAGCGTTCTCGATAGTCACCTGTTTGAGCACACGGCGAGCCGGGTCCATGGTAGTCTCCCAGAGCTGTTCGTCGGACATCTCACCCAGACCTTTGTAGCGCTGCGTCTTGATAGCACGCTCGTCGCCACCACCGTAGTTCTGGATGAAAGCCTGACGCTGCTGGTCGTTCCAGCAGTACTCGCTGTAGTTACCCTTGGAGCACTTATAGAGCGGCGCACAAGCGATGTAGAGGTGTCCCTGCTCAATCACCTCTTTCATATGACGGAAGAACAGGGTCATAATCAGGGTGGCAATATGGGCACCATCGACATCGGCATCGGCCATGATGATCACTTTATGGTAACGTATCTTAGAGAGGTTGAGCGCCTTGGGGTCCTCTTCGGTACCGAAAGTGATACCGAGGGCGGTAAAGATATTACGCACCTCTTCGGACTCGAAGACTTTGTGCTCCATCGCTTTCTCCACATTGAGGATCTTACCGCGAAGCGGAAGGATAGCCTGGTGGACGCGGTCACGTCCCGTCTTAGCCGTACCGCCTGCAGAGTCTCCCTCGACGAGGAAGAGCTCGCACTCAGCGGCATCTTTCGATACGCAGTCGGCCAACTTACCGGGCAGACCGCCACCGCTCAACGGCGATTTGCGGAGCACGCTCTGGCGAGCATTACGGGCAGCGATACGCGCCTGTGCGGCGAGGATGACTTTCTCCACAATCTTCTTGGCATCTTCCGGATGCTCCTCAAGGTAGTTCTGCAGCGCCTCGGCTACGGCACTGGACACCATACCTGCCACCTCGGAGTTACCGAGCTTGGTCTTGGTCTGTCCCTCAAACTGCGGCTCAGCCACCTTGACGGAGATGACAGCAGTCAGACCTTCGCGGAAATCGTTCGGGTCGATAGTCGAGTTACCGTCCTTGTCTTTGAGTTTGGCTTTCTCGAGCATCTTACTCTCCTCGGCGTATTTCTTCATAACGCGTGTGAGGGCAGCACGGAAACCGGCAACGTGGGTACCACCTTCGATGGTGTTGATATTATTGACGTACGAGTGTACGTTCTCATTGAAATCGGTGTTGTAGATCATCGCTACCTCCACCGGCGTGCCGTACTTGTCGGTATTGAGATGAATGACCTCGGAAATCAGCGGCGTACGGGTGCCGTCGATATAACGGACGAACTCAGAGAGTCCCTTCTCCGAATAGAACTCCTCTTTCTTGCAGTTACCCTCCGCATCGATGACGCGTTTGTCCTTGAGCACGATCTTAATGCCGGCATTGAGGAACGCGAGTTCACGCATGCGGTTAGCGAGGATATCCCAATGGTAAACGGTCTCGGTAAAGATTGTGTCGTCCGGCCAGAACTGCACGAACGTACCCGTCTTACGCTGCTCCCAGTTACCGGTAGCCTCCTCCTCGGAGATGATATGCACCGGAGCAAGCGGTTTTCCCTTCTCATAATCCTGGCTGTGGATAGCGCCTTCGCGATAGACCTCTACATGCATCTTCTTCGAGAGGGCGTTCACGCAGCTCACACCGACACCGTGGAGACCAC
>Ga0310690_10012462_pt1 | contig 10441 bp, 10 predicted proteins | sample AusTroGonzalo_MG_2_FD_207661 | JGI IMG/M metagenome (GOLD analysis project Ga0310690, IMG submission 207661) | Bovine rumen microbial communities from tropical cattle in Woodstock, Queensland, Australia - Gonzalo_04 (v2) (version 2) | ecosystem: Host-associated > Mammals > Digestive system >...
ACCTGCCGAAATACAATCTTTATGCAGCTTTGGTGGGGTTTGCGGTCACCATTCCGGCTTTATACCTATTAATACCTCCGTTCGGCATGGTCGGTGCCGGTGTCTCGGTATCGATAACAAACTTCGCGATAATAGTCTATCAGTGGATTATCTTTAAGAAAACCAATAAGGTTTCTGCAAAGGAACTGTTGGTAACTAAAGAAGACATGAAATCTTTGATTGCAGCGCTAAAATCGACCGTTTTCAACAGATAGTTTGTAGAGGGTGTATATACTTCAATGGGTTGTACATGCAGTAGGCGTAGCGGTTAAATCCCTGCTGGCTTGTCGGGTCCTGCATGTAGTTGTCGGGCGAGAGGAAGGATGACATCTGTTAAAACGCTCTATTGTTAAATCTTTCGTCATAACGGTAGAATACACTATCGTTATAATCATATAGATCCATCATGAAGAAAAAGAAATGCTTGCGATCAACTGGATATTCTCTGATATACATTGAATCGCCGACACATTCATTGAATGTTGGCCATAAAACACCTCTATCTTCATAGAAAAAGTATTCAGCAGCAACAAGCGAATCCTGATAAGAAGTCCTTCTCATAAATTCTTGTCTATCTTCCCGGGTGGCAAAAAACACCTCAACCTTATGAACATTTTTATCAAAAACAACATCTATCAAATTGTCAAATCCGCACCTATTATATATCAGAATAGAATCATTTGTTTTGAAAAACACATCAACATCACCCCTATATGGAGCATCGTGATTTAGTTTTATGTAGTTGTCTTTGGGAGGCTTTCGTCCTTCATATTTCTCGAAGATTATATAGTCATTTTTCCAAATGGTTACATAGTTCCCTTTATAAGTCTCGTATATACATAGATTTTGCATCCGATAATTGGACAAGATAAATAGAGTTAGTACAATAGAAACTATTATTACAAATAGTATTATTAGTGGTTTTGCATAAGTGTATTTTTCCATAGTTTTAACATTTAATGAAATAATAAATTCATCCAATAAGTATGAAATATGTGGAAACCCCAATTATATCCCATGTTTTGAGCTTTAAAATCATAATATCCTCCACGGTGACCCCCGTTTTCTTTATCAAAAATGTATGTAAATAATGAAGGTGTATCGCTAAGAAACTCGTCCCCAAAATCCTGTCCCGAATAATCATTCATATCAATAATTGCGTTTTCCACAAAGACACCTTTTCCCAAGGACTGAACTTCAACACTTCCTCCCGGGCTTCCATGGTTGCCGCTGCTGTTGCCTTGAGGTTCGTTGCCGTTTCCTCCGCTCGGGTCGTACATTCGGCCGTTCATGTTAATATTATATGTAATGATTTGTTGCTGCATTAGTTTTTTTACTCAAACGTTACCGTCACACTGTTTGCCGAAAATTCTCCTGAATAAAGCTTGTATTTGCCGACTTTTTTCGGAAGAGGAAGAAATTTGTCGGGTTCACCAAATCTCCACTCTGTTAAAACTTGACTTTTAAATTCGTTGCCATTCAATATAAATGTATATGTTCCTTTAACCAAGTCGAAACATGTTAAATTAAATACATCTTCTTTTGTCTCACCAGCTTTTAAGAACATGAATTGATGTGCTGTTTTGGTTTTAATGGCACGCTTAGTGATATCTTTTTCATTAAAAGTCATCATATAATAATCTTTTCTTTCATCTTTGTTTCTATAAATTGTATCGCTAAGATAGTCATTAATATATTGAAGATCTCTATTGATGATGTCTGGACATCCTCCAGATTTATCATACCACGATTCCTCATCGACAATAAACCAGTCCGCATAGTTGGAATACGGCAAATCAATTGCTACAACAAAACGATCATTTTTATTAGGATTGTTTTTAACGGCTGTTTCTATATGGTTTCTATAATCTCTATGTTTTTTTCTATATTCGTGATAACCCATTTCAAGCATTTCTGGATCAAAAGCCATAGTCTCCATTGCACCCCATAAAAAATCAGGGATACCTTCTCTGTAATATGAAAATTTTCTAAAATACAGGTTGTTATCGGAATTGTTTGTGTAAGAAACCACCAATTCAGAATGTTTAACGATAGAATCCGTGTTAAGGATATATGGCCCTTCGCTCCACCGGATTGATAGGTTGATGGAGATGGCCTGGGAGTGGAGGGATCCAGAGCCAAGGAGAAGGAGTAGGATTACTATGTGTTTTAGAGTTTTCATGGTCTAAACGTTTTATTCAAACAACAATGGGAACCTGTTTTTTATCTCGTTAAAACAAGAATCACAGTTAGTGTTTATATAATCGTAAATTTCAGAATTTCTATCTCGATAATTTTTTTTAATGACAATTCTATTGTTCTCATAATCATATAAGAACACAAATGATGATGCGTATTTTTCATTTATAATTGATGGACTAAATTCATGGTATTTATGTTTAACTATATATCGTGTGCCGTATTCAAGAGGTAGAGTGAAGTAATCCTGAAAACCGGCACCAGAATCGTCAAATAAAAACCCATTTGCGAGAACTTCATCTGTAAGCTGCCCTTTTGCAATATAAATGCCATTAGTATCTCTTGATATCAAAGGAGTTTTATTAATAATCATTGTGTATAGATTTGACTCATATTCGTAAATGTTTGTGTCATTGGAGGGCATTCCTAGAAGATAATGCTTATGCTTTGTAATAAGCCGTAATTCTATACTGTCGGGTGAACATTTTTCTTTCGTGATGTAAGCATTTTTACCCAGAAGGATGTTCTCTGACAAACATATTTTGTCGTCTTTTAATTGATATGCCCCTTTGAAACATGCTTTGTAATTCCAACGACAAATGGTTATTGTATCGCCGTTAATACATATAAAATCATTATCAGCGCTATTAGAATAAGGACTTTTATACATCCCATTCTTTATTTGAGCATTTGACAAAATGCTTGTTAAGAGAAAGATAAATAAAACGATTTTTGTTTTCATGGTTTAAATAATATTTGGATTTTAATAATTCTAGGACATTCAATGATTGGTTTATATTGGCCTATATTATCAAAATATCTTTAAAAATCATCTTTCCAAAACACGTCGGTGGTTGTACATGATTTATAATTTTCAATAAAATAATTATTATCTGGATGATCATTAAACCCAATTATCACGCGCCCATTGCCTATTTTGATATAATTTAGATTTACAAAATGACCTTTATTTGTCAATCCGAACATATCTGCCATTTCATCAGTAAAACCACACATAAATGAAACAACATTTCCCTGTTTCATTGCATCATATATATCTGTAAAACCAATTTCTTCGCATTTGTAGCTCGTGTATACATCAGGGGCAGGATTCCAATTGAATCCCTGCTGGCTTGTCGGGTCCTGCATGTAGTTATCATATATGGCTTGCCGTATTAGCATAGATGAAAAAATCATTTATTCAAATTTTCATCATAACGAGAGTATACACGATCTTTGTAAAAACGTGTGCTAGCTTTATAATCTCTCCTATATACAGAATCGCCTACACATTCGATAAATCTTGGAAATAATATGTCGCCATCTTCATAGAAAGAATAAAAATCATAATAAGCAATAACAAGAGGGTCTTGACAACGTGTCTTTCTATTAAATGTTGGCTCGTCATGATAACCGTAATAAACTTCTAATTTGTACTTGTTTGTGTTTAATTTGATATCAATAGAATTTTCATCAAAATTTCTCCAAATAATGATTGAATCATTTGTTTTGAAACAAACACTCACACAACCTTTATAAGTTCCTAAAACTCTAATGTAATTATCTTTCGGAGGTTTTCGTCCTTTATATTTTTCAAATATGATATAATCGTCCCATATTGTTACATAATTCCCGGTGTATGTTTTGTAGCAACGCTTGCCTGAAAATGTGCAAGCACAAAAACTTGTCGTAAAAATAACAACCAAGAATGCGAAAGTAGTAACAATAACTTTTCTTGAGTTTTTCATGAATCTATTTTAATTCTTATTTAGAATATTTCTCTCTTTTTAGCATTAATGATGATGGCACACAAAGTTGTTTTTTCATATCGAGATAATCATCGTATGACAAAGGTCCATATACATCCAAACTTGTTTTGTTTATTATCCAATATTGATGAATATGGCTAATATGAAGCATGCTCATCTTATCTGTATAATTACGACATGTGTCATATTGTCTCCTGAGATAGTAGTTGGATGAATCTTCATCATCAAGATATATTCTGATATATTTACCGAGAATACTGTCTACAGGTTTCTGATCGGCAAGCAAAAAAACACTATCGAAGATAAATTCATCTATATGACCGTCAACAATCTTCCCTCCATAGGTTCTATCACAACATATAAATCTTGTAAAGATAGTGTCATCTTTATGATAGTCGAAAAATCTGCCTTCACGCGGTTCGCCTGTGGAATCAATTATTGCTGTATGCCCTTCCCAACTTATACGACAAATTGTGTCACTACCAAATACTTTGACGACATCAAATCCCTCGGTGTCATTTTCGACTACGATGCGAGGTTTATCGCATCCTATAAAACTTATTGTTGTAAACAGCCATGTTATAAGTAAAAACTTTTTCATGATATTAAGGATTACCAGAATTTATATATACGTTGTTTATAAAGTTTATATCAAATGGTCCACCATGATATGTGGCAGGATGTAACCAATATGTAGGCTCATTTATTCCACCGTGCAATATGCCAGCTCCAAAAGTGGCAAAATTTCTCCAAGAACTAAAATACTCACCATCTTTTACATCAAAATTATATGTATCAGGTAATATCTCATACATGTTATCTCCGACATATTTTAATGTGATTTCTCCCAAGGCCATTGCCACTTCCGGATCTATAAACATATATGGATAAGTGAATAAATTAATAGTGTACATATCATCTCCTATTGAAGTAAGATTGCCTTTTGACAAATAGTAAAAATCAATTGTGGATGCATCAACGTACATAGGTTGCCGTTCGCCAAATGTATACCACAAATCGCATTTATAGGTCAAATCATTTGCAGAGGTAGGATTGTCTTCAGAGCTTCCGGGCAGACCATCTAATATTGAATCTGAAGAATTGTTTGGGGTGTTGTCTCCATGACCATTACCCAATGGTCCATTTTGATTATTACCTCCTCCCGGGCTTCCATGGTTACCGCTGCCATTGCGATGGGTTTCAGGGCCATGCCCGTAAAGGCAGTTTGCCATTGCTATTGTCAAATAATGTGAAGCCATGCCAGTGTCGTAACATTGTTGCCAAAACATTCTAACAATAGCCCGCGCCTCTTGCTCCATTCGATATGACAGACTAGGATCCCACCCGAAATACTGTTCTCCACTTGGGTCGACATATTTCAATGGGTCCTGCATGTAGTTGTCCGGTGAGAGGAACGAAAACATCATAGGATTATAATCTATTTTGCAAAGATAATAATTTTTTTTGCCATTATGTAATACTTTTAAATATTTTTTGAAGGGATTTCCAACAGCAAAAGTATCCAAACAAAGCGAAATCCAAACTAAATCCCATTTCTTGCACAGATTTACACAGATTTTTTGAGATTCCTCACCCCTCCGGGGTTCGGAATGACAAATGGCGGCGGCATTAGTGCCGCTGCCATCATATTACTATTCCTTGACAATTCGCTCCGAAAACTCCTTCCCGTTTACCATTCTCAATTTCATTACATAAACACCGGAATTGAGATCTTCAACGTTGATGGTTGTTTGCTGAGACGCGCCATGGCACGTCTTTACAAGGCGTCCGTCGAGGGTGTATATTTCAACAGATTGGCAGTTGACATCGGGTGATAATTCGATGTAAACGATGTCTTTTGCTGGGTTAGGATAGCAGAAATACGGTTTTGCAAGGCTTTCTTCATTTTCCTCAATGGCATCATAGCCGTTTTCGTCGACTTTGAGAATATAAATATTGGGAATATTCCATGTCTCAATAGAAGCATTGACACCGACTATGATGCAGCCGCCGTCTTCTGTCGCCTTGATTGATTGAATATCATAACTTTCACCAGGCGAATTATAATATCTTCTCCATTTCAGTCTCAAATCATTATCAAACTTGCTTATTACTATTGTTGTCTCATCTTTAAGTGAATTGATATTATGTTCACGTTTGAGTCCATTAATACCGCAATGATATATATAGTTGTCTTTAACACTTATAGCCTTAGTCTGGGCACTATTCGACTTGATATGATCAACATCCCAAAACTTAACGTCTTTAACATCAAGACTGTCATTTAATATCGCTATGAAATTCATTTCATGTATTTGACTTCCAGTAAAATATGCACCTTGGTTCGTTACAAGAAACAAAGTGTCATTGTAATATTCGGCCGAGCCGTGGTTGTTTCCGGCATAAATATAAGTTGAATCGGGGAATTGCGAATTCTCTGGAACTGTACGCAAATACAAACTTGTAATAAACTTGTTCTTAGTGAAATTAAATACCGAATCAAGGCAATAGTAATATTCTCCTGCATCATAACTGTTCTCAGGATCATCGTGTATTATAACACCATAACTCTTTTCGGTTTTGTTTCTCACGAAAAATTCGAGAAGCCAATTCCCGTTATGATGAAGTGTATAGTCTTCATGAATTTCTACGGGTTTACCATAAGGTGTCAGTTGTGCAAACAGGTATCCATACGACGTGTCACTTCTTCTGAAATGTGCAGCCATTTCCAATGTGCCGTCATCATTTAATATAAACAGTGGAAAATCTGTATATTGAAAGCAGGCAAGTTGAGTGTATTCATCACCAAGACACCATGTATCCTGTCCTAATATGTTTAGGTTCTCGTCTATTCGTAGAAACGCAATTGTATTTTGAATGTAGTTGTTATAATTGTTATCGGTAAGAACTGCTATTGCAAGATATTCGTTATTATGTTCAGGGTGTTTGAACACACCACAATATTTCAGATTTTTCCCGTCTATCTGCATGACAAGGCTCTTTGTTATTTCACCGTTCTTGTCAATACTTAACAGAAAATCATTTTGATGATGATATAATATAGTTGTAGCAGCCACAATGAATCCATTATTATGGGTTTCAACCACAAACTTTCCATGTCGAATTACCCCGTCTTCGGATGGTATAATTTTCTCAAAATAGTTTTGTGCCATGCCGGATATGGCGATAATCAAGCTCATTAAGAGGAATAATAGCTTTTTCATATGAATATTATTTTTTTGCAAAGATATTAAATATTTTTTAATCATCCGTCAAATTCGGTTATCATTCCGAGTGGCGGCGGCATAAACACCCTTAATGGCATTAATGGCTTTAACGGCATTAAGGCTGCCGCCATCATATTATTATTCTTTCACGATTTTCTCCGAGAACTCCTTTCCGTCTTTTATTCTGACTTTAACAAAATAAACACCTGAAGCAAGGTTTGATATGTCGATTTTAGCTTCGTCGGCATCGCATTTCTCCGAAATGAGCGTTTGTCCCATGATGTTGACGACTTCCACGTTTACAATGTTTTCTCCCGAAATATTGACGAAGTCGTTTGTCGGGTTAGGATAGATTTTCGCTTTTATATCTTCTTTCTCGTCAACAGCGTAATGCGGATTGGGGGTTTCAACGTAGCTAATGTCAAATCTTGTTCCAAGTCCAATTAAACAATGATCGTTTATGAACTTTAAGTGCTGTTGTGGGAAAATAGAGTCAATATGTCTGAAATATTGAATATTCGGGATATCATAATCTACATAGTCATAAAATAAATAGTCTAACAATGCGTCTCCCGGGATCCATGCATTATTTTCGGCTGAATAGTCTTCAAATTGTATAGATGTTGGATATCCCGACTCATTCAGCTCATACACAGCCCTAGTGTAGTTGGCAAAACTATTTCCATCCCACAGTTGATTATCGCTGAGAATAATTCGTCCGTTAGCGTCGCGGGTGTAAACCGACCTCCTGTCGTTTACCCATTTGTTTTCATTATCCCACGCATCGATTTCAACAGATGCAAGTCTATTGTCGGTATATATGTAATTGAACAGTGCTTTATTGACATATATATTGCTGGTGTAGTTGTATCTTTCCCATTTGACATTTTGTGTTATTCCTTCAGGTGTATCGGTTTGGGTTATTCTATATTTATATTTGGGAGTGCCATCCAGGTTGAAATTCTCACGTATGGTTACCTTCTTGTTCTCTTGGTAAGTATAGTTTCTTATTTGTGTGGGAAACATATCTTCATACCAAAACTCTTCTTTTTCATAGAATGTATCTGCGACAATACGGTCCTGCCCGTCATATGCCAATACAAAACGTTCGAAAATGTATGGGGCATGTTGGTAATAACGATATGAATCAACCTCTTCCAATTGGTTGTTGTCGTTATACAAATACTCATACATTTTCCAAAAGGAGCCGAATTGCCAATGAGGGCGTTGTCGTTTATAGTCGCAATTGACCATGTTGTTTTGGTTGTCATATTGAAACATAAGAGTATCCGCATTGCTGACCCATGGGGCGCCTATATATTCTTGATACATTGTATAACCGATAAGAGCTCCACTATTGTCGTATTCAAAATGACTGATCTCAGGATAATAACTCGATTCGGTGGTTTCTGTAATAATTTCCACTGGTTGCAAAACTGTTTCAGGCTGTTGTGCAAATACAATTGTCGAAACAAAAACTGCGATAATGGTTAATAATAATTTTTTCATAATAATTATTTTGTGTGTTCATGAATATAATTGCCTATATACAACGGTGATACCTCCGGATTTTCTGTTCCATGCTGTATTATTCTAGCTGAAAATGTGTTCCCTGCAGTCAAAGTAAATCCTTCATCCAATATTTAAGTAAAAAACTTTAAGTTAAACATCAATTTCATTTCATTTTTTGGAATTCCGATGACAAAAATATAGTAAAATTTTTCAACTTTTCAATTTTTATTTTTACGATTTTTACCTGTTTTTAGCTTATTCAGTTGATTGTCAAAAACTTAAAAATATCAAAATCGGCGTCGAAGATTGAAAAAAGTTCAATATATTTGCGTGGTGAAGTTGAAAACATTTATCATTACAGCCATTGTTGTCACTTTGCTTACATTTTTGCAAAGCTGTAGAAACTATGATTTATTCTCATCGGATGTAGCTCCATTCCATAAAAATGTGCTAAAACCAATAAACGACACCATGACAGCACATCCTGACATAGCTCTTGATATGATTATCAAGCTTGCCGACACACTCGATGATGATAAAATGACAAAAAACGACCATTTTGAATACCAGATTCTTGTAGCCGAAGCACTTTACAAAAACAACTATCAGCAAACCAACGATTCTGCCGTCATTGAAGCAGTCCTGTTTTACGATAGTCTATCACAACAACATTCAACAAACACAGATATCCTTTTACAACAAGCGCGTGCACACTACTATCGAGGTGTGGCTCTCGAGGAAAAAGAATTAAAATTGGAAGCTTGCTCCGAATATTACAACTCACTAAAAACCCTTGATAACATCGATGTCGAAAACAATGACAGAAAAGACATCAAACATTTTAAGGCGTTGACATACAACAGACTGGCTTGGTTATATTATAGTTTTAATTCAACAGACATATCATTGTTTTATCTTAATAATGCAAATGACTTATTTATTGCATGCAATGATTATCAATCTACTATCACAAATATTAAACTAATTGCAGGTACTTTTTATCATGAAAAGCAAAATACTGAAACGACACTCTATTATCTGAATATTGCTGATTCTTTAATAAACGAAGTACCAATTAATGCTGCATCCATTCGTGATATAAACAGTTTGCGAGCAACATACTTGTTTGATAATGGAGAAAAAGCTCTTGCTTATGATATAATGGATAACATAATAGAAGAAGCGGAAACTGACAAAGAAATAATGACATTCTATTATGTATTGGCTGAAATGTACTTTAAAGATAAAAATTTTAGCTATGCGTTGTTCTTTTATGAAAAAGCTTTTCCAAGAGACAGAAACACCATGATTGGTTGTGCAAGCCGCATAATCGAAATATGTAAAATAACCGGAGATACAGAAACAGCTAATTATTATGCTCCATATTTAGCTGAAGAATCTTTGGATGAAATATCAATATCACCAATATCAACCGAACTAACTACTTTATACAACCAGTATTATTCTGAAAAGCACCTAAGAGCAAAACGTAGAGCTTGGATTACAGCAATAATAATCATTATCTGTGTAACAGCAGCAGGTTTCCTGGTTTTAGAAGTAATAACGATAATTAAAAGGAAAAGACATAAAAAAGAAATTGGTGAAAAAAACTGGTTCATTGGAGTGCTTCAAGGCAAGATAAAAAGCGCACATCGGGAGTCGGATATTATGAAAAAGAAGATGAAGTTGATGCAC
>Ga0310690_10012463_pt1 | contig 10439 bp, 8 predicted proteins | sample AusTroGonzalo_MG_2_FD_207661 | JGI IMG/M metagenome (GOLD analysis project Ga0310690, IMG submission 207661) | Bovine rumen microbial communities from tropical cattle in Woodstock, Queensland, Australia - Gonzalo_04 (v2) (version 2) | ecosystem: Host-associated > Mammals > Digestive system >...
ACAAACGACAGAAAAGCCAGGGAAGCAAAGCACCGCCAAGTAATCAGGGAGAACCACGGCAAGAGAAGGGATACTCTTCATAGAGACAAGATCATCCGTGACGGAGGAGCTTTAGTGGACTGGCACTAATACTGACAAAAGTTAATTAGACATAAAGCATAACCCCCGTTCGTCGAACGGGGGTTTGTTATTGCCGGAATATGATCTGAATATACAGCACCTAAATATCATTTTCCTCATGATATAATGACCGTAACTTAGAGTTGTTCTTAGGCAGCTAAATTTGAATCTATTCTAAATCTCGGAAATATGCAAAGACTGAAATCCGTACTGTTAGTTATAGCCATATTCTCAACCATGCTCTGTTCATGTGTTGATAAGAATTCTCCTGACTATAGATATGACCGCGCGGTTAAACTGATGGATTCAGGCAAATATGCTGAAGCGGTAACTGAATTCGATTCCCTGAACGGATATAAAGACAGTGCTGAGCTGAGCAGAAAGGCAAATGCAAGATTACTTAATACCGGAAAAGTTAAAGCCGGTGACATCATCAGATTCGGTGATTATAAAGGGCACACAAACTGGCGTATCCTGACTGTCAACGGGTCAGAAGCTTACATCACAACTGTTGACGTAGTGGACAGTTATCCGTTTGACGGCAGTTGGAGCGGATGGGAAGATAAGGATTGTGACATCAAGCTTTGGTTAAACGATAAATACTTAAATGCCGCTTTCACGGATTATGAAAGAGAGATCATAGTTGAGAAAGAAGGCATAAAAGTATTTTTGTTGAGTATTGAAGAAGCCTACAGGTATTTCAAGGATAACGAAGACCGTGCGGTTTCCATTAATGATGATTTAGGATACTGGCTCAGAAACAAAGGAATATACTCTGATCACGCCGCTTTTATATGCAGTGATCCTGTAGGAAAAGGCAGCATTGATGAATATGGCGGTCTGGTCTATCTCGACCGTGGAGTCCGTCCTGCGTTATGGATCAAAATCGATGCAGAAAATTCCGGTGCCGCGAAGGCGGAGGAAAGCATTACCGAATCCGGATATTTCTTTCTTAAAAAATCAGGTTCAGAGGTTGAACTGATCGGCCTTACTAAAGAAGGAACAAAGCAGGAGAATCTGGTGATACCGGCTGGTGTAAAGATATTCGGAAGGGTTGTTGACGGGTTCGCGAGTGAAAGCCTGAAGAGTGTATCTTTTGAAAGTGACGATGACGTGGATTACGGTTATCTTGTGGCCGGCTCCCGATCATTGGAAAAGATAAAGCTTCCTGCAAAGCTTACAAAACTCGGCGTGCATTCAAACATACCCAAGCTTCGTGAGATCGTTATTCCTGAAGGCGTCAGAAAGATACCTTTCAACTGTTTCAACAATGACGAGAATCTTGAGACGGTTGAGATAAAAGGCAAACTGACCGAGATCGACGCAATGGCGTTTAGCGGCTGCGGATCTTTAAAGAACATAAAGCTTCCGGATAGCGTAACTTCAATAGGTACTGCCGCTTTTCAGAGCTGCAAGTCGCTTGGGGAGATTACATTACCCAAGGATTTGAAGAATCTTGAAGAATATGTTTTCGCATACAGTGAGAAACTTACCATAACCGTGCCTGAAGAAATGCAGCTTGAAAAATGGGACAAGGCTTTTTCCCAGCCGGAATCAGAAGATTATGAAGTGCCTGATCTGAAACTCACGGTAAGAGTCAAAAAGGGATCCTGGGCAGACCAGCATTTTGATGAGGTCTTTACCGCAAAATCCGTTAAGGAATACTATTAAGAAATGAAAGCCTGATATAATTTAGGCGTTAGAACAAAATATTTTAATTATTCTAGCTATAAGCGACTTATCTATAAGACAAGCGGATGGATTTTATAATGGGACTTTTCGATTTTTTCAAAAAGAATAGAAAAGAAGAACCGGCAATCATTAAAGAAAATGATGTTGCTGCCGTTGAAAGTCCCCTGGTTGAGCCTGAAGAAGAAAGCAAAAAAGAAGACAAATACGCTAACCAAAAGAGTTATTTCATATCTGTAAAAAAGTCGATCGACAAGCAAAAACTCTATGAGTTTATAAACATTCTCCTTAAATATGTTACGCCGAAAAAGATCCAGGCAGGTCAGTATAAAACAGGCCATGGATACAGATATTTCCCCAAAAGATTACCTGAAGCTTTTGAAGAAGAGTTTTATGAATCTAATGAGAGGCTGCGTTTCAGGCTAGAAGGAGATGAGTTTCTCTTGTTTATCAATAAGGAAAGATTGGACAAGAACATAAGTATAGATCTTTCGATCAGATACGACCTGGCAGATAAGATGTTTGATGAAATTGAAAAGTTCATCATTGATGAAGCTGTTACAGCTTCTGAGAGCAACTGCAAAGATGATACTGACCAAAATGTAAGGACTGTATATATTCTTGAGTCCGGAGAAGAAACGGAAGACCCGAACCAAAGCGGAATACGTGGAGTTGAAATTGAACCGATTAAGAGTGATTTCCAAAAGTATCCCGGATACAGATTTAAGCCGTTCGGATATTGCCTGGGTGCTTTTTATCGAATGTGGTTTGGTAAAGATATCTATGAGATCCTGAATAAGGATACACTAAGAAGATTTCCCTGTTACGAAAACATCGTTCTTGATAATGACGTTACCAGGATTACGCTTTATGAAAACATCTCGGATTATGCAAAAAAAGAAAACCGTGAAAAACAGATGGAGTTCCGCAAAGCGTTAAAGATCGATGAAATAGCAGTAAAAATGAAACAGGCCGAAGATGAAGAAATTAAGCAAAACGCAGATCCGGAGGTCAATATACAAGAGGGCAGTTTTGAGCATGGCGGTGTCCGCCTGATTCAAACATACCTGAAAGACGGCGAAATTGCTCACCGTTCTGATGCTGACAGCGTTGAAGAAAGAGAACTAGATGAAAATGGTAATGAAGTATTTAGTGTGATTAAAGACCTATAATTAGTGTGATTAAAGACCTATAAATGGAAAGCAATCCAGAGAGTTGAACAAATGAAAACAAGCACAATAAGGAAATTATTTATAATTGTTTCGATTACTGCTATCTGTACTGGAATAACCTTTTTGTTTATGCCTTTTAATGATATTCGTATTTGCGGATTATGGACAACTCTTGGAGGAGTAGCGATTAGGAATAATAGGAATGTTCATTAATACCGACATCAAAGCGGTTAAGGCTTCCTATTTTGCCAACAATGGCTCGACTTTCCATATGAGCAGGGAAGATCCTGATGAATATAGTCTTTACGACTGCACAATGCCGATCATTTTTGTTGGCCACTCTTTGGTATTGTTGTTTTTGTCGCAAGTTGCCTTCCCAGAGCATTCTCAAAGTCTCGAAAGCACTGAATTTATTAGCTTTATAAAAAAGCAGAAAGAGAAATCATTAAATCCAAGAAATTTCTTGGATGTACAAGATCGTACACGAACCGGCTGCCTGCGAAGCCTTTAAAGATTCGTGCCGGACCCGTCACAGGCGCAAAGCGTTCTCTTTCTGCTATGGGTAATTATACTCGCGGAAGCGGGCAAATCAACTTGATCCGATACCGGATCTCCAAGTCCCGAAAAGACTCGTCAGGGCTGGAGATTTGCCTTTTTAGTGGCTTTCGGCGTAGTAGGTTTTTTCGTTGGCTTCTTTGTAGGTTTCTTGGTGGGTTTCTTTGTAGGCTTTTTAGTGGGCTTCTTCGTGGGAACGGGAGTCGGCGTAGGCTCAGCCGTAGTCGTTTCGGAAGTCTCAGTCGCGGTGGTCGCTTCGGTAGTGGCAGCGGTCGATTCGGAAGTGGTTGCCGCCGTCGTAGCCTTCGTGGTAGTGGTGGGAGCTTCCGTGAAAGTCGTTATTGAAGAAGCGTTGGACTTCCCGAAGAATGCCCTTGGGTTGGCGCCTTTTCTGTCACAGAGCATTGCAATGCCGAAGACGATGAATATGCCGAGCAAGGCAATGACCGCAAAAACGAGGTTTTTGGAAGATGATCCAAACTTAAAGTCAAATCCTGCGCGTTTCTTTGAATTTGAGATGACCGTGCTCGCGAGTTCTTCCTGATTCGAGCCGGCGTCATATGACTGTTCTCCGAAAGCCTCGCTTTCAGAATACGGGATCTCGAGAATGGGCTCTTCGGGATCGCTTATGTTCTGCAGTTCGTTTTTGTTGTTTTCTAAACTCATGGTTGTTTCGCTTTCAAATAAATTCCTTTTCCTGTTATGAGCGATATAATTATCGCTGACGGCAACTGAAATTGTCAGCATATTATAAAATATTTTTGAAAGAATGGGTAATATTATCAAAATTTATTGGCCGGATTATTACAAAGACTTCAGGTGCAAGGCGGACAAATGCCTTCACACTTGCTGTGCGGGCTGGCTCGTCGGCATCGACGAGGCGTCCGTGGCCAGATTTGAAAAGGATCCGGAAGTCTCATCGAAGATGTCGGACGGCTGCTTTGTCATGAGGGATGACGGCAGATGCCCGTTCCTGAGGGACGACAACCTTTGCGAGATGATCTTAAAGCACGGCGAGGACTATCTTTGCGACATCTGCAGGGAACACCCGAGGTTCTATAACGACATGGGGGACCATATCGAGGCCGGGATCGGACTGGTCTGTGAGGAAGCCTGCAGGCTTGCCCTTGAATGCGGCAGTCCCTTTGAGCTTGTCTCTGACGACGGCTCAAAAATGGAACTTCCTGATTACGTAAGGCAGGCGTTTGACCCTTCCAAGGCCTTGGCTGAAAGGCTTTCCCTGATAAGCGGCGGAAGGCGGGCCAAGTCTAAGATCAGGGCGGAGATCTTCAGTGAAATGGAAGTGATGGATCCCGAATGGAGCGGCCTTCTTGAACAGGTAGCCGCAGAGCCCGTTTCAGAAGAGGATGAGGACAAGGCCGTCAGTGAAAACGAAAAGATTCTTACTAACTTCACGGCTTATCTGCTCTACAGGTACAAGGGAGCGGGCCGGTTTGCGGCGGAAGCCGCCTGGCTTTTGGCTGATCTGGCAGTCAAGGGATGCAATATCTTTGATGCGGCCAGGATGTTTTCGGGCGAAGTTGAGTATTCCGACGTCAACATCGATGACGCGCTCGACACTTTCCGTTAACCGGAGCAACAGTGATAGAATCAATAAGGACCAAATATTCGGAGGTTGTTATGTTCGCGGATTACAGCAAGATGGAATGGACGCCAAATCCCGCATTCAAGGGCGGCGAGGGCGTTTTCTACAACAAGGTCTTTACCGACGGCGTCAACAAGATGATGCATGGAAGGCTTGAACCCGGCTCGTCGATCGGTTACCACAAGCATGAGGGCACCTGCGAGATGATATTCATCCTCGAGGGTGAGGGCAAGGTGCTTTACGATGACGGGGAGGAAACCGTAGGTCCCGGCTTTTGCCACTACTGCCCTGAGAACCATTCGCATTCGCTCATAAACAACGGCACGAAAGACCTGGTCTTTTACGCGATAGTACCCAAACAATAAGGGATAGGGAGGGATAGAACATGCCACATTCAGGAGGCGGCGGCTCGTCCGGCGGAGGCTTCCACAGCGGCTCGTCCGGAAGCAGCAATCACGTTTCGTCACATTATTTTCCGGGAGCAAGGCGTTACAGGAAATACTATACCGACGGCAGGCCCGATGAATACGTCTATGCCAATTCAAAACCCAGTAAGACGAGTCTTTCTTCACTGATCGTCATTACGGTAATGGGCCTGATCTTCATATTGGCCGCTGGCTTTGCGGTGTATTCCGACAAGCCCAGGTTCCTCGTTCCGAAGTATTCCGACGATCCCGCGATACACGATCTTATCGGTGCCATTGAAGACAGGGAAGAGCTCCTTGAACTGATGAAGGCTTATAACAAGACGACGGGAATCTGCCCCGTGATCTATACGGTCTTCGATGAGGAATGGAACCGCGATTACGAAAATCTCGAGAAATACGCTTACGACAAGTACGTGTCCAACTTCAGCGACGAACAGCATTACCTGATCGTTTATTCAGTCCCCGTGAAAGGGGCTGAGGTCGGACCCGACGGAATATTGACGAGCTCAGAATTCAAGTGGGAATCGATGCTGGGCGATGAGACCGACCTGATCCTTACGGAATCGGTTTCCAACAAGATAGGAAAGGCCATACAAAATGACCTTAAGGCGGGAAAAGGCCCGGGCAAGGCGTTCGTTTCAGGCTTCAAAGTCGCGATAACTTTAGCTGAAAACAAGCTCAATCCGTCGCCTGCAAGGGCGGTTGTCAATCTGGTTTCAGGCTCGGTCCCTCTTTTGCTGATCCTCGCCATTTTCATTCCGCTGATAATCCTCATGTTCAAGTCCTACAAGAAGGATCTGGCAATGAACATAGAGGAGGTTGCCCTTGACGTTGAGCCTTCCGAGGTTCCCGGATTGAAAACCTTCACCAATGCGAACGGAGGCAAGGTCACCATTTACCAGGGCCAAGGGTTTTCCAGCAAATCCGTTGATTACAGCGCCTCCAATCCGGCGTCTGCCAAGTTCGTTTCGGTCATAAGCCTCGTAATGCTGATTCCGTTCGTCCTGGTCGGAATCGGAGTGATCGTGGGAGGATCCGTTTTACTGGCGTCCGGCGCAGGAGACAAGGCAGGCGGCGTCTTTATGCTGATATTCGGAGTGGTATGGACCTTCATAAGCCTGGCGATACTCATAAGCCTTCTCACAACGGCTTCAAAGGCTAAGAAGAATGCGGAAAACCCGCTTACCGCAGAATATCCGAAAGCCGAGTATCCGGACATGAAGCCTGTTACGCCGACTTCGGCGAGACCTACTGAACAGACGGAATTTGACCCTCAGTTCTTCGGTTCCGCCAAGAGTGATTACGAAGCCGATGATGAAGACTACAAGCGTATGAAGAGAAAGGGATTCGAGTAATCATTCCTTCTCGTACTTTCTGAAGTCATCCGCGTATTTAAGGTTCGGCTTGATGTAGACGGGCTTTGCATGGCCCGTGGCGAGGATTATCTCGTTTACCATGACGTAGGTGTTTTCATATTTGATCCAGACGTACGCCAAAGTCCTGTTGTACTGGTCGGTCCTGTCCACGTCGTATTCGAGGTAGACGGTCTTCGTATCCTTGAGGAGTTCTTTCAGGAATTTCGAGGCGATGCGGCCTTCTTCGGTGTTCCTGCTCTCGTCTTCGGCGACGGACTCGGGAGCGTCGATCCCGGTCAGGCGGACCCTCAGCCTTTTGTCTTGAGGATCGTGGACGATTATCGTGTCGCCGTCTACCACCCTTTCAAGCTCGCAGGGCTCCAGGACCGAAGGGTCGATCTGAAGCTTGACGCCGTATGGGAGTTCCGCGGATGTGGCCTTTGATTCGGATGCTTTACCGGAAGTGACTGCCGTCGTGGCCGTGGTCTGAACGGCAGTCGTCGTCGCCTTCGTGACGGGGTGCCTTTTAGATCTCCAAAAGCACCCTGAAAAGAGCAGGGAGGACAGCAGGACTCCCGCGAGCACTGCAGGGGCTAAACGCTTGAAAAGCCCATGGAACAAGGCTTTTCCTGAATTGATATGCCGGGTTTGGCCGGCCGCTTGTACATTTTTCATGAAAGTATTCTAATCCGATATTTTTGTCATGCAAAGTCGAGACAAACTGTGTTAGAATACCGTCTAGTAATTTTATATATATGGGCAAAAAGAAGGGGGCGTCAGTATATGCCAAAGAGAGAAGACATCAACAAGATCCTTATCATCGGTTCAGGTCCTATCATCATCGGACAGGCTTGCGAGTTCGATTATTCGGGTACACAGGCTTGTAAAGCGTTAAGAAAACTCGGTTATGAGATCGTCCTGGTCAATTCCAATCCCGCGACCATCATGACGGATCCTGACGTTGCAGACAGGACTTACATCGAACCGCTCAACGTCAAGCGTCTTGAGCAGATCATCGCAAAGGAACGCCCCGATGCGCTTCTCCCCAACTTAGGCGGACAGTCAGGTCTCAACCTCAGTTCCGAGCTGGCAAAGTCCGGAGTCCTCGACAAGTACAACGTTCAGATCATCGGCGTACAGGTTGACGCCATCGAGAGGGGCGAAGACAGAATCGAATTCAAGGAGACGATGACCTCCCTCGGCATCGAGATGCCCAGATCCCACGAGGCTTACTCCGTTGAGGAAGCGATCAAGATCGCAGAGGAATTAAGCTACCCCGTAGTCATCAGACCTGCATACACGATGGGCGGCGCAGGCGGCGGCCTCGTTTACAACATCGACGAGCTCAAGATCGTAGTAGAGAGAGGCCTTGCGGCTTCCATGATCCACCAGGTCCTGGTCGAAGAGTCCATCAGCGGATGGGAAGAGCTCGAGCTCGAGGTCGTAAGGGACTCCAAGAACAACGTCATCACGGTCTGCTTCATTGAGAACATTGACCCTATCGGCGTTCATACGGGCGACTCATTCTGCTCCGCACCCATGCTCACCATTTCACAGGACGTTCAGGACATCCTTCAGGATTATTCATACAGGATCGTAAAGGCGATCGAGGTCATCGGAGGCTGCAACTGCCAGTTCGCTCATGACCCCAAGACCGGAAGGATCGTCGTCATCGAGATCAACCCCAGAACTTCAAGATCTTCAGCCCTCGCTTCCAAGGCTACGGGCTTCCCGATCGCATTCGTTTCCGCACTTCTCGCATGTGGCCTCACTCTTGACGAGATCCCTTGCGGCAAGTACGGCACTCTCGACAAGTACTATCCGGACGGCGACTACGTCGTAATCAAGTTCGCAAGATGGGCATTCGAGAAGTTCCACGGAGCTCAGGACAAGCTCGGCACGCAGATGAGGGCCGTAGGCGAGGTCATGAGCATCGGTAAGACTTACAAGGAAGCCTTCCAGAAGGCCATCAGGTCTCTTGAGAAGGACAGATACGGTCTTGGATTTGCAAAGGATTTCAACAAGCTTTCCAAGGAAGAGCTTATGCTGAGGCTCACCCAGCCTTCTTCCGAGCGTCAGTTCCTCATGTATGAGGCTTTGAGAAAGGGCGCTACGGTTGACGAACTCTTCGAGCTTACAAAGATCAAGCATTGGTTCATCGAGCAGATGAAGGAGCTCGTTGAGGAAGAGGAAGAGCTTATGAAGGGCGCAGGAAGGATCCCCAATGAGGACGTCCTCCGCAAGGCAAAGCTCGACGGCTTCTCCGACAAGTACCTTTCACAGCTCCTCAACGTTTCCGAGGACCTCATCCGCCGTGCACGCTATGAATACGGCATCAAGGAAGCATGGGAAGGCGTACACGTATCCGGAACTCAGGATGCCGCTTACTACTATTCTTCCTATCACATTGAGGACAAGTCACCCGTATCCGACAAGAAAAAGATCATGATCCTTGGCGGCGGCCCCAACAGGATCGGCCAGGGAATCGAGTTCGACTACTGCTGCGTACACGCTGCGTTGGCTCTCAAGAAACTCGGCTTCGAGTCCATCATCGTAAACTGCAACCCTGAGACGGTTTCTACGGACTATGACACTTCAGACAAGCTCTATTTCGAGCCTCTTACCCTTGAGGACGTTCTCGCAATCTATGAGAAGGAAAAGCCTCTCGGAGTCATCGCACAGTTCGGCGGCCAGACTCCTCTGAACCTCGCTGCTTCCCTCAAGGCAAACGGCGTAAACATTCTCGGCACGACTCCTGAGACGATCGATCTTGCAGAGGACCGTGACCACTTCCGTGCCATGATGAAGCGCCTTGGCATTCCAATGCCTGAGGCAGGAATGGCCGTCAACGCTGACGAGGCAATCGCCATCGCAAACAAGATCGGATATCCCGTAATGGTCCGTCCTTCCTTCGTTCTCGGAGGCAGGGGAATGGAAGTCGTTCACGACGATGAGATGATGAGAGTCTATATGAATGCCGCTGTCGGCGTCACGCCTGACAGACCGATCCTCATCGACCGTTTCCTCCACCACGCAACGGAGTGCGAGGCAGACGCCATCTCCGACGGCGAGAACTGCTACGTTCCCGCAGTCATGGAGCACATCGAGCTCGCAGGCATCCACTCAGGTGACTCCGCTTGCATCCTGCCTTCTTTGAACCTCACTGACGAGCAGGTTGCGACCATTAAGGAATACACGAGAAAGATCGCAGTTGAGATGCACGTCGTCGGTCTCATGAACATGCAGTACGCGATCGAGGACGGCAAGGTCTTCGTCATCGAGGCAAATCCCCGTGCATCCCGTACGGTACCGCTCGTTTCCAAGGTTACCGGCACCAACATGGTCAAGATCGCAACGGACATCATGACGATGCACCTTACAGGCAGACCGTCACCGGTTACCGAACTCCATGACAGGATCATCCCTCATTACGGAGTTAAGGAAGCGGTCTTCCCGTTCAACATGTTCCAGGAAGTTGACCCTGTATTGGGACCTGAAATGCGTTCAACAGGTG
>Ga0310690_10012464_pt1 | contig 10438 bp, 9 predicted proteins | sample AusTroGonzalo_MG_2_FD_207661 | JGI IMG/M metagenome (GOLD analysis project Ga0310690, IMG submission 207661) | Bovine rumen microbial communities from tropical cattle in Woodstock, Queensland, Australia - Gonzalo_04 (v2) (version 2) | ecosystem: Host-associated > Mammals > Digestive system >...
CGGAGTCTTGACTATGCGGTAAATGATGGGATCGCGGAAAAGCATGTTGTTGTGTGCCATGTCAATCTTGGCGCGCAGCACCATGGAGCCCTCTTCAAGCTCACCGCTGTTCATTTTGTAGAACAGGTCCAGATTCTCCTGGACGGGACGGTCACGATAGGGGCTGTTTATGCCGGGTTGGGTAGGGGTGCCTTTCTGTGAGAGGATAGTCTCCTGATCCTGCTCGTCAATGTAGGCTTTGCCCTCCTTTATAAGTTCAACAGCAAAATCCCAAAGCTGCTGGAAATAGTCTGAAGCGTAGAATTCGTTGGCCCAGTGGAATCCCAACCATTCGATGTCCTCCTTGATGGCATCTACATACTCAGTATCCTCCTTGGTGGGGTTGGTGTCATCAAAACGAAGGTTGCATATGCCTCCGTGTTTTTCGGCCATACCAAAGTCCAGGCATATTGCCTTGGCGTGGCCGATGTGAAGGTAACCGTTGGGTTCCGGCGGGAAACGTGTCTGTACGCGTCCTCCGTTCTTGCCCTCGGCAAGATCCTTCTCCACCATCTCCTCGATAAAGTTCAGACTTTTCTTCTCGCTGTTTTCAGCTATGGTATTCTCTGCCATTATTATAATTTTTTTATTAACGGGTTGCAAAATTACTGTTTTTCGGCGAAAAGCCACGTGAAATCTTCAAGGAATGTTGTGCCTGAAAGGGATAAGAAGAATTTGGTTCCTGTCGTCTCGTGGTCATCCTTGCCGTAAGCGATGAATCTTATCTGAGCCTCAGGATGGTTGGCCGCAAATTCGTTGTAATTGCCGAGTGGTACCGTGGTGTCGTATTTTGAATGGAGGAAAACGATCCTGTGCCTGACTTCCCATCCCTGGACCAGTGAGTTATCCTCAATGGCTGTCTTCATATTTTGAAATAACTCACCGTTTTCAAGTGAGGTGGAGTTATCGCTCCAATATCCGATAAAACCGGGTGTGAACATATGTGACAGATCGGCAGTAACATAATAATAGGTTCCCAGCAGGCTTTTGCTCTTGGAGCGTTTGGGAAACAACTCCTGCATCTGCTGGGGTGAGTAATATGTTCCGTCAGATGCTGTAAGTCCGTTTTCGGTCATTTCATAGAACTTTTCCCTGATCTGAGTGGTGGTCATTTCTTTACTTTCAATCCAATCCATAATACCTGTATCAATGAATTGTTTGCTGAGATAATCGCTGATTGTCTGCCCTTTTAAACGGGGACTGGATTGGAGCATACCGTTTATCAGGAGAGGGATGACAAGCGGCTCCGGTGTCGTGCCTTTTTTATGCTGAGTCTCAACACCGTATGAACGGCCGTCGTCTTCAAAGTAGTAACGTAATGTCTGTACCAGGTCATACGGGCCGTCTCCACAGAAGCTGCCGGCAAAATGCAATTCATCATCCATTGCATGCTGTTCGATGAATCTGTGGGTTGCCAGGGCGACGGCTCCTCCCTGCGAGAATCCCAGGCATATGGTTTTCCAGTCGTCGGCAAACGGTTGGGCGTTGTCAAGGTCCTTGTAAAGCTGCAGGCCGTATTTTACCGCATCGGCCACCTGCCGTGCTGTCAGTTCCTGTGCCAGATAGGGATGGACGCGATCCCTTGATATGCCATAGCCCTGATAATCAGGCATGATCATTATGCTGCGTCTGAGTTCCGGAATGTCAGCCTGGGTGGGGAGTGAAGCCATAACTGCGGCATCTCCGGTTTGGAAATTGCCTAAAGCCGATGTGGGACACTCTCTGTTGGATGTAATGGTGATGTGGCAGCCTGCAATTACGGATTTTATGGTCTCTACACTGTCATCATCGGTGGGTTTCCAGGCAACCAGGGCCGATGAAAGCGTGATGGGATTCCCGTCCTCATCGACTGATGGGTATGAGTACAGGCAGGTTATGGCCTTGCCGTCTGAGAACTTCAGTATCTCGTATTCGGGTTCATCATTGTCGACAGGGTATCTGTCGGGTTCCAGGCATGAAAACATGACGGAAACGATGACAATAAATGGTAGAATCTTCCTCATACAGGCGGTTTTATACAGCAAAGGTAATTATATTTGTGACGGTAATCAATACCCCTTTTATGGATGATAAAACTATAGCACTGCTGAGAACGGCTGCCGATGAGTATGAATGTTCTTCTTTCATAGAAGGGGATCCCATTCGTTTTCCGCACAGATATACCAGTGTGCAGGATATTGAGGTGTCAGCTTTTGTATCGGCATGGATGGCTTATGGAAGCCGCAAGGTATTCCTGGGCGTACTGGAAAAGATTCATGAGATGATGGATGATGCCGGCGGTCCTTACCGTTATGTGACGTCGGGGTCATGGCGTTGTGCAGGAGGTGAGGAGTGTCTGTACAGATTCTACAAATGGTCTGATTTCACCGCTCTTTGCCAGAGGCTGGCAGGCGTTTATCAGCGTATGGAGAGCCTTGAACAGCTGTTCGTACCGGGTGAGCCGCTTGAGAAAGGGGTATATAACCTGTGCCGGGAGTTTGAGGGTGTGAACGGCATTCCGGTTCCGGGCAGTACATCGGCCAACAAGAGGCTGTACATGTTCCTCAGGTGGATGGTACGCAGGGGAGGTCCGGTTGATTTTGGCATCTGGAACCGTGTCAGCCCGGCACAGTTGCTGGTTCCGGTGGATACTCATGTCTATACTGTAGCCAAGTCATTGGGGCTTACATCAAGGAGTAGCGCAGACCTTAAGACAAGCATTCAAATAACCGGTGAAATGGCCTTGATCTGGCCCGATGATCCCGCCCGTGGTGATTTTGCGCTCTATGGCAGCCAAGTGATGCAATAAAATGTTATATTTGCCGGATAGGTAAGAAAAAAAGGATGGAATCGCTCTCTATACTCATACCCGTATATAACTGGGACTGTTCCCAGCTTATAAAGGACCTGCATTTTCAAGGTCTGGTCCTGGGTGTTCCGTATGAGATAATTGTCGCTGATGACTGTTCAACTGACAAGGATCTCCAGGAGAAGAGCCGTCTGGTAGCCGAGACCCATGAAAACTGCCGCTATTTTGCACTCCCGCACAACATAGGACGTTCTGCTATCCGCAACTTCATGGCGGATCAGTCCCAGTATGAAAAACTGCTTTTCCTGGATTGTGATGCCTGGGTCAAGGACAAGCAGTTCCTTAAGAAATACATGGATGCATCACATAAGGCATCGGTAGTATGCGGTGGGCTGACTCATCCCGATGAAATTCCGCAAAAAGGTATGGAGCTGCGTTATCTGTATGAGAAAAATGCGGCATTTGAGCGTTCGGCAGGTTTCAGGAGCCAGAACCCGTATCTAAGATTCACATCGTTCTCTTTCCTGATTGAAAGGGCGGTGTTCATGAAAATAAGATTCGATGAGACTTATGTCCGGTACGGATATGAGGATGTGCAGTTCGGTCATGAACTGGAGGAGAACGGCGTGAGCATACTGCATATTGACAATCCTTTGGCTCACATGGGATTGGATGACAGCGCGTCGTATCTGAACAAGACACGTCAGGCCGTCCAGAATGCCTTTGACCATCAGGATGAGATAGGTGACAGCTCAAAGCTGCTTACCAATTACAACAAGGTAAGGAGCCTCAGGATGAGGTGGCTTTTCCGTTTTATCTGGGCCTTCTTCCAGAAGACCATGGAAAGGAATCTGCTTGGTCCCAAGCCCAAGCTGCGCATATTCTCACTTTATAAACTCTGTTACATCAGTGTCCTGTAAGCCATGCAGCCGTTAGCCGAGAGAATGAGACCCCGGTCCCTTGACGATTATGTGGGACAGACGCACCTGGTAGGTCCGGGTGCCGTGCTGCGCCGTATGATTGACTCGGGCAGGCTCTCGTCATTCATCCTATGGGGCCCTCCCGGGACGGGCAAGACCACTCTGGCTCAGATAGTTGCTACAAAACTTGAGCTGCCGTTCAGCACCTTGAGTGCAGTGACAGCAGGTGTCAAGGAGGTCCGTGAGGTGATTGACCGCGCACGCAGCAACCCGTTGTTCAGGACAAAGGGCAGTCCGATCCTTTTCATTGATGAGATTCACCGTTTCAACAAGGCGCAGCAGGATTCTCTGCTGGGTGCAGTGGAACGCGGTGACATTACGCTTATAGGTGCCACGACTGAGAATCCTTCATTTGAGGTGATACGCCCGCTGCTGTCACGCATGCAGGTTTATGTGCTCAATTCTCTTGAGAAGGATGACCTTCTCAAACTGCTGGACCGTGCCATAAAGACCGATGTCATACTCAAGGAGCGTAACATAGAACTCAAGGAGACCACTGCCATGCTGCGTTTCTCGGGCGGTGATGCACGCAAGCTGCTCAACATACTGGAACTTGTGGTTGAAGCAGACAGTTCCGATAAGGTGGTAATCACCGATGAAATCGTAAATGAGCGCCTGCAGCAGAACCCGTTGGCTTATGACAAGGACGGTGAGATGCACTATGATATCATATCGGCTTTCATCAAGTCCATACGCGGAAGTGATCCGGATGCCGCCCTCTATTGGCTGGCACGCATGGTTCAGGCCGGTGAGGATCCCGCATTCATAGCCCGCCGTCTGGTGATATCGGCCTCCGAGGATGTGGGCCTGGCCAATCCCAATGCATTGCTGCTGGCCAACGCCGCGTTTGATGCAGTGATGAAGATAGGATGGCCCGAGGGTCGTATTCCGCTGGCCGAGGCTACTGTATATCTTGCTACCAGCCCCAAGAGCAATTCGGCCTATATGGGCATAGCCAATGCGCTGGCCAAGGTGGGAGAGACCGGTAACCTTCCGGTACCGTTGCATCTGCGTAACGCACCCACGTCACTTATGAAGGACCTGGGATACGGTGAGGACTACAAGTATGCCCACGATTATGCCGGCAACTTTGTAAATCAGCAGTATCTGCCCGATGAGATTAAGGATGAGCGTTTCTGGGAGCCCCAGAACAATCCGCAGGAAGAAAAGATAAAAGAGCGCATGGACGCTTTATGGAATAAGAAACAATAACTTAACTATCAAATTATTATTTATGAGAAAGACTTTGTTTTATTTGTCAATCCTGGCTATTGCAACAGTAGGATTCACCTCTTGCGACGATGAAGAGGGTCTGCCTTCAAACGACCCGGAAAATACGCCGTCAAACAATCCGGACAATGGAAAAACACCTGCTATCCTTCCATGGATTGTAGGTACATGGGAAGGTGATTCTGCCGAACATCACTATCCGTTTGTAACCTTCAAATCAGACAGCACCTATGAGTGGGAGTATTTGGGTCTCCATAAAATGAAGGATGAAGGAACGTATACTTTTGACAGCTCCAGGATTGTCATGAAGATCAAGACAATCTATGAGTATGAGGATGGTAAGTACAAACCCACCAGTGAATACAGAAAGAGTGACCGTGTATGCAAGATCCTGAATTTGAAAGACGGCCTGCTCAAGGTAGAACTCAATGATTATTTCATGGGAGGTGGATCTGGAGGTTTTGATTTCATACTGTATAAGAAGGATTATGAGCAGAATATCACAAAGCGGGATTTACAGGGAACCTGGGAGTCTTATGAATCAGACGGAAGCCTGTCTGAGCGTATCATCATATCCGACAGCACCTACACTGCTTATGAGGTCGGAATGATAGATACTGTTCTGTGGGCCAGGAAGACTGTCGGAACATGGAGTATAGATAAGACCACTCTGAAAATCAAGCCGTCATCACTCTTCTTCTCTTATGAAATGGGTAACGGTGGTTATGTCTATTCAGAGGTAGATCCTGAAACTCTGGAGACAGAGAATTGGGCCGAGGCTACGTACAGCCTTGATGATTATACCGTAAGGATTTATCTTGCAGAAGACAAGAAGACGCTCTACGCTTTAGGCACAGAGTTTAAAAAGAAATAAGAATCGGACAGTTAATAAAATAGGGTGCGGAGCTATCTGCACCCTTTTTTATTGCTCAATGCTCAGGTTGCTGACCAGCCGGTCATAACGTGAACCGCGCTGCCGGTAGTAGAGTAGGATCAGGTACTCGTTTTTGGCTTCATACCAGTCGCCCTCCGTGGGCTTGGTCTGGCCTGTGGTCTCTCCGTCAGGCACCCATAGATACTGATAATCATATGCGCCCATCTTGAGCAATACGGTGGCCTGATAGGCCTTTTCCTGACTGTTGTATTCCATCTCGTACCTGGATGTCAGGTTTCCTCCGTTGAAATGGCCTGAGATGTACAGTTTACCTCCGGTAAGCCGCTCGCTTGCAAGATTGAAGTGAACGAACATATAATCAGCTTCAGTGTCACTGTTGCCTGCCTGGCTGTAACGTATCAGGTATCGGCCGTTATGGTCAAAATCAAAAGTGTAGGCATGGCGGCGCTGATCCTGTATGAGAGTGGCGTGATAGAAGGGATCATGGAATGAGATCCGGTCAACATTCAGGTTGATGTCATATCTGCTGGTTACCTCAAAGCGGCGGAACTCGTTCCCGGCAGGGAATATCAGCTCCCTGCAGTGCTCGTAGGTGAGGCGGTTGCCTGCATTGTAGGTTGGAGTGGGGTTGGTTACGGCATTGTCCGTCCTGCGGTTCTGCATGATAACAGTGTAAAGTTCCGTATTGGGATCCCGTACGGTCAGTCCTCCGTAGTTTATTGTAGGATTAAGCTGTTGATGTGACTCGTGAGAATCAATATCCGTATTGCCGTCGACTTTTGCCGAGAGCAGGGGCTTGCCCTCAGTTACGCAGAACCTGAAGTACGCTATCTCCCGGCCATCCTCGCGTATGGAGATGCGGTAGTTGCCTGACAGTTTGAGACTTACCTGACTGTTGGGGATTACCAGGCTGTAATGCGTATAATCAAAAGTGGTGTTCAGTGAATTCTCCCAGTTATCTATGGTTTCACCGTTGAATCCGTCCAGATAATCAGACTCAAGAATGCCGGAAGACGGTTTCCAGGTGGCGTCGCAGTGCTGGATATGATATGTGAAACGGTGATATTCATGAGACATTTCGTCAAATGAGAACTCTATCCGGTCATCGCTTCCCAAGGTTATGATTGCCGGCCGCTCCCAGTCTCCGTTTACGATAGTGCGCAGGGTGTTGATGCGGTCCGATGCGCTTCCCGACCACTGTGCCCTGGAAGTTACGGGGATGGTGGCAAGTGCCGCCATGCAGATGTATATGAGGAGTCTTTTCATATCCGGTTCTCTTGTTCTGTAGGCTCCATGTGGATGGCTACATGGGTGTTGCTTCCGAACCTCTGTTTGAGCTTGTTCTCTATCGAGTCAGCATGGTCATGCGCCTTTTCCAGAGTTATGTCTCCGTGCATGAGTATATGGAGCTCAATGGCGTAGCGGTTGCCTATGCGGCGGGTGCGGAGGTCATGGGGCTCAATCACATCGGGCTCAGACTGCGCTATCTGCATTATCTCATTCTCAATCTCATCGGGCAGGGAGTGCTCCAGCAGGTCTCTCATGCCTTGCAGGATGAGCTCTACCGCCACTTTCACGATGAACGCGCCGACCACTACTGATGCAATGGGGTCAAGTACTGCCCAGCGCTTGCCCAGCAGTACTGCACCGCCTATTCCTACGGCTGTTCCGATGGATGACAGGGCGTCGCTGCGGTGATGCCATGCGTTGGCCTCAAGGGCAGGAGAGTCCAGTTTCCTGGCATTACTTATGGTGTACCTGTAGGTCAGTTCTTTTAGAATGATTGAAACCAGGGCTGCCCATAGCGCAAGCATTCCGGGTGCTTCAAGCTGCTCTCCCTGAAGCCATGCGGCTATGCGTGAGGCTCCGTTGTAGAAGATGCCTACCGCTACGATAATGAGTGCTATGCCTATGATGGTAAGAGCCAGTGTCTCATACTTGCCGTGCCCGTAGTCATGGGACTTGTCCTGTGGCTTGCCGCTGATGTGTACGAATATCAGTACGATCAGGTCAGTCACGAAATCGGATAGGGAGTGGACGGCATCGGCAATCATGGCGGCACTGTGGCCCAGGATGCCTGCAACGAACTTGAAGGCCAGCAGGATTACGTTTACCGCACCGCCTGCCAGGGTTACCTTATATATCTGTTTCTGCCTGTCCATCAACAATTAGTCAATCGGTTTTCAAAAGTAATACATCTTTTAATATTTTTGTAAACAGAAAAAGTAAAAACGATGAAGATAAAATTATGTCTTTTGATGGCGGCCATTGCTTCATTGCCGCTTGTCATTCAGTGTAAGGGATCGGGAAAGAATTATGTTCCTAAAGGATATGAACTGGTCTGGCAGGATGAGTTTGATGAAGGAACAGAGCCTGATGCAACCAAATGGACTCACGTGATTATGAGGCAGGGAATGGTCAACCATGAGCTGCAGAATTACGTAAACCATCTTACTCCCGGCGGAGCTGCCGTTACTGAGGTCAAGGACGGAACCTTGCGCATAAACTGTTTCAAGGAGAATGACCGGGTGTATTCAGGACGCCTGAACGGAAACGTACGTACAGGATGGCAGTACGGCTATTTCGAGGCCCGGATCAAACTGCCCGCGGGCAAGGGAACCTGGCCTGCTTTCTGGATGATGCCTGCCTCCAACCGCATGCCCAACAACGGCTGGCCCAGATGCGGCGAGATTGACATAATGGAGGAGGTGGGCTGTGTCCCCAATGAGGTGTCATCATCAATCCATACCCAGGATTACAACCATACCAAGAATACCCATAAGAACCACGCCATGACGATAAAAGATGCCGAGGGTGAGTTTCATGTGTATTCCCTGCTATGGACCGAGGATGAGATAATTACCTATGTTGATGGCAAGGAGCAGCTGCATCTGGAGAAAGCCGTTTTGGGTGAAGACCACGACCAGTGGCCGTTCCATTACCCGTTCCATATCATACTGAACCTGGCATGGGGAGGTGACTGGGGCGGCATGAACGGAGTGGATGAGGATGCCCTGCCGGTGACCATGGAAGTGGACTATGTGCGTGTTTATCAGAAAAATAACTGAATATTAATCAATTACTAATCAAGCTTATGAAAAAGATTCTGACATTGGCCGCAATGGCGACAATCCTTATGGCTCCGGCAACGGCTCAGGAGCTGAGTAATTTCAATCGTGGCAGGCAGCAGGTGAAATCACCTGAAATCAATGGTGAAAAGGTGACTTTCCGTCTGAATGCCAATTATGCGACACAGGTAAGCCTGCAGGGTAACTGGATGGAGAACGGCAGCCTGCCTATGCAGAAAGGCCAGAACGGTGTTTGGGAAATAACCGTTGACACCCCGTCTCCGGAGATTTACACCTATAATTTTGTGGTTGACGGCGTATCGGTGAATGACCCACAGAACTATATGGTTCAGCGTGACGGAACCCGTTACCTGAATATGCTCATGGTGCCCGGAGAGCGCACCGAGAACTATTTTGAGGCCAATCAGCGTGGTACTGTTACCTTCCGTTGGTATGACAGCAAGATCCTGGGAATCAACCGCCGTGTAACCGTTTATACTCCTTACGGATATGAGACCAGCGGTAAGAAATACCCTGTTCTATATCTGCTTCACGGAGCAGGCGGTGATGAGGAGGCATGGACATCAATGGGACGTACCGCACAGATACTGGACAACCTGATTGAGAAGGGGCTTGCAGAGCCTATGATCGTGGTCATGCCTAACGGTAATCCTGGTCAGCAGGCAGCACAGACATTGGGCCTGCCCGAGAAGCAGATTGACCGCCGCGATCCCGCCATGGCCGATGCATACGTAAAGAGCCTCTGCACTGAAATAGTACCTTTCATCGAGAAAAACTTCCGAGTGATAGCCAAGCCTGAGTCACGTGCCATTGCCGGTCTGTCAATGGGTGGCGGTCACACCATTACAGCTACCAATCTGTATCCGGCCCTGTTTGACTGGATCTGCCCGCTGTCAGCAGCCGGCAGCTCTACGGCCGATCAGATTACCGCTCTCAAGAAGGCAGGCGTAAAGCTCTATTTCCTGGCCTGCGGTACAAGCGATTTCCTTTGGGAGCAGTCTGTTACCCTTGACAAGACCATGACTGACTGCGGTCTTGAGCATACCTTCTACAAGTCAGACGGCGGTCATGTTTGGGCCAACTGGCGCCTCTACTTAAATACATTTGCACAACTGTTGTTCAAGTAGCCAAAAAAAGAGTACCTTTGCACTCCGAAAAATCTTAGGATATGGCAAAAGAACTTAAAGATCTTACCAAAAGAAGCGAGAACTACTCGCAGTGGTATAATGAACTGGTAGTTAAGGCTGACCTTGCAGAGCAGGCTCCTGTTCGCGGTTGCATGGTTATCAAGCCCTACGGTTATGCAATCTGGGAGAAGATACAGCGTACCCTTGATGACAAGTTCAAGGAGACCGGTCATGTGAATGCTTACTTCCCATTGCTTATCCCAAAGTCATATCTGAGCCGCGAGGCCGAG
>Ga0310690_10012465_pt1 | contig 10438 bp, 6 predicted proteins | sample AusTroGonzalo_MG_2_FD_207661 | JGI IMG/M metagenome (GOLD analysis project Ga0310690, IMG submission 207661) | Bovine rumen microbial communities from tropical cattle in Woodstock, Queensland, Australia - Gonzalo_04 (v2) (version 2) | ecosystem: Host-associated > Mammals > Digestive system >...
GCCAGAGAAGCCCGTCCGGCCACCCAGCCCAACCGCAACCTGCAGCAGATGCACAACACCGATCCTTCCCAGCTGTCTACCAACGCCGAGCAGCGCAGCCGCATGCCCGTGCGCGTGGACAAGCAGGTGGGCCGCAACGACCCTTGCCCCTGCGGCAGCGGCCTCAAATACAAGAACTGCCACGGAAAGGGCCAAATGTAATAAGCTAATTCTTATTTTTAAACCAATAACGTTATGGACAACAATGTAAATCTGAACGAAGTGAGCCGCATTTCCGCGGGCACTGCATTCAAAGGCGAAATCACCTGCACCGGTGATATCCGCGTGGACGGCAAGTTCGACGGACGCCTCAATTCCAAAGGCCGCCTGGTGGCGGGCGAAAAGGCCGTGATGAACGGCGATGTCATCTGCCAGAACGTGGACTTCAGCGGCAAGATGGACAAGGGTACTTTCTATGTGGCCGATACGCTGTCTCTGAAGAGCGGCTGCTCCGTGACCGGAGACCTGCGCTACAAACGTCTCCAGGTAGACCTGGACGCCAAGATTACCGGTACGCTTAGCGCACTGACTGAAAGTGAATTCGTGAAGGCCGCCGCTGAAAAGCCGGTTGTTAAAGCCGAAAAGAGCAATGATACTGGGAAAGAAGAATAACGTTTCCGAGGAAACATTTAAAAACGAACAAAAGATTATGGCAACAACTCCCATTCCTTCCAACAATATGAACGACGTTAACCGCATCGCCCTGGGCACCAAACTGGTGGGTGACATGGCCAGCGAGAACGATATCCGCATCGACGGCGACTTCGAAGGCCGTCTGTACTGCGCCGGCCGCCTGGTGGTTGGCGAAAAGGCCGTCCTGAAAGGCGACTTCTACTGCGCTGACATTGACTTCAGCGGCACTATGAAGGGCGGTAACATCTATGCCAAGCAAACCCTTTCCCTCAAGTCTGGCTGCACCATCGAAGGCAATCTGTTCTTCCAGCGCTTCCAGGTGGAACTGGATTCCCGCTTCACCGGCGCCTGTAAGGTCATTGGCGAAGCCGAATTCAACAAGGTTTCCGCTCCGGTTTCCGCTATGCTGAAATAACCCAACAAAGTAGTGTATATTATTATGAAAAAACTTCAATTAATTTTGGCATCGGCACTGGCCTTTGTGGCAGTGTCCTGCGTGCTGGATCCCGTTCCGGCAGATGTAGAGATTGTTGAAGGACCCGACGTGTTCTCCAAAGCTGTCCCCACCGGTTACTATGCAGTAGCTAACGTAACCGTTCCGCTGGGTACCCAGACCATTTACATCGAGTACCGCGGCACCGACGGCAAGAAGAATGTAGTCACCCAGGAGGTGAATCCCAAGATGATCACCCCCACGGACGGCAAACAGGCCGAGCCCTTCGGCGTGGTGAGCGTCTTGCTCCAGAGCAAGAACCCCAGCCAGGTGAGCATTTACTACAAGCCCAAGGAGGCCAACACCAAGGCTTCCTCGGACGAAGTGAAGGAGCCCATCGTGGACAACCTTCCCCTGGATCAGGTTACCAGCGGTGAGTTTGGCAAGACCCGCTACGTGATGATGCAGTGGAATTATGGCTGGGAAAACAAGGAAGTAAGCCTGTACCACTACGAGAACGTGCGTACGTATCCCGCCGACATTGTGATGTACGACGAGGAACACAACCATACGCTCCGTTACGTGTACGTGTATAACAGCGGCGTAAAGGCCGAAGGCTATGTGCTGGACGAGGCTTATGAAATTGAGGATCACCTGGTCACCGATGTGAAGTACAACTACTGCCCCGGTTGCGGTTACTGCGAGTTCTGCATGCCTTGGGGCTGCTCCTGCGGCTGCGGCGGCTGGGACAACAATGGCCAGCCTATCCTGAACCCCAACCCGGACTTCAAGCCCAATGGCAACAAGGTACAGGAATACGTGGCCGGCGGTGCCACCACCGAGGTTCCCGAGATTCCCGAGGAAGTGGTTACCGTGGACTTGAACGGCGACGCTTTCCCGGAACCCGCCACCTATGTGACCACCGACGGTGATTTCACCAACTATCACTCCAGCGGCGTTGTGATGTTCGACGACAACTGGCCTGCCCTGCCCAACGTGGGTGTGGACGGCGTTGCCATCCAGGACTACAACGACCTGGTGGTAGACTACGACATCGAAGCTGTTACCGTCTCCGACGACCGCCTTGCCTCCGAAGGCTGGCGCGAGCAGGTGAAGGTGGTGCTGCACGTACGTGCCATCGGCAGCAAGAGCATGTGGCGCGTGGGTGTGTCCCTGGACAACTTCGACACCGACTATGTGCAGTCTGTTAGCCAGCACATGACGCTGGACAGCTGGCAGAACGAACACGGTTCCCTGCCTGCCTGGGCCGCCAATATCCGCTTCCAGGAGAACTCCATCCACTACGATGCCGTCTCCGGTACGGAATATGTGCGCCAGACCAACCGTCCGGCCATCGAAATCGGCCAGTTGCAGGCCTTCAACGGCGCCAAGTGGGATGCCGCTGCCGGTAAGGACGTATACATCTACAAGAACGGCAGCCACGAGAAAGAGCACGTGATGAACCCCGGTCTGAAAATGTGGTCCGGCTGGCCTGCTCCCGACGCAAACCAGTATCTGCCCGCCCTGGCCGATGTTACAGAGCCTGAGACGCTTGCCAGCATGCAGCGCTTCACCTTCTATAACACCGTTCCCGGTTATGTGAACGTGGCTGGCGGTCTGTATACCTACACCGTCATCTACCACATGAAGCCCCGCGCCGAAATGGCTCCCGCAGAGCGTGCCGCCGCCAAGCAGAATATGATCGAGGCCGTGATGAACAACATGGCCCAGAACTTCTTCGCGGTGAAGAACGACTACGCCCCCATCGGCCTCAAGGGTTATCAGCCCCTGGACTACAAGACCAAGGACAACCACACCTACGCCCAGGAGTACCAGACGCGCCTGAACCAGAACCTGGACCACCTGAATCCCGACATCCCTTATGTCGGCAGCAACGGCCAGATCTGGGCCTTCAAGTGCCCTGTGCTCACCCGCCACACGTGGGAGCGCATGTACTTCTCCAACGCGTATCCGCACTTCATGGAGTGGATTCAGTCCAACGGCGCCCAGGCCAAAGACTGGTATAAGAGGGATGTAGACTATACGTACCTCACTTGTGAGTGGTAATTGATTAATTTCTGAAACGATGGAGTACTACGTACTTAGCAGGTACGCGTACTGGAAGTATTATCTCCTGATCCTGTATTACCGGCTGGCTGAATACCCGCCGGCAATACGGGTTTGGGCGGTATTTTCCGTTATCAGCCTTATCTTGCTGATAGGCATCGTTGTCGGAAATATTGCACGTGTTGTGCGCGCCGCGGCCGATACACACGCCATGGCGCACAACCGGGAAAAGTATTGGGACAAGATGAAGGAAGTGGCCATGTCGGTCCGTGTGTGGGAACCCCTGGAAATATCGGCCTTGCTTGAACTTCCGAAAAACTTCAAAATGCACGAGCGGACGCACCGCAGGTATGTGCCGATGCTCATAGAAATGTACCGGAAATATGGGCCCCAGATGAATAAAATCAACTGGCAGCGTTTGCTTCAGGTACTGAAAATGCCCATATACTTTGAGGAGCAGGTGCGCTCGCGCAATACGCGCAAGCGCATTGTGGCTTTTAAGAATGTGGCCGATATGGACGCAAACTTGAAGGAAGCCGTAGCCTCCCGTTACCTATTTACCAAAGACCGAAAACTGCAGAACAACGCCCGTTTGCACGCGGCGCGGTTCGGTACCTCATATCCATTTAAGGTATTGCTGGAAGACCCTAACCTGGTATTCACCGACGAATTGGTGGTAAAATTCCATAACGTGCTGATGTACCGCCAGGAGAACGGAATGTCCATGCCCAACTTCATCCACTGGTGCAACCGTACGCCTCTGAATGAAGAACTGCGCATCTTCGCCATTAACGAAATTCGCCTGTTCAACCGCCGGGAAGACTGCGCCGAGATGCTCTCGATGCTCATCAACAGCCGCGACGAGCGCTTCTCCTGCGCCCTCATCAAGGCGCTGGGCGCCATGGAATACGTTCCCGCCGAAAAGGAATTCATCCGCCGGTACCTGAGTGCCTCCTACACGGAGCGTCAGGAGCTGGCCGAGGCCCTGGGAGCCATCAATTCCGGCAATCCCGAGGTCCTGATCTTCCTGCAGGAGGACTTCCTGCAAACCACCGACTACGTCACCCGTATGATGCTTTTGCGCGTGATCCACGGGTACGGCGAAATCGGCCTGGAGGCGTACAATTACCTCAAAAAGGAGTCTCCCAAGGAGTTCTCCATCTACTTCGAGCATATTGAATGTGACCTGATAGACAGCAGAAGATATGCCTGAGTGGCTTTATAACGGTTTCAGTATTTTCGTGGTGGTGTACTCCACGTTGGTGATATCCAGTTATGTCGCCTTCGCGGTGCTGGCTTTCTTCGAGCACAAGAAGCACTACACCTACCACGACGACGACTATACCATCGGCGAGCTGAAAAAGAGCCCGTATACCCCCGGCGTATCCATCGTGGCTCCGGCTTACAATGAGGAGAAGACCGTAATCACCAACGTGAAATCACTGCTGAGTCTGGACTATCCGGACTTCGAGGTGGTCATCGTGAACGACGGTTCCAAGGACAAGACGCTGGAACTGCTCATCGAGAATTTCGACCTGGTGAAGGTGCCGTATGCTTATGTAGAGAAAATCAAGACCAAGCCCTTCAAGGGCCTGTACAAGACCAAGAGCGACAATCCTTCGTTCAAGCGCCTCACGGTGGTGGACAAGGTGAACGGCGGTACCAAGGCCGATGCCTCCAACGCCGGCGTGAATGTGGTATCCAACAAGTTCTTCATTTGCACCGACGTGGACTGCGTACTGGAAAAGAACGCTTTGTACCGCATGATCTGGCCTACGATGGCCTCCACGCGCCGCGTGATTGCCGTGAGTGCCACCATGCGTATGAGCAACGGCTGTATTGTAGAAGACGGCAAGATGGTGGAGACCCACCCGCCGCACGATATGATTCCGCTGTTCCAGGACCTGGAGTACACGCGCTCCTTCCTCATCGGCAAAACGGCCCTCAGCCGCATCAACGCCATGCAGAACGTGAGCGGCGGCTTCGGTATGTTCGACAGGGAAGTAGTGATTAAGGCTGGTGGCTACGACGGCGACTCCTTCGCCGAGGATATGGATATGGTGGCCCGTATGATCCGCTATATGTGCGATTCCGGTGAAGACTACCGCGTGGTCCAGATTCCCGAAACCTGCTGCTGGACGGAAGGACCGCCCAACTTCAAGGTGCTTAACCGTCAGCGCACGCGCTGGGGCCGCGGCCTGTTCCAGTTCTTCACGGTCCACCGCGATATGCTGTGGAACCGGAACTACAGGCAGTACGGCATGCTCACGCTACCGTATATCCTGGTGTTCGAGCTTACGGCTCCCATCATCGAGTTCATGGGCTACTTCGTGGTGCTTTCCCTGCTGGTCCAGTGGGCCATCAACTGGAACACCATCTGGATTGCCTTCCTGGGCCTGTACATCTTCGCCCAACTGCTTACTTCGGTCATTATCTCTTACGACGTATGGGTAGGAACCTCCTTCAAGAAGCGCACAGACTATTTCTGGTTTGTGCTGGCCTCATTCCTGGAGCCGTTCTTCTACCATCCTATCAATGTATTCTTCAGCTTGCGCGGATACGTGAAGCAGATCCTGGGTACCCAGATGGTCTGGGGTAACATGACCCGTAAAGGTGTGCAGAGCGCCAACAAGCAGGCGGCTCCAGGCATGTCGGGTTCTACCGACGCCACCACTGCCGCCGCCTCCGTGGCAAGTGTCAAATCGGCCGTAGCCGAAGCTGAAACTGAAAAGAAAGCCGATGCGTAAATTCCTGCTGCTCATAGCGACTCTGTTGCTGGCGGCGTCCTTTGCGGCGGCGCAGCCTCCCCGGACCACGACGTCCGGGAGGAGCACGTCGTCATCGGCCAGAGATACCGGGAAGGGGATTTTAAAGCGCAGGCAGCCCCCGTCCTACTACGTGGACCAGGTGACCAACCTGTTCTCCCAGCACCGCTGGGCCAGGGGTAAGGAACTCCTGGACGAGAGCCTGGAAATGTATCCCGACGAAGCCACATTACACTATCTGGCCGGCCGTTACTGGTGGAACGGTAAGAATTACGACAGGGCCCGTTACCATTTGGTAAAGGCCTGTCAGCTGAACTATCACTTCGTGGATGCGAAGACCCTGCTGGTGAACATCGAGGAAATCACCGGCAACTACTCCAGCGCCATCTGCTACGTAAACGAGCTGCTGGAGGTGAACCCCTACTGGAAGGGCCTGTGGCTGCGGAAAGTAGACCTCTATAAGAAGATGGGCAACTTCGAGGAAGCCAATACGCTCCTGCGTCGTCTGTCCCAGATTTACCCTTCCGACGCCTCCATCACCGGCGACTATTTCGACGTGCTGGAATCGGCCTATCAGCAGGCCCGCCTGGACGGTGACTTGAATGCCACCGAGGCTGCCCTGAAGGAGATTGTGCGCATAACGCCGGCCGATGTGGACTACCAGATGGCCTATTCCAACCTCCTGGTGCGCGAAGGCCGCACCGGCGACGCCCTGGACAATCTGGCGCACGCCATCAACGCCTCTCCCGGCAACGTGGTGCTCATCGGCAAGGCCACGGAGATCATGCTGGCCGAGGGCAAGACGGCCGGCGCCCTGGCCCTGGCACGCACCCAGTGGGAGGAGTACAAGAAACCGGAACTGAAGGAGCTGTACGACTATGTACTGTCCGAAAGTGCCCGTATGCAGGATGAGTCCGATCCCTATTCGATGTACTCCAGCGTGTACAAGACCACGCACAGCTACGAGTCCCTGCAGTACCTGCTGTCGCATTCGGTGATGAAGGGATACTTTGAAGACGCTCTGTTCTACATTGCCGAAGCTCGCCGTACCCGGGGCGACAGTCCCCGCTGGTATGCGATGGAATACGAGGTATATGACCGGATGGGCCGCAGCGACAGCGCTTCCAAGGTGCTGGACGCCGCCCTGGAAAAGTATCCGGACAATTACGACCTTAGCCTGGCGGCCTGCCGTCAGCGCCTGAAAGAAGCCGGAGACCTGATGGGCGAGAGCGCTTATGCCCCGGCCATTCCGCTGCTGGAATACGTGCGCAAGCATTCCGTGGATCCGGAAATCAAGGCCCTGGCCGTTCGCCGGCTGGCCGTTTGCTACCGGGAGACCAACCAGGGCGACCTGGCCGTGCAGATGCTGCGGGAGCGTCTCCTTACCGACCCTGAATACCAGGTGACGGTGGATTACGCCGCGCTGCTGGTGAAGCAGGGCAAGCAGGAAGCCGCTTTGCTGTCCCTGGAGGCATCCTACCGGGACACACGTGATTCGGTGGCCGTGCTGGCCCTGGGCAATGCTTATAAGGAGATTGCCATCACTTATCTGCGTGACCGCCTGTCCAGCGGCGCCGTGAAGGGCCTGCAGAGCATCACGGATATGATGCTGGAGATTGACGATACGGACTACTGGGGCCTCCGCTTCTCCCTGCGTACCGCCGACGATCCGCTTCCGTACGCGATGCGGGGCATCCGCCTGTATCCCGACGACCTCACGTTCCCCATCAAGGCCGCCACTGAGCTGTCCGAAAGGGGACACCAGGAGCGCGCGCTGAACATCCTCCGCGCCTATCTGGAGGATTTCCCGGCCGATGACGACCTCCAGCGCGTATATGCCGGCATCTCCGGCCAGATAGCCACCCGCCTGTACAAGGCCAAGGATTATGACCGGGCAGAGGCCGTGCTGGATTCGGCCCTGGCGGTGCGTCCGATGGATCCCGAGGTGCGCTATACCCGCGGTCTCATCTACGAGAAGAAGCATCAGTGGGATTCGGCCTATGTGTTCCAGAGCAAGTATACGCCTTCCGTGCTGGAAGAAGGGGAGTACAAGGCCCGGATGAACACCCTGCGCGCCCGTACGCTGCACAACAGCGTGGATGCGGGCGTAGACCTGTTCCGCTTCACGGACAACCAGCACCTGCTGGGCCTGGCCAGCATCGGCTATTCCCACAGCTGGTCGCGCGACGCCCTGGAGTTCCGCCTGAACTACACGGGCCGCGACGCCGACTACGACGGCGACGAGAAGATGTACAACTCCGTGGGCGGTCAGGGACTGCAGTTGCAGGGCAGCTGGAGCCACGATTTCGAGAATATCGTCACGATGAAGGCTACATCGGCCCTGGCCAATGCCTATTTCCCGCGCTGGACGGTGGATGTGGACTTCTCCTGGCACCTGCCCAAGGACTGGGACCTGGATACCGGCGTGAACTATCGCTTCATGCGCGACGGCTCTTCGATGTATTCGGGCGGCATCGGCCTGTACAAGACCTTCGGCCACTTCTATGCCGGCGCCCGGGGAACGGTGGGTGCGCTGCACGACATCTTCTTCTTCAACGCGCTGGCCCGCTTCCGCTTCTATCCCATCGAGGGAGGACGCTCCTACATCGAGGCGCAGGGCGGCGCCGGTACGGCTCCGGAACTCACCTTCCTTAATTATTATTATAGTTCCGGCATCTACAACCGGCTGAATTCCTTCGTGTCCCTCACGGCGCAGTGGGCGGTTACCTACAACCTGGCCCTGCAGCTGACGGGCACCTGGAACACCGTTTACGACCAGCGCACCGCTGTCACTTACCGTAATATGTTAATGGCCCATGTCTCCGTTGCGATTTATTTCTAGTCTGGCACTTGCCCTGGTGGTGGTGATTTCCTGCGGTTCCATTTCCGTGGGAGGCCGCGCTGCCAAGTACCAGTATTACTTTTCCCCCGAGATGCCCGGGCGCACGCTGGATTCCAAGCTGGCCGATTATCTGTCGGAGCACCTTCAGAACCGTACGGAGCACATTGTGGTGGACAGATCGGGGATTGAGGTGATGGTGCATGTGGGACCGGATGTGGACGGGGATTTCGCGTTCAAGCACGACGCCCAGGGCTATTACCTGGCCGCCAAGGACGAACGCACCTTCATCTGGCTGGCCTACCAGTTCATCAAGATGGTGGGCAAGCAGGACCCGGATATCATTACTGACGACCTTCCTCCGCTGCTTTTAAGCGGCCGGGACACGGTGGTGACGTTCCCGTTCGAGTACCGGGATATCTATATGCCCACCAATCAGAACCCGGATATGACCTATCTGCTGGCTCTGAACAATCTGGAATACGACTGGGGCATCTGGGGACACAACCTCTCCCGTGTGCTGGGTTCCAACGGTGACATGACCTTCGGCTACCAGAACATGGACCAGGAGATGCTGGCCCGTACCGCGGGCCTGGCGCACCCCAACCAGTTCTGCTTCTCCTCCGATAAGCTGCTGGAACTCACCACTCAATACATCCTGGACAACTACGGGGACGGGGAGAACACTCCTTTCCGAATGACCATCGGCCCCAACGATAACAGCATCGTGTGTATGTGCCGGCGCTGTGAACTGGCGGGGAATACGCCCACCAATGCCACGCCGGCCGTGACGGCCTTCGTAGAGCGCCTGGCGGCCCGTTTCCCCAAGCACGAGTTCTTCATCCCGGGCTATTCCACCACGTCCAGCCTGCCGGACCACGAACTGCCGGCCAACGTGGGCGTGTTCTTGTCGGCCATCGACTATCCGCGTGCGTGGAACAACAATGATACGCCGGAGAGCAAGGCTTTCTTCAAGCTGCTGGAGGACTGGCAGGCCATTACGGAGCACGTGTACATCTGGGACTATGTTTGTAATTTCGACGACTATCTGTCGCCGTACCCCATCCTGTACGTGATGCAGAACCGTTTCAAGGAGTACCGGAAGAGGGGAGTGAAGGGCATTTTCCTCAATGGTTCCGGCTATTTCTACTCGCTGCAGCAGGAGATGTATTCCTTCCTGCTGGCGCACCTGCTCATCAATCCCGATATGGATGTCCGCAAGATGGTGGAGGAGTATTACAAGGATGCTATGCCGCACGTGGGTTCCTTCTATACATCTTCCATAATGGCTATCGAGGAGCGGGCACGGCGCTCGGGTTCCGAACTTCCGCTGTACGGCGGTATGGAGGAGGCCCTGAAGACCTACTTGTCGGAGCGTGAATTCCGTGAATTCTACTCCGTGTTCCTGCGCGCCGCCTCCATGGAAATGACGCACCGGGAGCGCGTGCTGTATGAAAAGACGCGTCAGTTCCTCTCGTTCACCTTCCTGGAGATGTGCCGATTGAACGGCTTGAAGCCCGGCGGATTCGCCGAACTGGTGGGCGACGAGTGGGTGGTGAAGCCGGAGGTGTGGTCGGCCGTGGAGGACCTGAAGCTGATGACGGACGAAGATGACCTGTACCTGCTCACCAACAACGAATATACCGCGATGGACCATATGGA
>Ga0310690_10012466_pt1 | contig 10438 bp, 7 predicted proteins | sample AusTroGonzalo_MG_2_FD_207661 | JGI IMG/M metagenome (GOLD analysis project Ga0310690, IMG submission 207661) | Bovine rumen microbial communities from tropical cattle in Woodstock, Queensland, Australia - Gonzalo_04 (v2) (version 2) | ecosystem: Host-associated > Mammals > Digestive system >...
AGTAAACGACGTCGAAGGGCTTTTCGGCGTCGATCCACGCGTATTCCGGGCCGACGCTCCTGAGGGCGGCGGGTTCGGCGAACTTGCCCGTGGTGAAGGGCGAACCCAGTTCCACCGGCAGGATCTCAGAGAGCGGCGTCTTCTGGAACTCCCCTTTTTCGAGGGTGAAGAAGCCGCCGAAGATCACCAGCCGCCCGCCGTTTCTGACGAAATCGGCCATGTCCTTCAAAACGAAATCGGGGAGGATGTTCCCGGGGCCCGCGGGGGCGTCGGCGAGGACGATCAGCTCGGCGTTCCTGAGCTTCTTTTCCCCGGGCATCCTGTCGTAAAGAAGCCGGTTGCTGATGATCATGGCGTGACTGGTGGACTCCATGGTGTAGCGGAAACACGCCTCCTTTTTGACCCCGTTCGCGGTCAGAGCCTCGAAGATCTTGAGCTCGTCGAAGGTCATTCCCTGAAAGATCAGCACGCCGCTGCGCCGGAGAGAGGTCTCCTGTTTCTCCGCAAGAGCCGTGAGTTTGAGATCCAGGAGACGCCAGGCGCGGATCTTGCCGCCGGCGAACCCCATGCTGCCGATGCGGATCTTCCCCCCCCGGTAGAAGTCGTGGCCGAAGATGGAGACGCCTCCCGCGATGGCCGCGGGATCCTCCATGTCGTCCTTGAAGAACTCCACCCGGTCCCGGTCGGCGTCGAAGACGATGCGGTAGTGCGAACGCCCCTTCGGCGCCACGGGGGCGATCTTGTGATGGCCCACGGGCTCGATGCCGAAGCCCGCGACCCGCTTGGACTCGGGTTCCGGGAAGTAGTACCGCCAGTCGCGGCAGGCGCTGTGAAAGAAGCTTCCGATGTTGTAGATGTCAACATAAAGCCCGATGCCGCCCGAATTGGCCGGGTCGGGGAACTCCATGTCGAACTCCAGCATGCCCCTTTTGACGAGGGGGATATCGCACTCGATATAGCTGTCGTTGAAGGGGTTGTGCTTCATGTTGAGAAGGAGGCCCTTCCCGTCGGGCTCGAAGGTGCTCTTGCCCGGGGCGGTGACAAGACGCCAGCGCTTGGCGAACGCTTCCTTGTCCTTGAAATCGTCCGCGAGGATCACCTTGTCCTCCGCCTGCGCGCAGAGGACGAGGGCGAGGAGGAGAAGGCAAAAAAACGTTTTCCGTTCCATTTTGCGGCCTCACTTCGCGTAGCGGAGGACGACGATCATGGCATCGTCCAGTTCCGGCAGTTTGACCTCATTCCCGCTGACGGCGAGTCTGACCGGGGCCTCTTTCTGCGGCACGGCGGCAAAGGCTTCTGCGATTTTTTCGCCCTTGCGGGGCGTGACGGTCAGGGTCAGGTCTTTGCGGACCGGGACCCTTTCGTAGGTCCGGCTGATCTCATCCCCCGTTGCCGGCAGATTGACGAGGTGGAGCGTCTCCTCGCGGAAAGCGCCCTTTTCTCTCGAACAGGTGAAGGGCTCGAAGAAGACGTTGTACGCCGGAGCCAGGGCAAAGCGGTTTTTCCGCTCGGCTTCGGGGAGACGCAGGAACTCGGGCGAGAAATAGTATTCCGAGTAACGGGTCATGAAGTTGTCCCGTACGTACTGGTCGCGGACGGGAACGACGGAACCGCCGTGCTTCGCCCCCGCGGCGAAGGTGAGGTACTGGATGAGATTGCCCGAAACCGAGTCGCTGGGGAACAGCAGCGCGAAGGCCACCGTCGGCTGTCCGCCGTTGACCCGGGCCCGCTGAACGTCTTCGGCCAGCGCCGCGCTCCACGCCTTGAAGGTGTGCAGGGGCTTGCGGGTGAGGCCCAGCATGTATTCGTAGATGAGAAGCGCTTTGCGGGTGGCGGCCTTGAGGTAGCCGGGGTTGCGCTTCTGGCTCTTGGCGTTGGCGTGGATGTTGGTGGCGTAGATGAAGCCGGGGACGTTTTTCTCCATGACCGACCGGTACTGCGTCAGGCGCTCGACGGCCGTTTTGTCGGGATCGGGATAATACTCTTTTCCCGTCTTGCCGTACATGTCGCGCCAGTCGGGACTGGGCGTGTTGAGATACAGCGGATCGTTGGGCGCGTCCGGAATGAAATACCAGTCGAACCGGTAGCCCTGCCAGCCGAACATCTCGCAGGACTTGATCATATCCTTCGCCCAGGCGTCCACGAATTCTTTGGTGTAACCGTGGACCTTGAAGGTCGCAACCCTCTCTTTGTTATTGTAGATCAAGCCGTTGTAAATGCTTGGCTGGCCGTTTTCGCAATAGAGGATCTGCTCCGGCTCCTTCAGGGCCTCCTTATAGTTGTAGAGACCGGTGATGCTGGAGATGACGTTGACGCCCTTATCTTTGCAGCGTTTGACGAAGTTTTGGATGAACGTTTTGCTCATCACATGCCGATAATATACGGGCGACTCGGTCATGGGGCGCCAATTCTCCTCCTCCGGCGTGATGCCGCGGACTGTGGAACGCATCCAGAGATAGTACTCGATGATGCCTATTTTGTTGCGTTTGAGGAAATTGCTCCAGACTTCCTCGCTGCCCTTCTGGTGGCAGCTGCCCACGTTCACGAAGGCGAAACGGACGCTTTCGGGCGCGAAGTCGCTGACGGCGAACGCGGTGCTCCGGCTTGCGGTCTGCTTGCCGTTTTCGCTCAGCTCGACCCGGACTGCCGCGCCGCCGCGCATGGATTCACAGGTTTTAAAACCGCATTCGAAGGGGACGGCTCCCCGGGCGGGGACCGCGACGTCCCCGTCGAAGACCTTTTTGACGTCGGCAAGTTTCGTCTCGACGAAAACTTTGACGTTGACCTTTTTCTCCCGGCCGGAGGTGTTGGAGATCACCGTCGAGACCGCATTTTTCTCCCCGGGCTTCACCATGAGCTTGGCCGTTTCGACGAGAGTCAGACCGACTTCGGGGACCATCCCCGTTCCGTTGACGGCGGCAAAGACCTCCTGTTCGGCGAGGCTCCCCGCGATGATCGAAAACGTGCATTCGGCGGCGTTTTTCCCGGTCAGCCTGCGGAGCGGGGAGGGGATGACCCGCAGACAGGCGAGCGCGTTGAACCCTTCCTCTTCGCGGTTGAGATAATACTCCATCCCCTGACAGTTGTTTCCCGTGACGAGGCCGAGGCCGCCCTTGTTTCCGGGGGAATAGGCGAACTGCCAGCCGCTTCCCGGGGCGTAGTACGCCCAGTCGAAGGGCACGCCGGGGGAGGTTTTTCCGGGCAGCAGGAACACGCCTTTTTCCGCTGCAAAATTGATGAGCCGCAGGGTGTAGAACCAGTCCGAGGGGGCTTCGGTGAACTCGGCCTCCATGCGGCAGCGGATGACGGGCGTGTCGTCGAAGGTATAGACGAGACGGGACTTCGCAAAGGGTTTCGCGAGTTCGCAGGCGAGCTCGATCCTGTCTGCGGAACGGCTGACAACGGAGACTTTCTGCTTTGAGTTATTGCCGTTGTAAAGCGTCCCGACGGAGGCCGTCTGACCGGTGTAGGTCTTCTGCTCGCCGTTTTTACGGAACTCCTGGGAGCCGTAGATCAGATATTTTTTCCCGCCGAAGGAGAGGCTCTTCAGCGTGCCTTTGGCGTTGTCGACGGTGAGCGTGTAGTATTTGTTGGAGATCGTCCGGTCCGCCTTTGACTCCTTCATCTCCACGGCAAGGAGCGACGCCGCGGCGGTCGCGGCGGAAGCGATGCAAAGCAGTTTCATGTGCGATCCTCTTCTTGTTTTTCAGTCTTTCCCGGACAGGGCTTTTTTCAGCAGCCGGGGGAAGTTTTTTTGTCTGTGGATCATCTCGCCCTTGTCGGCCTGCCGGCCGCCGGGGATGCCGCAGTAGACGGCAACGGCCCCCGCGCCGCGTTCGACAGCACTGAGGAGCGCGACGTCCTCAACCAGCAGCAGGGCTTTCGCGCCGTTGGCAAGGGGGCATTTGTGGCAGATCGCCACGGCTCCCGGCGCGCCTCGAACGGAGAAGTTTTCCCGGCGATAGGCGATGTCCCAGGGCGACGCGATCCGGACGGGGAGCAGCTTGTTGAAGGCATCGTTCCCGAACTCTCCCTTGTTCAGGGTGAACATGCCGCCCAGAATGATGAGTTTCGCCCCGTCCCGGACCTCCGCCGCCAGCTCCGCGAGGTCGTCGCCCGTCAGCGTGCCGTTGAGGGGAAAGTCCGCCATGACGATGAGCGCGGGTTTCGTGCGGGAAAACAGCGGGCGCTTGGTGAGATAGAACTCGTTTTTCATGAGCAGTCCCGTCTTGACGGCGACGTCGCAGAAGACGGGCTTCTCCCCGACGCCGAACTCCCGGAGGATGCCGTCGATGTCGTAGGCGTCGAAGTCGATGCCCCGCAGGACCACCGCGCCGCTCCTGGGCTTTTCGGCGGCCGCTTCAGCTTTTTCCAGACGGAGGCTGCGGATATGATTGACGATCGTTCCCGAGGTCAGGCCGTAGTTGCCGAGCTGGAACTTGATCTCCTTCGGAAAATCGACCTCCTTCTCGATGTAGACGGGGGTCTGCATGTCGTCGAAGAAGTAGGCGATCGTTCCGGCCTTGCGGTCGAATTCGATCTTGAAGGCAAGCCACTTCCCGGCGGGGACGGCCGCCAGACGGCGGTGGCCGCTTTTGGGGAAGTAATGGGTCCACCAGCCGGGCCGCAGAGAGACCAGACGGCCGTTGAAGCGGATGAGCAGCGACAGGTGATTGTAGGTCCGGGAGGGCGCGCCTCCGGCGTTGGGCAGGACTTCGAAGCGCAGCGCGCCCTTTTCGACGCGGGGCAGGGCCGTCTCGTAGACGCTTCCCGTGTTCACCTTTTTCCCCAGCGCCGAACAGGTCGCGGTCAGGATCCCGTCACCGGTGACGAAAGAGTCCGCCTCATTGGCGCGGATCTTCTTCCAGGCCAGCTCGCCCTTTCTGCCGAAGTCGGCTTCCCAGAGGACTTCCGATGCCGCAAGCTGGAGTCCCAGAACGGCAAAGAGCACCCGGAGAAATGACTTCATCTTTACTCGACCTTGCCCCACGGGAACTGGTCTTCACTGGTCCAGCCGATGCTGGAGGACTGCACGTTTTCGGCGTGGCTGTCGCAGAAAACGATGTTGGTCGACGTCCTGCCGCCGTGGGCCTCGGCCCACTCCTTGCCGTCGGTGGCGTCGATCTTGGTCCTGTAGCCGCTGACGGCATCCTTTTTGAGCCGGGTCGCGTCGGAGATCATCATCTTCTTGGAGAGCGGTCCTCTCAGCTGCACGACCTTGACGTACTTGTCCTGCGGGAAAATCGTGATGTTCATGGCGTAATTGTAGTAGCCCGCCACGTTTTTGGGCATTTCGTCGCAGGCCAGGCGTCTGTTCTTGTTCGTGAGCCAGTCATAGCTTGTGCCGCAGTAATCCTTGGGCAGCGCGCCGATGTTGCGCATGGGGAACCACCACTGCACTTTGGTGATCTTCGAGTCGTAGACGGGCGGCAGATAGTCGTCGGAGTTGTCGCGGTACATCACGGCGGCGGTGCCGATCTGTTTCAGATTGCTGAGACAGTTGGTGGTGCGGGCGCGGTCCCTCGCTCTCTGCAGCGCGGGCATGAGCATGCCGGCCAGGATCGCGATGATGGCGATGACGACGAGGAGCTCGATCAGGGTGAAACGTTTTTTCATGGTTTTTTCCTTTCTTTTAAGGGGTTGGTGTCCCTGTTTTACATTGTTCGAAATATTTTGCCGCGCCGTAGAGGGCGGGATCTTCGAGAGAGGGGAACTCCAGCGGGAGCGCCGCCAGCGCCGGGGTCATGAAGCGCTCTTTCGCCCGGCTCACGCCGCCGCCGACACAGATCTTTTCGAGGGCCAGTTTCTCTTGCCACGGCGAGAGAAGCTCCGCCAGCGCGTCGCCGAAATGCCGCCAGAGGCCGTCCGTGTCGGCGCGCTCCGCGATCTCCTTCACGCTTTTCGCACCGGGACAGGCCGCGAGAAGCGCCGCGGCGGAGACGTGATCCTCGGCGATGCCGCCGCGGAAGGGCCGGTTCCACAGGGGGTGGAGCGGCATGTCTTTTTCGTTGTTGAGGAAGACGCCGTCGATCATGACGGCGGCTCCCAGGCCCGTCCCCAGGGTGATGCCGCCCAAGCGGCCCTTCCTGTCGCCGGAAACGCCGCTCAGAAAGGCGTTTGCGTCGTGGAGGAACACCGCGGGGAGCCCGGGGAAGAAGTCCCCGAGACGCCGCCTCTTCACTGCCCGGAATTTGTGGTCCATCAGGAACACCCCCGCCCGGTAATCGAAGGGTCCGGGGACCGACACGGCGACGCCGGCCAATGACGCGGGAGACTTTTCCCGGGCCTGCCGGTACACCTTTTCGAAGGCGCTGCCGATCTCCTCCGCCGTGCCGTCGGAACGGGCCGGGACCGGGGCGAGGGGTGCGAAACGCCTGCCCGCCCGGAACAGGGCGGACTTGAAAAAAGTGCCTCCGGCGTCGACGGCAAGGATCACTTGAGCATCGTTTTTGTCACTTTGCACGGCGTTTTCCCGAGGTTGATGATGGTGTAGTCGCCGAGAGACGCCGGCAGGACCACCATATCCATGTATTTTGCGTGATAGGACAGGGACGGATCCTGTTTTGAGCACACGAGGATCTCGTCGCCCTGAACGAGCACGAGGACGTGGAACTTCTTCCCCTCCGTGCTGTCCGAAACGGAATGGTCGAAGGTGAAGCGCCGCAGACTGAAGTAGATGAGGTCGTGTTCGCCTACGATCTCCTCCTTCCAGCCTTCTCCCTCGCGGACGGTCACGGGCCGGGGCCGGAGCACGCCGTCCACCGCGGAACGGCGGCGGTCCGTCACCAGCACGTTCCTGCCGTGGATGGAGTGGATCGGGCGGGGATTGCCGTCCAGATCCTTCCGCAGGTAGTCGTAGAGCTTGAAGGTGTAGCTGCCGATGGTGTAGCTGCCGATCTCCAGCACCACCTGATTGCGCCCCGAGGCGTGGATGGTGCCGCCGGGCAGCAGGAACTGGTCTCCCTCCTCGCTGGGGAAGGAATTGACGTACTTGTCATGGTCGAAGGGCACGTGATCCTTTTCCGCCCTGTCGATGCAGCGGTAGAATTCTTCCACGTCGCAGTCGTCCTGCAGTCCGAGGTAGGTTTTGCTCCCGGCGGTCTTGACGCAGTAGTAGCTTTCGTCCTGCTGGAAGGGTTCGCCGAAATGCTCCTGATTGTATTTCTGCGGCGGATGGACCTGGATGGACATGTTGCCGCTGCCGCCGTAGGTGTCGTCGTAGTTGAAGCGGATGGGGAAGACGTAACCGAAGCGCTCCACGCTCTCTTTCCCCATGAGCTTTTCCCCGCAGTGGCGGAAGAACGCGGAAAACGGGATGTTGAAGGTGCACGGCCCGATCCTGACCTGCAGACTGACCTCGTTGGGGATCATGTCGAAGACCCAGGCGCAGTTGCGCATGTCGCAGGGCAGGCGGCGGAGCTTCTTGACGAACTGGCCGCCCCAGACCCCCTCGATGTAGACGGGGGTGCAGCGGAAGGGGCGCCTGAGCATCTCGGCAAAAACCTTTTCCAGATCGGCAAAGGCGATGAGGCGCAGATCGTCGGGCAGATTGCCGTCGATGTAGAAGTCGATCGCCCCCGCATCCATCAGCTGCTTGCGGTGCAGCATCATGATCTCGTAGTCGAAGTAGTACATCCGGCGGAAGATGTAGGGCAGGGTGCGTTTTCCCTTGTCTCCCAGCGGCTTGGTCTTGCCCGCGCGGATGCGGATCGTCGCTGCAAGCGGCGTGACGTCGACGAAGGCGGTCTTTCCGGCGATCCGGCGGAGCGTTTCGCAGGATGCGCCGCAGCCGTAAACGACGGCGAGGGGGTGTTCTTTTGCCGCCGCCTGAAGTTTTCCGGCCAGCGCGGTGAGTTTCTTTTCGTCGAAAAGGGCGTCCAGCTCCCGGTGGATGCATTTGCCGAAGAGCAGGATCGGATCGATGACCCGGTCGCCGGGGAGACTTTCGGCCAGAAGCTGTTCCAGTTCTTCGGAGGACTTGTACGCCTCGGAGACGTCGAAGAAGACGGCGTCGGGAGCGGCCTCGCCGATCCGCATGAGCAGTTCGGGGAAGGAGGCGCCGACGTAGCCGTCGAGGGCGAGGACGCCCCGGGTGCCGGCCAGCAGGGCGCCGATCTTGACGTTGCCGCGCACCACCGATTTTGTCACTTCCGCGTCCAGTTCCGGGAAATTGACCGCTTCGGGATCCACGTAGGGGTAGGGGTTGAACATGAAACTCATTTTTTCGATTCCTTGTCTTCGTTGAGAGCCGTATGTGTCTTTGCCAGATTCCTTTCGGTCCGGTCGATATCGTCCAGTGCCAGCATGACCGAGAGGATGTCGACGACCATGAGCTGGGAGAGGCGCGACGTCATGGCGCCGATGCGGAAATCGTCCTCGCCGGAGCTGGTCGCAAGGACGAGGTCGCTCAGCTTCGCCAGCGGGGAACCGGGGTAGTTCGTGACCGCGACGACGGGACAGCCGCCTTCGCGGGCCGCCTGCACGCAGCCGAGCACGTCGCCGTTTTCGCCGCGGAACGAGATGACGATCAGCAGGTCGTTTCTGCCCAGCAGGGACCCCGTCATTTTGTTCAGGATCGGCTTGTCGTGATAAAAGGCGGGGTACCCCATGTGGACGAGCTTCATCTGCAGATCTTCGCAGACGATGCCCGACGCGCCCTGGCCGCAGAGCATGATCCGGCGGGCCTTGCGGATCCTGCCGACGGCCTGCCGGACGGTCTTTTCGTCGCAGACCGAAAGCGTGTCATTGACCGTTTTGACGTAGTCCGCGCGGAAATCTTCCAGCAGACGCCCGAATCCGGCGTCGGTGCCGACGCTGGAGATGTCGATCCCCGTCTGCAGGGGGATCAGATCCCGGGAGATCGCCCGGCGCATGTCCGAAAACCCCTTGAACCCCAGCTTCTGGCAGAAGCGGATGATCTGGGCGTTGTCGCAGCCGCAGGCGGAGGCGATGTCCGAGAGTTTGTCCCTGATCAGCAGTTCCGGATTCCGCAGAAGCCGGTCGGCGATGCGCGCATAATTCCCGTGGAAGGAGGGGTAGGCCTCCCTGATCTTCAGCAAAGTTCTCGGCGTCGCCCCGGTCATGTGATCCTCTTTTTCCCGGCGGAAATATCGGCTGCTCCGGTATAAGATATCACATTTTTTGACTTTTGCAACGAATGCCGTCACATTTTTTGATGATTTTCCTCCCGCCGCCAGGGGATGAGCCCCGACGCGGCGAGGACGATCTCGTGGACGAGGAGGTCGTGTTCGGCGGAGTAGGAGCTTTGCGCCCCGTTCCGGATCATCTCCGCCAGTTCCAGCATCTGCACGTCGTAGCGGTTGGTCTGGGGCGGGAATGTCACGGTGTGCACCCCTTTGGAGAAATCTCCCGAATCCTCGGCGAGGTCAAGTTCGAGTTCGAGAGACTTTCCGTCGAACCGTTCCAGCGGGGAGAATTTGATCGTCCCTTTCGTCCCCGCGATCTTCATGGCCCGGCCGGCGGTGCCGCCCGCGTCCTTGCTGCAGGAGCGGATGACCGCCAGCGCATGGGGGTACGTCAGCACCGTCAGACAGTTGTTTTTGACCTCATCGGGGTAACCGGGGGCGGAGTTGAGAAAGGAGGTGACGTTTTCCGGCCGTCCCAGCGCGGCGGCGACGAAGTCGATCAGGTGACAGCTCAGATTGTACGCCAGGCCGCCCGGAAATTTGGCGATGTACTCCTGATAGAGTTCCCCTCCGTAACAGTGGTTCATGTCGGCCGTGATCTCGAAGACGTCGCCGATCAGCTTGTCCCGCACGGCGTCGAGGCAGAACTTGAAGGCCGGATTGCCGCGGAACATGTAGCCGATCTGGAAGGGGAGCTTTCTTTCGCGGCAGCCCTCCAGCAGTTTTCTGTAGCGTTCGAGATCGGGCCCGGCGGGCTTGTCCATGTGGATGGCCAGATTCCGCACCATGCACCGCGTGGCGATCTGGACGAGATCGTTGTTGGGGACCTCCACCGTGACGGCCTCCAGTCCCGGAAAGTTCAGCGCCTGCCCGAGGGTGAGTTTGGGGATGTCCCGGTAAAATTCGGGCTTGTTGGGGTTGGGCAGACGCGGCGTGGTGCAGAACTCCCTCTCGTCCACATAGCCGACAAGCTCGAAAAGGTCGGTGCGGTTCTTCAGAACTTCTATTTTGCCGATGGCGTGCTCGTGGAACATGCCGATCTGGATGATTTTTATCCTTTTCATACTACAAATCTCTCCTGTTTTTCAGGTATTCGTCCATGCGGATATTGACGGCGAGCTGCATCGCGCCGTCGAAGGCGTCGCGGGGGCACCGGGATATCTCGTATTCCAGTCCGTCGTGAAGGGGCATCAGCTCCTCCTGGTTCAGGCCGGTCGCCGCGAGGACTTTTGCATTGTCGATGACGCGGTCGAAGAGGCGGTCGCAGACCAGCTGCCAGCTGCCGGTCAGGG
>Ga0310690_10012468_pt1 | contig 10437 bp, 6 predicted proteins | sample AusTroGonzalo_MG_2_FD_207661 | JGI IMG/M metagenome (GOLD analysis project Ga0310690, IMG submission 207661) | Bovine rumen microbial communities from tropical cattle in Woodstock, Queensland, Australia - Gonzalo_04 (v2) (version 2) | ecosystem: Host-associated > Mammals > Digestive system >...
GTCGCTTTCGACACCACGCTCTACACGGCGAACGACTTTACTTTCAGCGGCACGGCAACCGCAACGCAGACGAACGCAGGCACTGCGAATATGGGCCTTGCGGCAAGTCAGTTTGCAAACATCAATGCGAACTTCGCTACGGTCACCTTCAACGTGACGGATGGTTATGTAACAGTTAGTCCGATCAATGCAGAAGTAACCATCACGGGTAACAACGCAATCGTTGATTACGACGGTAAAGAGCATAGCGATAATGGCTATGTGGCGACCTCGGACTCCTCTCTCTATGATGTGACGAAGGACTTCACGTTCAGCGGGACCGCCGTTGCAGCGCAAACGAACGCAGGTACTGCGAATATGGGACTTTCGGCAAGTCAGTTCGTAAATATCAATGCGAACTTCTCCACTGTTACCTTCAACGTGACGGACGGCTATGTTACGGTCAACCCCATCAACGTAGCCATTATGATTATCGGAAACAATCTCGTTGTGGATTACAACGGTGTGTCGCAGAGTATCGCGGGGTACGGCGCGATGGCGGATAATGAGCTCTATGACGTGGAAGCCGATATCGAATTGATCGGCACGGCAAGCGCGGAAAGAACGGACGTTGGCAGGACGTATATGGGTCTTTCCGAAAAGTCCTTTGCGGGTATCAATAATAATTTCATCAGCACTTTCATCGTGATAGACGGTTTCATTACAGTAAAAGCCGTTGACGCGTACGTTACTGCGGTGCCCACAGTGCTTGACCTTGTCTTTAACGAGACCGAGCAGAAGTTGATCCTCGCAGGCGAGGCGATCGGCGGCACGCTGGTGTACGCATTGGGCACGCAAAACAGCGCCCCCGTAGCCGACGACTTTGATGCGGCTATTCCTGCGGCAACAGAGGCAGGAAACTATTTCGTTTGGTACAAGGTGGCGGCGGATGGCAACCATAATGACAGCGCCCCCGCATGTTTGAAGGTAACGATTGCAGAACCAGCTTGGGTCACCTTGTCCGGTGTGATCACGCAAAGCGGCGAGGCGGTGGACGGCGCTTCCGTCACCATTAAAAAGGGCAACCAAAATGTGGATACCGTCTTCACGGGAGAGGATGGCGCCTATCGCTTCATCATTCCCGTCGGCGTGTATAGCATCGTTGCGGAATACGGTGAAAACACCGAAACGACCTCTGTTTCTCTCTTCAACGACGCGCAAAAGGACATCGCGATGTCGGGCGGCAAGACCGAGTCCAAGCTTGACGTATTGACCGAAGATGGCAAAGAAGAGATTGCCGTGGCGGTGGACGGACTTGATAAAGAAGCACAAGCAATCAGAGAATCGGAAGACGTGGCGGCGGACGAGAATGTCTCCGTTGTTATGACGGTGGAACAGAAGACCGAGGAAGAGATAGCGGAGGAGCCTGATGAGGAATCTCCCGCAAAGACCATTCAAAACTCCGCGCAGGAAAAGAACCTTGAATTTTATGATATCAAGGTGGAAAAGACTGTGGGCGAGAATGACCCCGAGATCCTTTCCGAAACTTCGACCGTCCTTGAGATCGCCATTCCCTATGCCAAGGTGCACAAGCGCGGTTTGACCGTTATTTCCTATCACGGGGATGAGGTGTTGACCTTTATTGAGAGTGAGGATAAGGAAGCAGGCACTTTCCGCGTGGACAAGGCGAATAAGATCATCTACGTTTATACAACGAAATTCTCCACCTATGCGATCGGCTATGCGCCCTATTATCGCGTAGAGACTGCCGTGAACCTCGGTTCTTACAAGGGGACGGCAACCGTGACTCTCACAAATCTTGTGGATGGCACGGTGTATACCGAGGAGAATGCAGATCCCGCCAATATCGTCTTTGCCGACGTGCCGAAAGGAAAGTATACCCTTACCGTCACTTGGACGGACGGCGTAACGAATACGCTCTCCATGCCCATCTCAGTCGGGCCCAAAGACCTTATCTTCATTGCAGAACCCGAAGAGGAGAAAGAGGCAGACCTCTCCGCTACGGATACGGAAGAGAGCGCTCCCATAGACGATCCGTTTGAGGAGACGGCGGACGACCTTAAAAACGTCGTGATCGAAGAGAAAAGATACGTTGACGAGGGAGTTGCCTTGCCCAAGAGAAATAACGACCTTGACGCGGCGTAAATCCGCGCAGTAAACTGAACCGCACAAAGCGCCATCGGACCGTCACCGATAATGACGGAAATAACGTAATAAATGCCGAAAGGCTGAAAAAGGAGAATTATTATGGAACACCAAAACATTCGCATTGACAAAGCTGATATGGACAAGATCAGGGCGGAAAAGGGCATCAAACCCGAGGAAACGCCCAAAAAGAAGATCCCCACGAAGAAAATCGTGTTGTGGTCCGTCATGTGCCTCATCGGCGTAGCGTACGTCGTCATCATGGGCTTCGGACGCTTCTTCTTCCCGGAGGGGAACGAGTTCTATCAGAGCTTTGACATCTTTTCCAAGACCAACCCGATGAATATCGCAAGGCTTTTGAGCTATGCCCTCCTCGTCATCACGGCAGGCTCGTTGCTCCGCGCGATTTTCCTTTTCTTCAGATCGCACGAGAAGCTCAGCAAGAGAATGGGCAAAGCGATCCTTGACCTTCTCAGCAACTTGGTCAAATACGTGATGTACATCTTCGTTATTTGCCTTGTTCTGAATGCGTTCGGCGTCAATGCCACAGCGATTCTTGCCGGTCTTGGCATCGTTGCTTTGGTCATCGGCCTTGGCGTGACTTCCCTCGTTGAGGATATCGTCGCAGGTATCTTCATCATTGCGGAGAAGCTCTTCGACGTGGGCGACATCATCGTGGTGGACGGCTTCCGCGGCACGGTTGAGTCCATCGGCATTCGTTCCACCAAACTTGCCGACGTGGGCGGTAGCATCTTGACCATCCGCAACTCGGCTATCGGTTCGCTTATCAACTTGACGGACAGACAGTCCTGTGCGGCAGTCACCATTCCCCTTGCGCCCGGTGAGTCCATTCAAAAGGTGGAAGAAGTGCTGAAAGGCCTTGAAGCGCTCGGCGCAAAGAATGAAAAGGTTAAGATGGGCCCCCTCTATCTCGGCGCATGCGGCATCAATAAGTGGGGCGCGCAAGAACTCCTCTTCATCGCCGGTTGCTTGGAGCAGGATATTTATGAGATCCAACGTTTCCTCTATCGTGAGGTCACGGTTATCTTCCAAAACAACGGCATTAAGATCGGTGCTAAGGCATTAGAGGACAACGATTAAAAAAACGGAGGAAATGCCATGAAGGCAAATGAGTACAAAGCGTGGTATCGGCGTAACGATCCGGAATCCGCGCGGCGTGGCTTAGATGAATACAATCGCCCCTTCGGCGAGCGGTACGAAAGACCGCCCGAGTATTCTTTCGGCTCGGAAGCCTATCCACAGTACCCGGAAAGGCTGGATATTTCCGAAAAGCAAGAAGCGTATCAGAAAGGGGAAGACGATAAGAAGCAGGAGTCGAAGTCCGAATCGCAGAAAAAAGACCAGGCGAAAAAGCGCACCCGTGCGAGCAACGTGACGCGCGGTGCCGTGCAAGCTGTTGCGGCGCCCGTTGTCGGTGTCGTGGCGGGCGCGGCAATCTTGGTTGGCGGTTATTCGGCGATCGAAGCGCAAAAGATCCCCGAACTTCCTCCGATCGTTGCGACCGTTGAATGTGACTGGGCGGAGGCATATAATTCCGCCACCATTACGTTGACGGATGAAAACGGTACCTATATCGCGGAGCTTCCCGCAACGGTGTCCATCAAGGAGGTTGCGGCGACTTGTACAGAGGCAGGAGCTCGTACCTATACGGCGACCGCGATCTATGACGAGCAATCTTATTCTAAAGTCCATGTCGAGACGATCTCTCCCTCAGGTCATACCTTTGACGAAGGAAAGATCGTCGTAGGCGAGAACGATACGCCGATGAAAGTCTATGAGTGCACGCATTGCCACGAAAAGGTAAGCATTGCAATCACTATTGATGAGAATGATGAATAAGCATACTACGGAGGTAGCGAGTGATGAATAATACCCCTGCATTTATTATGCCCGTCAAGATTGCGGGAAACGACCTTGAACTCAGACTTTTCAGGGAAGCCGTAGCGTCTATCAAACGCCAAACCGATCCCGATTGGGTCATCATTATGGTGGACGATTATTCCAACGATCAAAGAGTTTACGACGTGATAGACGAGATGAAGGCGGAACTCAAGGACAAACTGCACGTCCTTTATAACGAAAAGAACTTCGGTTCGGGCGTCACGAGGAACAAGGCGGTTCAGTACGCAAGCAAGATCGGCGCGCCTTTCATCCTCTTTAACGATTCGGACGACGTGTCCGATCCCAAAAGATTGGAGCTGGTCAGGAAAGCGTTTGAAGATCCGACGGTGAACGTCGCTTATACGAGTTTCGTCGTAATCGATCAATTTGATAATCCCGTACCGCCTGAGCAGATCAATAAATCCGTGAAAGAGATCACCGACGGACACCAAGTGGATATCGTGGACGGTGAAAACGCTTGGATCACCATTGTGACCAAAAAGAAGTACACCAACCTGACTTCTTGCACGGCGGTCAGAACTTCGCTCGCCGTTGAGGAGCCGTTCCCCATCGCGTCCGTCTCGGAAGATTCGCACACTTGGGTCAGGTACGGCGCACACCCCGGCAAATTCCGTTTTATCAAGGAGATCAAGGGCGGCTATCGCATCTGTATCGGCATGCAAAGCCGCTCAAGAAGCGTCAACGTGAATTTTTACGAGCAAATGTATAAGGTGGATTCCGCAGGCTTTGAAGCCGCTTTGGTCGTTGCAAAGAAATACGGCACGATGGGCGGTTGGGACGAAAACGATCTCCGCTGCGCATTTCACGTGCGTTTGGCGCTCAGCTTGATCCACGGCGGGTCGGAGGAGTATTGCAAGGCGTCTTTGGCGGAGTCCGTGGCGATTTCCAAGGAAAAAACCCTTGGATATATCGATGCCTTGTACTGCGAGCCGGAGTTCCGCGCTCGTATGAAAGAACTGGTCGACTGATAAGAGGTTCTCTTTTTTCCTTTTTTGAGAGAGCGAATTTACAAAAAAAACGGCGTACGTTCTTAAAGTTCGTATGCCGATTTTTTTGCTTTTTAATCTCTTGTATCATATCGTCAATGTCACTTCGCAAGAGGGTGCGTCGGTGAGCGGTACAATAACCCCTTGAACGGGCTGCCCGTCCACGATGAGCCCTTTTTTCTCACCGCGACGGACGGTGATTTCGTATAGCGTTCCGCGGAAGAGACGGGTGATTTTGCAACCATCCATCGCGCTCGGCAGACAGGGAACGATGCGGAGTCCGTCATAGTCGGGGCGGATGCCGAGAATGCCTTGACTGACGGCGACGAAGGACCATGCCGCTGTACCGGTCAGCCACGCGTTTTTCGCCTCGCCGTAGGTCTTTGCGGCGCGTCCTGCAATGGTCTGACTGTAGCAGTAAGGTTCGGTGCGGTGGATGTCGCTCTTATCCTCGATATAGGCGGGGGCGTTTCTCTTGTAAAGGTCAAAAGCGCCGTTGCCGTCGCCCACCTCACAGTAGGCGAGGGTGACCCACGGATTGTTGTGGCAGAAGACGGAGCCGTTCTCCTTGTAGCCCGGGGGATAGGACGAGATCTCACCGAGATAGTCGTGGTACTCGCTGTAGCAAGGAGCGAGAAGCTCTATACCGAAGTCGTTGCCGAGGTGCTTTTCGGTGGAGGCAAGCGCTTTCTTGCCGTATTCCTTCCCGCCGATGCCCGCCATCACGCACATGCCTTGCGGTTCGATGTATATCTTGCCTTCGTCGTTCTCCTTGCTGCCGATGGGGCGCTCAAAAGCGTCGTAAGCGCGGCGGAACCATTCGCCGTCCCAGCCGTAGTCAAGCACGGCTTTTTCGGTTTTGAGGACTTCCTTTCGCACCTCTTTCGCTTCGTCCGCAAGCCCGATTCTGTCCAATAGGTCGGCGTATTCTTTGCCGTATTTTACGAACATTCCCGCAATGAAGACACTTTCCGCCTTGCCGCTCTCAAAGTTGGAGCAGGTTTGGAAACTCTCGCCGGGTGTCAGGCTGAAGCAGTTTAGGTTCAGGCAGTCGTTCCAGTCTGCGCGACCGATGAGGGGAAGCCCATGCGGTCCTTTACGCTCGGTATTGAAGCGTACGCTGCGGCGCAGATGTTCAAGCAGGGGGACTTCGGTGCCTTCTTCGTTGTTGAAGGGGGTGGGGTGGTCAAGGATCGTGAAGTCGCCCGTCTCGCGGATATAAGCGCAGGTGCAAGCCACGAGCCATAAGGGGTCGTCGTTGAAGCCCGAACCGACGTCGGCGTTCCCACGCTTGGTCAGCGGTTGATATTGGTGATAGGTGGAACCGTCCGCAAACTGGATGGAGGCGATGTCGATGATGCGTTCGCGCGCTTTTTCGGGAATCAAATGCACAAAGCCCAAAAGGTCTTGACAACTGTCGCGGAATCCCATGCCGCGCCCCGTTCCGCTCTCGTAGTAGGAGGCGCTGCGGCTCATGTTGAAGGTGACCATGCATTGGTATTGATTCCAAATGTTCACCATGCGGTCGAGCCTCTCCTCGGAGGATTTCACCGTGAAGCGGGAAAGCAGGGTGTCCCAATAGGTGCGAAGATCCGCCATAGCGGCGTCGAATTGCGTAACGGTTTCAAAGGCGGCGAGCATTTCTTTCGCTTTTTCTTTGTTGAGGACGCCCGGGGCGACAAACTTTTTGTCTTGAGGGTTTTCCGCATATCCAAGGCGGAATATAAGGCTCTTTTCTTCTCCTGCGGCAAGTGTAACCTCAAGACGGAAGGCGGCAATGGGCGCCCATCCCGCGGCAACGCTGCCGAAGGAAGTCTGTTTCTCTACGGCGATAGGCTCTCTCCATCCGCGGAACTGCCCGAGAAAGGAGTCGCGGTCGGTGTCAAAGCCCGCAACGGGTGCGTTGACGGAATAAAAAGCGTAATGATTGCGGCGCTCGCGGTATTCGGTCTTATGATAGATCGTGCTGCCGTCGATCTCCACTTCGCCTATGTTCCAATTGCGTTGGAAATTGGTGCTGTCGTCTACGGCGTTCCAAAGGCACCATTCCTCGGCGGCATAGACGGTAAGGGTTTTTGCCGCGTCTGCTTCATTCTTCAGCGTGAGCTTTTGCACTTCCATATCCACGCCGGACGGGACCATTACGGTCAGGGTGGCGGCGACGCCGTTCTTCTTTCCTTCAAAGACGGAGTAGCCGAGTCCGTGACGGCAACGGTAACTGTCGAGAGGCGTGCGCGCGGGCAAGAAAGCGGGGCTCCACACCGTGTCTCCGTCGCAAATATAGAAAGCACGCCCACCATCGTCCGCAGGCACGTTGTTGTAGCGGAAACGGGTGATCCTTCTTAACTTGGCGTCGCGGTAAAAACTGTATCCGCCGCAGGTATTGCTGATGAGAGAAAAGAATCCGTCCTTCCCCAAATAATTGATCCAAGGGAGCGGCGTATCCGGTCTCGTGATCACGTATTCTTTTGCGCTGTCGTCAAAAAAACCATATTTCATTAATGCAACCTCATAGTTTCCTTTTTGGAAACTATTTCAATTATATATGAACGCCCATCCAAAAGCAAGCGTATAGAGGCGTCATACGGGAACTTTGCTCGATACGTTGGGCGCTATGAGGCAAGCCTTTACGCGGACCTGCGCTTCGCTTCGGTGCAGTCGCGAAAAACGCCGCACTGTGGCGTTTTTCTTAACGCTCTCGGTTCTCATCCCCTGTAAAGCATAGAAAAAGCCCAAGGCAGACGCCTTGAGCTTTGCTTGGTGGAGATAAGGGGATTCGCGAGGAGCAAAGCGACGGAATAGCGAGCCTACACGTCGGGGAAAAGAATAAGAAGAAACGTAGTAAATTCTAAGCAAAGGGCAGGTGCGAGCGTCAGCCCGCAGGGGTTCTGCACCGTATGGTGCGCCTTTCGCCGCGGAGAAAGGCAGAATCCCCGAGCGAACAACAAAAAAGCCCCATCGAACCCGATGGAGCTTTGCTTGGTGGAGATAAGGGGATTCGAACCCCTGACCTATACGATGCGAACGTATCGCTCTACCAACTGAGCCATATCCCCAAGCACCATTGTATTATAGAGCATCGCGGCGGGGTTGGCAAGTGTTTTTTTGCGATTTCTCATTCTCGTTTGGCTCGCCCGCCTCGTGCGCGCATATTTTGATAGACAGTGCGGCGCTTCTGTGTTACAATACTCTTATCCCGCAATCGGCGGGAAAAGACGGATAGAAGATGTTCCTTGCTTAACCATCTTCAAAATAAAAAACAAGGAGGTCACGTCCCGTGGCTCAAATCAAAAAACTTTTTCAAGAAACCAAAATACTACTCCGAAGCCTTCCCTCTCTCATCACGGCGCTTTTTGTGACGGCGGTCGTTGCAATGAATTTGCTCGCGAATAAAAGCATCGTAAACCTTGAATGGCTTGCATTGGACTGCGGCATACTCTTTTCTTGGCTCGTCTTTTTGCTGATGGACATCACGGTCAAGCGTTACGGCGTGCGCGCGGCAAACATTCTCTCGGTGGTGGCGCTTGCCGTCAATCTCTTTTTCTCGCTGTTCTTCATTGCGATGTCTTATATCCCGGGCACCTGGTCGCAGAGCTTTGTAGTCGGGTCCGAGGCGGTTATCAACGGCGCGTTGGACGGCACTTTTCGCTCCTCTTGGTATGTGATATTGGGCAGTTCGGTCGCTTTCATTGCGTCGGCGGTCATCAATAACCTTTTGAATTTTTCCTTTGGAAAGCTCTTTGCGGGACACCCGCGGATGGGCTTCTTTTTGAGCTGTTACCTCTCCACTTTTATCGCACAGTTTGCGGACAATATGCTCTTTGCTTTCATCGTGAGCTATCACTTTTTCGGTTGGTCGCCCTTGCAATGCGTGATGTGCGCGGTGACGGGCGCGGTGGCGGAGCTCCTGTTTGAAGTGGTGTTCTCGCCCGTGGCGTACCGCGTGGTGCGGCGTATGCAAGAGGAGAATGTAGGGCAGGCGTACCTTGACTTTTTGCAGCAGAAGGAGGGTGTGGTATGAATATCGTAGTGACGGGCGCAAGCGGCGATATCGGGCGTGCGATCGCCCAAAAGTTCCTTGTGGCGGGACATTTTGTGTGGGGGGTGGACGTGGCCCCTGCGACGCTTTCCCATCCCCATTACACCCATATCGTAGCGGACGTTCGGGGAGAGCTCCCCGAGATATCGGAAGTGAACGTGCTCGTGACCGCCGCGGGCGTACAGCTCCCCGAGGAAGACGCGATAGGCGTGAATCTGAAAGGCGTGATAAACGCAGTAGAGCGCTATGCTCTCTCTCCCTCCATCCGTGCGGTGGTGAACATCGCTTCCGCAAGCGCGCGGAACGGCGCGGAGTTCCCCGAATACGTGGCGAGCAAGGCGGGCGTGGTGGCTTACACCAAAAATCTTGCGCTCCGTTTGGCTCCGTATGGCGCAACGGCAAACACCCTTTCCCCGGGAGGCGTGCTCACGCGCTCCAATGCCCCGGTCCTCTCGGACGAGGCGCTCCGCCAAGCTGCGATCGGGGAGTCGCTCCTCGGCAAGTGGGCTACGCCCGAAGAGATAGCGGAATGGGTATTTTTCATTGCAATGGTGAATAAGAGCATGACGGGCGAGGACGTTCTCGTGGACAACGGCGAGATGCTGAAGTCGCATTTCGTGTGGCCGACGTGCTAAAAAATCACAATTAGGAATTGCGGACAGTCTGCGACGCAAATAATACTCATTTTGTCACCCTGAAGGTAGCCAACGGGTCGCCTTGTATGTCTAATAATCGGCGATACTTCGACAAGCGCAGCATGACAAGTATAATTCATCGCAGCGTGCCCATCTGCAATTCCGCATGAAGCGAAGCGTTTATTCCTGCTTCCTAATAAGATTATTCCGCATTCCGAATTCAGCATTATAATAATTTCGCTCTACCCACAAAAAGTTTTGTTTTTCCCGAAACCCGTTGTATAATGATACTATCGTAACAAAGTTTTTTCGCGCGAGAGCGCGTAAGCGAGGCGTAAATATGGAGAAAAAGAAGTTTTATATCACCACCCCCATCTATTATCCCAGCGGCACTTGGCACCTCGGCACCTGCTACACCACCGTCATCTGCGACGCCATCGCTCGCTTCAAGCGGAAGCAGGGCTATGACGTATTCTATCTGACCGGTACGGACGAGCACGGGCTCAAGATCGAGCAGAAGGCGAAAGAAGCGGGCGTCACGCCGAAAGAATACGTGGACGTCAAGGTGAATAACCTCAAGGCGCTGTGGGACAGGCTGAAGATCAGCTACGACAAATTCATTCGCACGACGGACGATTATCACGAGAAAGCGGTGCAGAAGATCTTCGACAAGCTGTATGCGCAGGGCGACATTTATAAGGGCGAATAC
>Ga0310690_10012469_pt1 | contig 10436 bp, 9 predicted proteins | sample AusTroGonzalo_MG_2_FD_207661 | JGI IMG/M metagenome (GOLD analysis project Ga0310690, IMG submission 207661) | Bovine rumen microbial communities from tropical cattle in Woodstock, Queensland, Australia - Gonzalo_04 (v2) (version 2) | ecosystem: Host-associated > Mammals > Digestive system >...
AACCGGCTGATCAATGCCGCCGGATTTGCTGTTCACAATACAGATATTACCATTGTCGCGCAAAAGCCAAAGTTATTGCCTTTTATTCCGCAGATGGTTCATGCTGTCGCCGAAGCGCTGGGCATAGACGAAGGCGCTGTGAACGTGAAAGCAACGACAACCGAAAAACTTGGTTTTGAAGGACGGGAGGAAGGTATTTCCGCCTACGCGGTTTGTTTGGTGGAATAAAACCGTTAAAGCGTCATCAGTTTGAACAGGATCGGTATCAACACTTCTGTCATTTCCTCTCCATGCTCTTCGATATTCATCTCAATATTGACCTTTTCTTCTCCTGCCGGTCTGCTCCCGGTGATTACGGCGGTTTCAGGAAGCAGTACGGAATGGAGTTCCCCTTTGAATTCAAAGGCTCTATCGCCCAGATCGCTTACCCTGATCTCAGCAAACTGCACGCAATCCTGCTCGCTGACCATTCTGAACGTCGGAGCGGTTGTCCTGTACAGGCTGAAAACATAATCGGTTTCCGTGCCGTTTTCTTTGCAGATGATTTCATCGTAATATGCCGCGGCGCCGGTTCCGCGCCCGATGACGATCCGATATGTTTCTTTCTCTGACAGATCTGCCGATATAATCAGTAAGGTATCCTTTTCCCCGCCGATACCGACCGTCAGATAACGGCCCTGATCATAAACGCTGACACTGATTTTTGTTTCTTTGATCTGTCTGATAAGCAATTGAAGGATGCGCTCAAGACTGGTTTTTGTCTCAGCGTCCGTTTCCCGGAGCCGGCCGGTCAGATCCGTGATCAGCAATTGCATATCCTCTGTGTTGAAATCAATGACCTGCTTTTCATTGGCCTGTTCAAACAGATCTCCGGAAAAGAAACCTTTCTGAGTTTCCTTTGCTTTCTCATTGGATCGTTCCGTGATTGTTTCTGCGAAGCTGTCAATCAGCATCGGGATCATATCCGGTCTGATCAGGTTGAACAGATCCCGTGTCTCGATTCCTTCAGGAAGCCCGATCGAAAAAGGCTGATCCGGAATCATGGAAGTGGTCAGGCGTATCCCGCCATGCCCGTCAGACAGGGTGAAACCGATTCGGTTCTGATCAGTCTCAGCCTGCGCAGCCGAAACGAGCAATAAACTGAAAACAATCAGGATACAGATGATTTTGCGGATCTTCATTCGGCGCCATCTCCGGTTTCAGTTTCTTCCGGCAGAGGTGCTGCTTCTGCTGTGTCGGAAACATCACTGTTGAATTCTGCGCCTGTTTCCGCCTTTTCCTCTGTCTCTTCCTGCACTTCAGGTTGATTGTCCGTTGCTGTTTCCGTTTCATCCGGCTCGTCGTCATGATGGATGATGGAAGCGGCATTGCTGATCCAGTCAATCAGGTAGTTCTCGGTGATTTCCGGATGGTCAGGACCGATTTCTGTCGGGTCCGTCACTTCAAATGGCATAAACAGCCAGGGGGCTGCTGTTTTGACTTTTCCGTCGATCGCCAGGGATGAACCGTTTTGTTTGTAATCAAACTTGATTTCCAGGGTTGTCGCGCTGTTCTGTGAATATTTGCTGTGATAATGCAGGTCCAGCGAGGCTTCAATGTCGTGCCATTCGGCTAATTCCCCGTCTTTAAAAGCCTCCGGCAGCCAGGTGGTATCCTGTCGGATGGCTGCGGAATAATGCTCCTCCTGGTGGCTTTTATCTTCTTCGTCGTTGTATTGGCTGAAAGTCTTTTTGATGTCGGCGCGGACAGAAAAATTCTTGGTCTCTTTCGGGTTTGTGTTGTCGATGCTGGCAACCCAGACGGATTTTTCGTATTCCTGTTCATTCAGCAGATCGATGGAAGGAAGGCCGATCACAAAAGCTTTGTCTTTCCCTTCCAGTTGATAGATGGAGTATCCGTCGCTGCTCTCGATCGTCAGTTTCTCAAATCCCGTAATATTCGGATCGAGCGGCAGAATCATTTTGGAATTGATCAGGTCTCCGAGGGCTGATACGCGCTTGCTGAGTCTGATATCGCTCTGGATGTCCAGTGATTGAATCGCTTCTTCATAGAAATATAACAGTGTACCGTTCAGATATATTTCTTTCTGTTCTGCTGTCATGATGCTATCCATCAGCGTCTGCAGTTCAGCGTCGGCCGCAAACTCCGCAAACATGGATAGCAGCTTGTTTTTCACCTCATCGATCGGAATCACATAGGAAAAATCAAACGCTGAACTGCCGTTTTCCTGCTTCACGACATCGGCCTGCGCCGTAAAATCATGCAGCCACATTTCCAGTTCGTTCTGGTATTTGCTGACTTCAGTTTTCCACTGCTTTTCCTTGACATCCTCCGGCAGAGCGAGGTAGTTCAGGAATGCGGAAGATATGGTTGGATTCTCCCCCTGCTGCGAAAACAGCGCATCCAGGAAAATGGAAAAACCGGAAAGCCCGAGGATCTTCCCCTGAACAATATCACTTCTGAGGTAATACTGTCCGTCTTTTTTGTATAACTCCGCGATCATGGTCTGGCTTCCGTTGTTTTCCTGAAAAACATAATAGTGGAAATCGTGCCCTGAAGACATGCCGCGCAGGTCGTATGTAGCGTCGCAGACGGCATTCAGGAAAGGCGTCCTGGAAAGCTCTCCGTCTGCCGTCACGGTAAAGGATCCCTTCAGTCCGCTTCCGATGGCAAGCTGGTTCTGCATTTTCTCGGGAAGCGTATAGGTCGCGGCGTTTGCGATTCCGGACAAAAGCAGCATGATTCCTGCGATGATACAGATAATCCTTTTTTTCATGGCTGTCTCCCCTATCCTGTTAATGAACTGACTCAAGCCACATCGATGCCGGGATTTCATTGCTGAAATAGGTAAGATCTTCTTCCGGCAGTTCGAACAGTTTCTGAATAATGATGGCCGCAATGGTATCTTCCGGTTCATTTTGCGGCTCGTTCTCATTGTTATCCGCCGTTCCGGCCTTCGTGAATCCCGCCTCCGGCCATTTCACGGTTTCGCCCTTCTGAAGCAGCGCGTGAACCAGAATCCTGTTCTTTTCTATTTTACCTGAATAATCGGCAATTTCAATAGTTCCTTTGTATTCTCCCTCATTTTCTTCTCCGATCTCCAGGAGCACCTTGGTTTTCGGGTTCTTTCCGTCCCGCTTAAGATTATACTCCATATTTCCGCTGATCACGGAATCGGCGTCTGTCAACTGTGCGGAAAAATGAGTCTGCTTTTTGTCCTCTTTCCCGGCTCTGTGGTCGATTTGAATATCCCACGTGTATTGGCCCATAGCGCTGTCTGATGAGTCAAGATCCCTTTCCAGCGCGATGTTATCCTTGTCTGCCCCTTTGACGGCCGGTGTTTTCAGGGAGATGCTGTCTTTCTGATGCTCCTCTTCGCGCAGAACTTTCCAGACCAGAGATACCTTTCGGAGCGTTTCTTCTGATTCTCCGACCGTTCCGTCATAGTTGATACGTACAATTCTTCCCTCCGCGTCATAAAGCAGGCTGATTTTCTGGGCTCCGGAAAAGGTCAGTCCGCTGATAATTTTCCGGCATTCTTCCGAATCGGTAAGATCAATCAGCGCTTTGGGGAAGTTTTCCTTCACGTAATCTGCCGGGAAAGGAATCGTCACTCTTTGCACAGCCTTTCCGAAACCGGACAGGCGCAGCTCGGTTCCTTCTTTTCTGGTTCGTTCGGCAAAGGTTTCCGGTGCAGCGGAAAACAGCGTATAGAACTCATTCATATACCGGTTTGCCCTGACCAGGATCTGTTCCAGAAACAGCGTGAAGTCATCGTCGTCGGTTTCGCCGGCCTTCGTTTTTTCCTGATAAAGAACTGTCGGTTCAAAGGAGTAGATCCGTTCTGCGTCATCGTTCTGAAGGTAAGAAAAGGCCTCTTCATTATCAATCAGGATTCTGGTCCTGCTGCAGTCACTGTCGATATTCAGGTCGATCCCCGCATGCCGGATCAGTCGGTTCAGTTGCTCCGTCCTGTTTTCATCAAACTGTGACAGCTTTTTGACTTCCGGCTCTGAAAGAACGATTCGCAGCGGTTCATTCGTTTCTCCTGTCAGCAAGGTGACAGGGAGCGGAACAGCGGCTGTTGCCGCAGACGGAAGGATCAGCATCAGGATCAGGATCAATACGGTTATTTTCCGTTCAGCTGTTCTGTTCATGCGCTGTCCTCCGTTCATGGCTGCTGCTTTCGGCTTTCTCAAAGAATGCCCGGATCAGGTCAAAAGCCTCTTCGGGCTTTTCGGCGTGGTTGATTTTGGCCCTGAATGTTGCCGCGCCGTTGAGTCCTTTGATATACCAGCCGATATGCTTTCGCATTTCGTTCACGGCAATCCGTTCCGGTTTGAAATCGAGCATCGTCTGATAATGCCTCATGATCATATGATATCTTTCATCCGCTGTCACGGGTCCGACTGTCCCGCCGTTCATCATCGCCTTGATTTCCCTGAAAATCCAGGGATTCCCCATGGCGCCCCTTCCGATCATGACCCCGTCGGTATCGCTTTTTTGCTGAAACCGGATGGCCTGCTCTGCCGTAAAAATATCACCGTTTCCGTACACGGGAATTTTAACCGCTTCTTTTACCTCGGCAATCATATGCCAGTCTGCTTCTCCGCTGTACTGCTGCTCCCTCGTTCTTCCATGCACAGTGACAGAAGCAATCCCGCTGTCTTCGGCCATTCGCGCCAGTTCAACCGCATTGATATGGTCTTTGTCATATCCGAGGCGCATCTTTACAGTCACAGGAACGCTGGATGCCGCCACGGTTTTGCGCATCATCTCACTTGCTTTTTCAGGTGTCCGCATCAGCCCGCAGCCTTCTCCCGAGGGAGCGATCTTTTTGGCCGGGCAGCCCATGTTCAGATCGATTCCGTCATAGATTCCGAATGCCGATATTCTTTTGGCCGCCTCGGCAACTGTATCCGGATCCCGTCCGAACAACTGCAGAATCAGCTTCGGTTCCCTCTTGCCGCGGATCATCAGTTCTTTCGTAGCCCGTTGTTCCGGCGCACACAGATACCCCATTGCGCTGATCATTTCCGTGTAAGCCAGATCGCACCCCTGTTCGTAGCATATGGTCCTGTAAATATGATCCGTGATACCGCACATAGGGGCAAGTCTTACTTCAAACATAAGGGACTGATCCTCGGGAACATCGATACTTTTGCGGATGATTGGTCATACGGAACAAGCCGGACCGTCTTCGCCTCGGAACAGTGGGCGGGAAGCACGGGAATATCATCCGGTTCATTTTGATGCAGATGCCATCCGTCAATATTGAAAAGCGTGGCTTTTACTTCATTTTCTTTTGCTTCCGGTTCTTTTGCGGCAGCGACGCTGTAGCTTTGTTCATCGCTTTCATAAACCATCAGGCGGTTTCTCACAAACCAGCAGATTCCCTGATGATGCGTGTTTTCGCTGTGTACTTTGCTTTTCTGGTCAAAGCATACAGAATCCGTTGCAAAATTCATGTCTTCCAGGCGGATATACTGTCCGCTTCTGCTGTCCTCCGTTTGTACCGGAACCGCCCTGGCTTCTTCACCGCTGCGGCGGACAGACAGATCGGCTGTTTCCGTTCTCGCCCGGAATACATCAATGGGGATGGCCTTTCCGTTTTTTCCGCCGAACCGGATAACGTCGCCGTCGCAGTGCAGAATAACGGCTTCTTTCCGCACCATTGTCAGATATCTTGCCGGCATCAGATAGTTGATCCTGATTCCGTTTTCTGTTACGCTGATCGCGCCCCTGAAGGCGGCAGCCGCGGCTCTGGCGGCCCTTGCGTATAGCTTGGCCGTGTTGTTCTGCGCCATGCTTTGCCTGACGCAATTGACCGTCTGGTATTCGGGGAGCTTCTCGGAATGAAGGCAATAGCTCAGTCCGTTGAAGGCAATCCGGATCATCTCGTCTGCCGCCCATTCGGAATCTGACAGCAGCATTTGGGATGCAAAGGCTTCTGTCCATGCCGCCAGCGCGGCTGTGCTGATTCCGGCATTGGAGGCCGCGCCGCTCAGAAACGGTCCTGCTGTGGTTCCACCGCAGATGGCTCTGTAATGTTTCTGCAGGATTTTCCACGCGGTTTTTCCGGCGGTAAGATCCTGTCTGTTTCCGCTGAAGATGCCGGAGCAGAGGGTGTATCGAATTCCGTCAGCAAGCGTTTCGGCATGGTTGAGCAATACTTGCTTCTGGTCATAATCCAGTTCGTTGACACCGATCCTGTCAATAAAGGAGATTTGATCTTCTTCGTTTGATTCGAGCGGGATCACCTGCTGGATCGTATGCAGCGCGGTTGTCCAGTCAAAAGCGGCTGAGCGAAGCTTTGTGCAAAGCCTGAGGACTGATTTGATCCCGCTGACCCTGTAGAAATTGACCAGCAGTTCCATCAGATCAGCCGGGACAAACAGGGTTTTGCCGGCAGTGAAAAGCTGATCCCATTCGATCTCAAGATATCTGCACCAGGAGGCGATGCGCTTCAGGATCATTCGGTCGGTATTGTATTCAAACAGCGCCATTCCGGCCCTTGCAACTGCAATCTGTTCCTCGATGCCGCCTTTGAAAGCGCCGTCTTCCGTTTCGGTAAGGGCAGCTGTAATCAGCCCCGCAACAGGTTCTGACAGCGGATGGTCGGAAAGAAGCGCAGCAAGCCTGAACGCGCCTTCCCATACTGAAGGTGCGTCAGGAAACGCCTGTGTATTCTGATACAGTTTTCTGATCTTCAAATCATCCGTTCGGATCAGCCCGTTGCTCAGGAAACAGTGCGGCACTGTCAGAAGCGGATATCTTGTAAAAATACTTTTCTGCGGCATAAATCCTTACTTCGTCCCAAACAGTCTGTCTCCGGCATCACCCAAACCGGGCACGATATATCCATGATCGTTCAGGTGATCATCCAGCGCGGCCACATAGATATCAACATCCGGATGGTCTTTCTGGATCCGCGCAATACCCTCCGGCGCGGCGATCAGATTCACCAGGCGCATATGGTTGCAGCCTCTCTGCTTGATAAAATTAATAGCTGCGCTTGCGCTTCCGCCGGTTGCGAGCATCGGATCAAGAATCAGCAGTTCCCTGTTTATGCTGTCTTCCGGCAGTTTGCAGTAGTATTCAACAGGTTCAAGCGTCTTGGGATCTCTGTACAGGCCGATATGGCCGACACGTGCGGCCGGCACAAGGTTGATCACACCGTCTACCATGCCCAGTCCCGCGCGCAGGATCGGAACAATGCCCAGTTTTTTTCCGCTCAGTACGCGGCATTTGCAGGTGGTGATCGGTGTCTCAACATCCACTTCCTTCGTTTCCAGATCTCTGGTCACTTCAAACACCATCAGCATTGCGATCTCGGAGAGCAGTTCACGGAATTCTTTGGTTCCTGTGTTCTTGTCACGCATGATGCTCAGTTTGTGCTGAATCAGGGGATGATCAAATACGACGACTTTACTCATTTCGTTGCCCTCCATCCGTTGATAATCGGGTAAACCCCGAATTCCCTTCTGAATATTTTATCAGAAACCGCTCTCCTTCGCAACCGATCATCATGCCGGTAATCGTTTGCATTTTAATGTCTTTTCCCTCTTTGTGTTCGGTTGACACCTTACGGGATGAAACCTATAATGTTTTCAGCTTTGAAACGGGAGATGTGTATGTTTTCTGTTCCTTATTCACGCTATATCTTTGAGCCGGTCCCCTGGTACAGTTTCCTGATTGTCCTGGGTGTTGCCCTGGCTGTTTTCCTCGCCTGCAGGGAAGAAAGAAGGCTCGGCCTGAAGAAGGATACAGTGATTGATCTGGCACTGTGGGTGCTGCCTTTCGGAATCATCGGCGCCCGTGTCTATTATGTCCTCTTTTCATGGGACCAGTTCCGGTCCGATCCGCTTTCTGTCCTGAAGATCTGGGAAGGCGGCATCGCCATCTACGGCGCCGTCATTGCCGGCCTCCTGACCGTCCTGATCTTTTCCCGCCGCCGGAATCTTCCCGCTCTTCTTCTCTGTGATCTGATTGCTCCCGGCCTCGCCCTGGCGCAGGCAATCGGCCGCTGGGGGAATTACTTCAATATGGAGGCCTATGGCCTGCCTGTCACTCAGTCTGCCCTTTGCTTCTTTCCTTTTGCGGTTCAGATTCCGGAAAACGGATCCTGGGTCTGGCATATGGCTACTTTTTTCTACGAATCTGTCTGGGATTTTTCTGTATTCGTTTTTCTGATGCTTGCCCGCCATCGTCTGCTGTGCCGCCGGGGGGACGTCTTTTTCTTCTATCTGTATCTGTATGCCGCGGGACGCTTCGTGATCGAGGATCTGAGAATGGATTCCCTTTATGCCGCTTCCGCTGTCCGCGTCAGTCAGCTTCTGAGTGCGTTGCTCTGTCTTCTGCTCCTGATCCGGTATTTGGTTCTGCTATGGAAATCCGGTGCTTTCAAAGGTTATCTGCATGTTCCGGTGTCCGCTGTCGCGTTCATCTGTTCCTGCTTTCAGCTTTTTTATTCGTTATTTCCGTCTTTTCTTGCTCACGCGTCCCTCGCTCTCCGTCTTTCGCTTCTGGGCGGAAGCTCTTTCCTGCTGATCGTTTCCCTCTTTCTTGTGTATATTCCTTTTTCGCAGGAGGTTCGCCATGCCGACAACAAAGTTTAAAAATGCGGTATATCGTCTGATGCTTCCGTTTTGTGCCCCGTCCTGCGGAAAGGATCCGGTTTCCTCCGTGGCCGGACGCCCGCTGGCATCGCAGGATGCTTTTGTCCGGCTGATCCGAAAACATCATGTCCTCGGATCAGCGGTTTTGCTTTCGAACGGCCGTGATCAGTCGCTGGTCTTTACCCATTCGGATCAGCCGCCTCACTATCCTGATTCGGATACCTATTTTCGGGTAGCATCCATTACCAAAATTGCGACAGCCATGCTGACGATGCGTCTGGCTGATCAGGGGTTGGTTGGTCTTGATGAACCGGCTGTTTCTTATCTGCCGCTTGATCCCGTGCCGGATGAACTGGCCGGGGTGACGCTTCGTCATCTCCTTTCTCACACCTCCGGTCTGATGGATCCTCCCACCCTCGAAAAAGATCTTGAAGCAGGCAGATCCATTTCTGAAGTCGTCAGAGGGATGCGCGTCGCTTCTCCCGGGGAATCCTTTCGTTATTCCAATCTGGGTTACGGAATGCTCGGCTGTGTGATGGAAGCCGTTAAAAATCAGCCTCTGGATCTTGTGTTTGATTCCGAGCTCTTTTCAATCCTCGGGATGAATGCCACTCTCTCCGCCTGTACGCTCCCGCCTGAAAAGATCATGCCTGTCACCAGGATCCTGCCTTATCATGAAGGAGAAGATCTGATCATGACGCCTCTGGGCAGGATTCCGCTGAATGAGCCGGATCCGCTTCATCATTTCGGTCATACAGCCGGCAGTATGTATACGACGGTTGGATCGCTTCAGAAACTTCTGAATGTTTTGATCCGCGGTGATTCCGGTTATCTGTCCCCTGCTTCCGTTGAGGAGATGAAAAAACAGCATGCGTCCTACGGCGCCCTTTCTCCGACGCTCTCCTACGGCCTGGGGCTTCTTCAAATCAATGATTCGCGCATCTCCGGATGCCGTGTTCTCGGGCATCAGGGGTTCGCCTACGGCTGCGGAGACGGCGCTTTCTGGGAAGAAGAAACCGGTCATCTGCTGATCTTTCTGAACGGCGGCTGCAGTGAAGCGAGAACAGGCCGTCTTGGTTCGGCAAACCGAGACTTCACTTCCTGGGCATTCCGAAAGGAGCTGCCTTCATGGTAACAATCCGAACCGTTGAATTTGTCCGTTCATCAGCCTGCCTGACGCTTGATGACAGCCGGAAAATCTGGCTCACGCGCTCCGCCTTCCTGGAAAGCGGGTGGACGGAGGGTTTGTCCGTTGAGGAAGAGGCCTTCGACCGCTTTGTTCAGCTTCATCAGTATCCCCGCGCGTTGAATCAGGCGGTATCTATGCTGGCACGCCGTCCCTGCAGCAAAGGTGAAATCAGCCGGAATCTGTCTCAGCATCACTATACTGATGAAGTGATTGAACTGGTGATCTATAAGCTCGAAAAGGAAAAACTGCTGGATGATCAGGATTTCAGTGAGCTTTGGGTACAGAACCGGATCGGGAAATACGGTGCCCGCAGAATCCGGCAGGAACTTCGTCATAAAGGGATCCCTGAAGAAACAGCCGATGAGGCGCTTTCCCTGGTGAGCGATGAGCAGCAGCTTGAAAACGCCACAGTCCTTGCCGTAAAGGCCTGGTCAAAAGCCAAATCAGGCGAGGATCCCCGTAAATCGCGCCAGAAAATCATTGCTTCCCTTGTTCGTAAAGGCTACGGCTGGGATATCGCAGCGCTGGCTGTCGACTCGGCTTCACAAACAGAATCGTAAAAGAAACTGCACGCTCAGAAAGAACGTGCAGTTTTTATACTCATTGACGTAATCACTTGCCGTTTCTCA
>Ga0310690_10012470_pt1 | contig 10436 bp, 3 predicted proteins | sample AusTroGonzalo_MG_2_FD_207661 | JGI IMG/M metagenome (GOLD analysis project Ga0310690, IMG submission 207661) | Bovine rumen microbial communities from tropical cattle in Woodstock, Queensland, Australia - Gonzalo_04 (v2) (version 2) | ecosystem: Host-associated > Mammals > Digestive system >...
TGCCTCGTCGTAGTTGAGGAAACCACTGATGATAAGGCGGTTGATGCCTTGGTGTCGCTCAATGTTGAGGTCGAAGTTACGAACTAGGAAGTTGGTGAAGTTGAACTTGGCCATCTCGTAGAGCAGTTGGTTCTCGCCAGTGGTGGTTCTGACGGGGAAACCGTCAGACACAGTTCTGGCAGGGGAGCCGCCGTATACTGTTTCCAACGAATCGGGTTCATAAGCAAGAATGAAGAGGAAGGGCACGTTGCGGTCGGCTGAGAGGGTGTCGGTAGCAGTGCTGTCGGCAGCAAGGGTGAGGTCGCGGCGGCTCCATACGTCGTTGAGGTCGAACTTGCCACCATAGAGAGGTCGTCCCTCTTGCATGCCTTTGATAATCATGCCAGCCATCTCACTCACCTCGCTCTGTGGGTATTTCTCTACTACGGTCTTCAGCTGTTCCACACATCCTTCCACATCGCCCTGGTTCAAGAGACTTAGACCGTTGATGAAGATGAACTTGGGACGGTTGGCTCCCAATGGGAAACGTTCGGCCGACAACTGTGTGTTGGCGCTGATCTCGCTATGACGGTCGGCCTTGAAGGCATCGTAGGTGGCACCGTAGAGTGAGTCTTCGATATGGGTGCCGAAGCGTGCGTTTTCTTCAAAATATGGGTCGCTGAGCAGAATGGTCCACTCACTCTCAGGGTAGTCTGCCTGTAGATGTGTGAGACAGGCCTGTGCCGTTTCTTTGTCACCACGCCGCGAGTATAGCAAGAAAAGGTGATACCAAGCCAAATCCATCTTTTCATAGTCAGGGTATTGGTTGGTGAGTCGCAGAAGTTGCTTCTCAGCGAGGTCGAGATTGTTGAGCTTGTCTTTGAAGATGACGCCCGCATTGTAGAGTCCGTCTTTGATGATGACGTTGCTCTCCTGTACTTGCTCCTCAGTAAAGGGTATCTGTGCAAGGTAATATTCGCGGTTGTGGGGGTCGTTGGCCAGGGTGTCGGCCTCTGCATCTCCTGCGATAGAATCGTTGGATACGGCGTCAGCAGAAAGTGGGTTGTCGAGGGAGATATCTGAAGGAATACTGTCGGGTGTCTCTTCATTGTCGGCAATGAGGTTTACCACGGTCTTGTTCAGCCGTTGCCAGTTGTCGGCGTTTTCGCGTTTGCCCCATTGTTTCTGGAAAGTCTGCTTACCTTGGTTCACGGCCATCTGGTTGTAGAAGTACCATGTGCCGTCTTTGCTAGCTGCATTGTTTTGCTGTTGGGGTTGTCGTCCCTGTGGTTGGTTGCGATTACCCACGGCACCCTGACGCTGTTGGGCAGCTTCCACCTCGGCCTCGCGTGCCTTGTCGCGTTCCTCCTTTTCTTTCTTCTTCAGAGCCTCAATGACGCGGTCGATAGCCTCCAGACGCTCTTTTTCAGGCATTTTTGCCAACTCTTGCAGCGAGTCTTGCAAGTGAACGGCATCGGTATACGGCACCAATTCGTCGAGCACCTTGGAACGCTCTGCCAACTCCTTGTAGTCAGGACGGTCTTTGTCGAGCAGTCCGATGGCTTCGCCATAACAGCGCTGTGCATCATTATAGCGCTCCATAGTCCAGTAAATATCGCCCAGACGAAGCAACAGCACGCCTTTCTCGATACCACTGCGGGTGGCTTTTTCATTGCCTTTCTCATAGGCACTAATGGCATTGGCAGTGTCGTTCTGGCTCATGTAGATATTACCGATGGCGTAGTATACCTGGTCGAGATAATCTTTGTTGTTGTCGGAACGAGCCATACGGCGCAGTCGGCTAATCATCTTCTTGGCCATTGCACTGCGTCCTTGTGCCAACACTTCGGTCTGGGCTATACGAGCATTGAACTCCAGCTCGTATGGAGGGTTCTGTCTGACCACACGGTTGAAAGCTTTGTAGGACTCCTGCTGATGTCCCAGCGAGGCTTCTATTTGGGCAATGACAAACCATAGACGGGCCTTCTGCGTCTTGCGTGACTCGTGTTTGACGATTTTCCTCAAATAGGGCAGAGCCTTTTCCAGCTCACCGTTACGGGTGTAGTAGTTGGCAAAGGTAGCATCCCAGCTGCGTTGCGCACGATAGTGTATGGAGTCGCGGCTCATGTTGCGCATCACATCCTCGGCATCGTATAGCCAATCAAGCTCCGTATAGCAACGTGCCAACCAAGCACGGGCAATGCCGTTGATAGCGGGTTGCGTTTGGTAGAGCCGGCTCATATATGAGAAGGTGGCAGCCGCCTCATCGAAAGCACCTTTTTGAAACTGTGCCTGACCCATCATCAGCCAGGCTTTCCACAGGAAGGGGTTGTACTCGCGACGGCTGAGCCATTCGGTGTCCTTGGCAGTCTTCCTACGGCTTTTCTTCCACTCAGGCTTGGCCTTGATAGAGTGCTGCTTAATGGTCTTCTCCATCTTCTCTATAGTGCGCTCATAGTTGCCTTTGCCCAGCTCAGTGCTCTTCTTGTTGGTTACAGGATAGACGGGTAGCAGCTCGGTGAAGTTGTCTTTGTTGCCTTTCTCCTTCTCCAAGTTACCGTCAATGAAAGCTATCTTGCCGTTATAGTAGGTGTTGTATTTGGCAGTGAATGACTGCCAGAAACGACTCTTCGCCGTGTTTTTGTGCGTAGAGCAAGCAGCCATCATCATGGCGATGATGGCAATCAAGGTGGAAGTATATATAACTCTACGCATGTCTATTATAAAACTATAAAACGTCGCTTTTATTGCCTTTACGCTCTCTTTTCTCTTCTAAAAGACATGCAATCTTACACTCACCCGAGTCCTTGCTACTGCATGTGGCACAGTCGTGGCCCTCTATGATGGGTGCATCGGTGCCCCCTTTGGTAAAGATGGAGACTAGGGCTGCAATGATGCCGAGGAGTGCCAAGGCAGCTATGCAAATGAGTACAAACTTCATGGTAGTTCAGAGTTCACAGTTAAAGCTCAGCTATCTCAAATCCAGCGGCGGCGAGGTCGTTCCAGTAATTCGGATAGGACTTACTGACCACTTGGGGGTTGTTGATGCTGATGTCGTGGTTAAAGGCCAGTGGCGCAAAGGCCAGTGCCATGCGGTGGTCTTCGTAGGTATCGATGGCGGGGCGTGAGGGGAGGGATGATAGGGGCGAGGTGCTGACTCTCTCGCCGTCCCATATCAACTCGCTGCCGTTACGGTCTTCAATCTCTATGCCCAACTTTCGCAACTCTTTTTTAAGTGCTACGATCCGATCGGTCTCTTTGATGCGCAATGTCTGTAGGCCTTGGAAATGGAAAGGTATGCCAAGAGCGCAACAGGTGCAGACAATTGTCTGGGCCAGATCGGGGGCATTGACAAAGTCGTAGTCCAGTCGTGGCACACGGTGTCCGCTCTTTGTAAGCGTAATGGTGGTGGGAACGCCAGGGGTGGTATTCTCGAAGCGAGTGCGCACGCCCAGTAGACTGAATATATAACGCACGCTCGAATCGCCCTGCTTGGACCCATCCATCAGTCCCGTCAGCTTCACCTCGGCCTCAGGGTCATTGCTCAGCGCCACCATCTCATACCAGTAGCTGGCGGCACTCCAGTCGTTTTCAATAAAATAACAGCGTTGTTGATAGGGCACAGGTTTTACCTCGATGGTGTCGACCGAAGTCCACTCGGCATCGGCACCAAACTCTCGCATGGTCCATAGCGTTAGGTCGATATAGGGCCGTGAGATAAGTCCGCCTGTCAAGCGCAGCGTCAATCCACGTCGGAGCACGGGTCCTATCATCAGTAGCGCCGATATGTACTGTGAACTCACATCGCCCGCTATCTCCAAGTCGCCGCCCTCTAACTGCTGTCCTGTTATGCGTAATGGTGGATAGCCGTCTTCGCCCAGATATTCAATCGATGCACCTAAATGGCGTAATGCGTCAACCAGAATCCTAATAGGTCGGTGCTTCATGCGTTCAGTACCCGTGAGTGTGTGGGTGCCATGTTGGGTGGCAGCCAGAAAGGCTGTCATGAACCGCATCGCCGTGCCCGCCGCCTTGATATTGATAACATTGGGCATGTTGCGCAATGCCTTGATAATTACCTCGGTGTCGTCGCAGTCGCTAAGGTTCTCGGGTAGTGTACAATATTCGGTAGCGTTGGCTGTCAACGTGTTTCGTGCCAGCGCACAGATAATCAATGCGCGGTTTGATATGCTTTTCGAGGCGGGCAGTTTTACTGTAGTCTTGAGCCTCGCAGGGCGTTTTATAGTCAGTGTGGTCATAGCAATCGACAAAGATACAAATAAAAACCGAATCGCCAAAACGATTCGGTGTTTTTTTAGTTACCGGCCATGATATTGAGCACTGCCGCTACATCGGCAATGTTTACTACTCCATCGCCATTTACATCGCCATTGACTGTGCTGTTGCCTGCCATGATGTTGAGTACGGCCGCTACATCGGCTATATTCACTACGCCGTCAGCGTTTACATCACCCTTCAATCCCTGTGGCTCAGTGGTTAGTATAAGGGGATCGCCAGGCATGCCGACGATGTCGGCGGAAATGAAAGTAGTTGTGCCTGTGAGGACGCTCTCAGTTGCAGAATCCTGTTCATAGCAGCGGAAGCTGATTACCTCCCCTTGGGCACCGTTGCTGTATACGCGCAGTTGGTAGTAGCTCTCGCCATTGTCGGGAGCAGCTATGGGCAGGGCCAGTCCACGACACTCATCGTCTACGAAAGCGGCCAGCACCGTGCCGTCTTGGCTGATGCCGTCGATGCGGGCATAGACGGTCATGTCGTATTCATATTCCTGACGTTTCAGCTTCCAGGGGGCCGTGAGCGTTTGCAGGGTGCCGCCCAAACGGGTGTCAGTGCCCTTCACGTTGAGGGCAGTGGCATCGGGTCCCATGGCGGTGAGCATGACATTGCCGCCCGTCTGCAGGAGTCCGGCATCGATGCTCATGCCCATGCACTTGGTAGTGTCATCAAGGGCGATGTCAATGAGGTGGTCGCCCAACGTCTCAATGTCGATGCTACCACCACTAATATTGACGAAACCGCCGCCGCGCACGGTGGCACTGGCATCGTTAGTTTCGTATAACTTGCTCTTTATGCCCTTTGAGCCGTTACCTGTTATGGTGATGTTGGACTCGCCGCCCGCTATCGTGGTACTATAACAACTGCGCATGGCTTCGCAGTCATGTCCGCTGACGGCAATGTTAATGTGACCACCACTGATGGTCAGCGTGCTGTCTGCCTTGAGGCCTCGGTTTCCATCTGCGGCAATGTTGATGCTCAGCCGTCCGTCCTCTATGCGAATAGCCCCATAGTCATCGGCATCGATACCGTCGCCCTGTACTCCTATGATATTCACCACGCCCCCTTCCATCAGGAAGTAGTTCTTCTCGGGATCGGTGTTTCCTCGTCCACAGTGTATACCGTCGCCAACGGCTCCCAGCACGTTGATGGCACCAGTAGAACGCTTAATCTCCACGTATTCCTTGGCCGCGATGGCGTGCTTCAGGCGTCCTGTGACGTTGAGCGTGCCGCTGCCTTGGAACTCAGGATGTCCCTTGCAATAGAAGGCTCCCTTCTGTGACCCCATGGTGGCATCCTTGAGCGTGTTCACCGTGCCTTCCATCAGCTCAATAGCACAGCGCTTGCCACACTCCAAATCAATGGCGGCACCACTATGATCATTCGTTAGGTCCAGGCCGGCCAACTGTAGTGTCAGTTTATAGCTGCCAGCAATGGTGAGTGAGCCGTCGCTGCTCTGTCCGCTCACCACGTAGGTGTATTCCTGCGTGGTGGTGGCTGAGTTGATGACCACGTTGGCTCCGTTGACGTTGGTGGTCACATCGGTAATCTCTTCAGGTACGCTGACACTGGCCGTTGTACCGTTGAAGGTGATGACGATGGGAGATTGCGCTACTGCGTGTCCAACATGAAAAAGTAAAAAGGTAAAAAGGTAAAAAGGTAAAGAACCTTTTACACGGTCTTTTACTTTCATCATCATTTTTCTTTTCATATCTTTCATTTGTTCTTTTTCCTTTTACTTTTTTACCTTTCTACAGCTTCCATCGCTATAGCGTACGACATAGATGCCTGTGGGCAGTTGCGAAGCTTTACGGGCCACAAGCGTGCCACTCAAAGTGTAGTAGCCTGTGATGGAGAAATGAGGGGTGAGTGATGAGAAGTGAGTGTCGATAGCCGAAGGTTCATTGAAGGCTTCGGTAAGTGTGAGTACGACAGGCTGCAACGTTGTGCCGACGATGGTCTGTGCAAACGTAGTATGCTGTTCTACGGCATAGACAGTGCCGTCGTTTTGATCAATGGCTCGGTAACTGATGGGTTCATTGCCTTGACCATAGATGGTGAGGAAGGCAAGGCTGTCTACCCACTTAGCTACGCCGCGGCATTCATTGCCACTATAGGCTAGCAGAGTGAACTGCTCAGGAACCATCATTAGACCATCTTTCTCTAAAGTGGCTACGATGCCCATAACCGAGGGATAGGCATGCTTGTCAACACCGTAGTTCATTGCCTCTGTGCGCAGGGCACGGCGGCGGCTGTTATAGTTGACCGTTACCATTGGCTTATGCAGCCGTAACGTCTTGGCACTGGCCGAGTTGTACATGTAGCCCTTGCCTGTTTCGAGGGTGGTGAGCGAGCCTGTCCATTGCTTGTTTTGATACAGGGCAAAGCCGTCCTGTCCGCTAATCATGTCGCCTTCTTCCACAGGACAGTCCTTCAGAGCCTCGGCTATGGTCTGTGCACCATTGACGGGATAGCCCATCCAGTTCCAGCCGGGCTTCATACTTACTACAGGATCAGCAAAGTCAATCACGCTGGTCTGGTAGGTGTCATTCTCGGAGAGCTGTACCTTGTAGAGCTCTCCTGGCTCTATGGTGGTGAGGTTGCCAGTGAGGCCGTAGCGGCTGTCCATGATGGCCTCGCGGTTGCTGCTGCTGATACGGGTCAGCTTCTGCGAGAGGGCACTGACGGCAATGGCATCGTGGAGCGGATGAGAGATCCAGTTCCAGCCCTTACTCATGTTGAGACTGAACTGCTTGGTGAGCAGACTCATCCAGCTCTGATCCTCTCCTATCTTCTCGTCGCCAGTGAGCAGCGTGTTCTGTCGCTCAATGGTGGGACGGCCCATGCGGTAGAAGTCACGTCCGCCATCGGGGAAGCGACCCACGCTTTCGTCACCACGGTGTATGTCGTAGGTCATGCCGTCGACGAAGGCTTGCATCTGCGGGTGTTGCTCAAAGTAGCTGGCATTGGCAGCCACAAACTGGTCGCTACTCGATACCAGCACCACCTGCTCGTTGCTGTTGGAGAGCTTGAAGTTGGCGTGAAGCTGCTGGGTGCCCTTCAGGTTGTCGGCCCACACGATGAGGTGTCCATTGGCGGGGATACGCGTGTTGATAGCCGAAGAGGCGGGTATCTGGTATTTCATGGGGTTTTCGGCGTCATCGCTCACGTAGAGTCCAGCTGCGTCGAGTTCCTGGTCGGTATTGTTGTAGAGCTCGAACCAGTCGTTGCGCTTGAAGAACTCATTGGCGTAGACGGAGTTGCCGGCGCTCACCTCGTTCACCTTGATGGGCATGGCCAGCTCTTCTATCTCCTTATTAATATCTACGCGCGCAAAAGTAGCGGTGAGCTGCAGTGTGCCACTGGTTGAAGTGGGCAGGATGTAGTCGGCATTGCTGCTTACGATGGAGCCATTGGCATTCTGCCAGCCTGTGAAGGTATAGCCCTCGGGAGCCTTGGCTGTAATGGTCATGGGCGAGAAGAACGTACCGTCGAAACGGCCCGTGGGCACTGGCAGACCGTTGGCCAGCAGCTGTGCACCCTCGATGTCGGAGGCAAGCGTGGTGCGGATGGCGGTGGTGTTGCTCAAACGGGCATAGTACCAGTCCTGCAGTGACTGCATGCACTTGTCGCGGCGCTCGGCAGTCATCACGCTTTTCATGTAGGTGGCCGTGGGCTCAGTAGAAAGGCCTTCGAGTGCAAGGCCGGGATTCATCTCTTCCGACATGCGGTCGATAATGGCGTGACAGCGCGTGGGCTCGAAGACGCTGCCGGCCACGAGTGAGTAGCTGTCGATGAACAGACGACGGAACTTGTTGTTCTGTAGCATGTTGCGGAAAATTCTTATCAGTACAGCCCCGCTGTTGGTTAATCGGTCGAGTGCACCAGTATCATAGCGCAGGGCTTGGTCTACATCGAAGAACACGATGTGGAACTTGCCGTCCCAGCCCTTGAAAGCCTTAATGTTGTTGGTGGGCCAGTCGTCACCGCCAAGGAAAGTCTCTGCGGCCATGTAGTTGGCAAACTCGTCGACATCGACCATTTCGCAGATTTGCTGATAGGTGTCTTCGTCGGAAGCATTGCTAGCAAGGTTGTACCACTGCCAGAAGGCCTCGGTATTGCCGGCACCTACCTCACCGATGCCGTCGCCTATCTTCATCTGGTCCATTTCGTCGGTATCAATGCCATAGTTAGCATAGGCAAAGTGCTTGTTGCTCGGCTCGCGAATGTTCTCCATGCCGATGTACTCGCCGTTGACGAACACGTGAACGGGCTGGTAGTCCATGCAGTCGAGATGGAAGCCGCTGGTGATGATCATCTGGTGGAGCGAGGCATCCTTGATGCGGCAAAGCAGGTCGTTGCCGCCGTTGCGCACCTGTAGCACCTTATGGCGCAGGTGGGTCTTCTCGCGGAAGAATTCGTGGGTCATGTATTTCTTGCCTTCGTAGACCGACGACGACTTCAGCTTGAAGTTATAGGGATACCAGGCACGGCTCCATCCGCCGAAGCGCTTGATGGCCGACTCCTGGCTATAGACGCTGTCGCCGTTTGCTGAGATATAGTCGAAGGCCACGGGGCGCTCCCAGTCCATGTTCCAGTTGCAGTCAAAATTCACGCCGCTGCCGCTGGTGCCGTTGGTGCCGGGCACGAAGATGCCACGCTCGTCATTGTAAAAGCCGTCGGGATTGCCCACGATAGAGAGCACGGGCAGCACGTAGTCCTTGTCGCGCTTAATAAACGAGAGGGTTCTTACGCTGGAGGGCAGCTTGCCACTCTCAAAGAGGCGTAGCCGCAGCACGGTGGTCTCGCTGAATGCAAACTGGCCGTCCTCGCTGGTTAGTCCGTTGTCAAGGGTGGGCGTAGTGCCGTCGATGGTATAGCGCAGAGTGGCTCCGTCGGGGATGCTGATGCTTGTAGCCACGCTGCCGGTGAAGAGCTGTGAGCCCTCGCTGGCCTGTGGCTCGGCAATGCGCTCAAAGCTGTTGGCGCTGACGAACTCGCGGCTGCCACTATTTGAGGCACCTGGGGTGGGGTAGGCTGTCAACGCCCATTCAGAGCCGCCATCGGTGGTGCGGGCATACGAGGTGCGACTGACTGCGGCTGGCCAGTTCTGTTGACAGAGCAAGTTTCCGTTCTGATCGCTGATGTAGATGGTACCGCCCTCCATGTCGAGCTTCTCGCCCACCATGCCATAGTTGTAGTTGTCGAACCAGATGAGGCCGTAGCCCTTGGCGGGCACGGCACCGCTCTGGCTGTTCAACTGGAACTGCCAGGGATTCTGTGCGTCGAAGCTCACCCACAGTCCGTTGAGGGTCACGCCCTCGTTGGTGGGATTATAGAGCTCTACGTAGCCGCCGTAGTTGTTAGACGGGTCAATGAACATATCGATGTTCGACGGTTGTATCTCGTTGATGATGAGCTTTGAACTGCTCACGTTGTAATAGTTCACGGTAACGGGAATCTCTATTGAGCCTTGACCGTCGGCAGTAACGGCATAGATGGCAGTAGTGCCCGTGCCTCGAGCGGTGACCAATCCGTTGGCATCAACGCTTGCGACATTCCAGTCGGATGTCCACCAGTCTATGTGCTTGTTGGAAGTATTGGCTGGCAGCACGGTAGCCGTTAGTTGCTGTTGCTCGCCCAACACCATGTTGAGGCTGGTCTTATCTACCGTGAGCTGCTCTGCTAGCTGTAGCCCTTCACTGCCCAGATATTCCAGTCGGAAGTTACTCCAGCAGGCCCAGTCGTTCTTGTAGCCATGCGACTTGCGTACGCCTATTTCCAGCCAGCCATTGGGAATGGCCAGCTCGATGCTTACGGGGTACTCGCCGGCTTCAAAGGCCTCGTAGGCTCCCTGCGGGGTGTGCGGTATATAGCCCAGTTCGGTAGACCTGTCGCCTGAGTGGGTGTAGTCATCGTGGGCATAGTCGAAGATTGAGGGCAATCTTGCCTCTTCTTCGTTGGCGAAGAGCTTGGCATAGAGCTGCTCACGACCTGTCTTGCGCATGATGATGGAGTAGGGAATGGTGTACATAGCCCATACGTTGTTGCCGTTGTCGGGGTGCCAGTTATAGTCATCGTGCTCCTCCCAGTCAATGTCGCCATAGCGGTAGAAGCCGTTCAGACTGACGCGGTAGAAACCAGCGGGGATATTATCAATG
>Ga0310690_10012471_pt1 | contig 10435 bp, 6 predicted proteins | sample AusTroGonzalo_MG_2_FD_207661 | JGI IMG/M metagenome (GOLD analysis project Ga0310690, IMG submission 207661) | Bovine rumen microbial communities from tropical cattle in Woodstock, Queensland, Australia - Gonzalo_04 (v2) (version 2) | ecosystem: Host-associated > Mammals > Digestive system >...
CCGGTATACGGACACCAAAACAGAATACGTGGATACCATGGTCGCGGAAGAGGACCGGGAGCGGATGCAGGAGGAGATCGGGCTTCCGTATATCCTGAAGCAGTTTGAAACGAGAAACCAGTTCACCGTCAGCTTTGTACGGAACCTGAAAGGCACTCCGCGGCATTACCTGGTCGATCTGGTCAGGGTGCATCTGCCCGGCGGACGCACCGGCGTCATGATGGGATTCAAGGATGTGGAAGAAGACTTCCGCCACCAGCAGGCCATGGTGCAGGCCCTGGAGGAGGCCAAAAAGGCGGAGGAAGAATACCGCCGGCACGCGGCGGAGGCCAGGATCAAAGCCCGGAACGACTTCCTCGCCAACATGTCCCACGACATCCGGACGCCAATGAACGCCATCGTCGGCTATACCAATATCGCCAAAGACCATATCGCTGAACCGGAAGTGATTACGAACGCGCTGGAGAAGATCGGTTCCTCCAGCCACTACCTGCTGTCGCTGATCAACGATATCCTCGATATTTCCAAGATCGAGAGCGGCAAAGTGCAGATCAACCGGGCCCCCTGCGATCTGCGGGACATCTTCCGTCGGATCGAGGATATCACGGCCCTCCAGGCGAAAAACAAATCCCTGATCATTACTTACCGGCACGACAGCGTCGTTCACTGCAGGGTGAATGCCGACGAGCTGCGGATCGAGCAGGTGCTGGTCAACATCATCAGCAACGCGATCAAATACACCCCGGAAGGAAAAACGGTGGACCTGATTGCGGAAGAGGAACCGGCCGGGGAGGATCGGTATCTTTACCGGTTTGTCGTCCGGGATACCGGAATCGGCATCAGCGAGGACTATCTGCCGCATATCTTTGAAAGCTTTACCCGGGAGGAAAAGACCATCATCAACCGGATCCAGGGGACAGGTCTCGGCCTGGCGATCACGGCGAAGGTCGTGGAGCTGATGGGCGGGACAATTTCCGTCAAAAGCACCCTGGGCGAAGGCTCCGAGTTCGCCGTGGAACTGGAGCTGGAACCCCTTGAGGAAAGCCAGGATACGGAATCCGAGGAGGTTGCCGCCGATCTTTCCGGCCGGCGGGTGCTGCTGGTGGAGGACAACGATATTAACGCGGAAATCGCCTGCCTGGTGCTGTCCTCCTTCGGGATGAACGCCGAGCGGGCCGCAAACGGCCGGGAAGGGCTGGAACAGGTGCAAAGTCACGGGCCCGGTTATTATGACGCGATCCTGATGGACATCCAGATGCCGGTCATGAACGGATATGAAGCCACCCGGGCGATCCGGGCGCTGGAAGGGGAGTATTACAAAACCCTGCCGATTCTCGCCATGAGCGCCAATGCCTATGACCAGGATGTGACAGACTGCCTGGCGGCCGGGATGAACGCGCATATTGCCAAGCCCTTCACGCCGGAAGGGCTGCGGAAAGCATTGGATGAACAGATTGTGAAATGAGGTGCCGGGAGCGGCGCCGGGTCCGACGGAACTGTTCCAACAGACTCGCAATGCGTTCCGGAGGAGAAGCCATAGCAACAGGCTTGCAATGGGACCGGAGAAGAGGACATGGCAACAGGCTCGCAATGCGGACCGAAGGAGAAAAGATGGCAGAAAAGTTTGTACCCAAGGGGAAACTGAGCAAAAAGGCCCGGAAAGAACTGGACCGGCAAAAAAGGGTCACCTGGGCGTTCAGCCCGGTGACGAAGAAAGTGGAGAGCAAAAAACTGTATTCCCGTAAACGAAAAAACCATAGCCAGGAAACAGATTGAGCAGGTTAAACCGCAGTGTGCATCCGGGCTGTCCTTTAGTCTGTCATGTAGCGAACGCGGAGATGTTCCCCGTCGCTTGTCAGAACGACGGGGTTTTTTCGGGTCAGGAACACTTCGATTCCCGCCTCCTCCAGCGATTTGCGGGTGCTTTTTTTCTCCGGCATCAGCGTGGAAGAAGTAATAAGGGCATAGTCGGGCTGCACCGTCCGCAGAAGCCGGTCCAGCTCCTTTTCCTTTTTTCCGTGATGGGGTACCTTGAGGAAATCGAAATGGCCCGGATTGGTTTCAAGGTATTCCGTGATCCGCTCCGACACTGCGTCGCCGGGGAAGAGAAAGCGGTTTTTCCCGTGGGTCACCGTGATGATCAGGGTGGAGTTGTTGCATTCATCCTCCTCGTAGTTCCCCCTGGGCGGAAGCACGGAATAGGAAACATCGCCCACCTGGAAGTCCAGGGTTTCACACGGCGCCACGGCTTCGATTCCCTGACGTTTCAGGGCCTTCCGGTACAGGAGAACTTCCAGGCTGTTATGGGGAGTGGAGGTCTGCAGCACATGATCCACCCGGATCCCCTTCAGCACCTTGGCCGCGCCGCCGACATGGTCGCGGTGGAAATGCGTGACGATCAGCCAGTCGAGCTTATGAATATGCCGGCTTTCCAGAAAAGACATGATTTTAGAGCCCTCAGTGATCAGACCCGTATCAATCAGAACAGTTCCGCCGGCAGAGACCAATACAAAAGTATCTGCTTTTCCTGCCTTCAGGCAGTAGATATTCAGGTTATTATCCATAGGCTTTCACTACCTTTATATCACACAGTTCACACATTTACAAGGATAGAAAGTTTAGGGCAGACAGGCGTAAGAGTTTAATAACGGATCATTCGGCAAGGGCCAAAACCTGATCCCTGGCAGAGGTGATCTCCGTCAGGAGAGGACCGTAATCCGTCACCGTTCTGGCGCGCAGCAGTTCGGTGATTTTGATGACGGGATCCAGGATCGGTGTCAGGGCCAGATTGCCCATGACGCCCTTGAGCGCATGGGCGGCCTCGAAAGCGCCGTCCAGATTTCCTGATCCGCAGGTTTCGTTCAGCTTTTCGAAGGCAGGGTCCTGAATGGCTTTTTTGACCAGCGTCAGATAAAAGGTCTCGTTTTTCAGACATCTTCCCAGCCCTTCGTCCACATTGGCGCCCCAGGCGCGCAGGCCTTCAACGGTCAGCATTTTTCATTTCCCTCCTGTATGATAAATTTTTCAAATTCTTCCGCCGGAACCGGCCTGGAGAAATAATAGCCCTGTATGATGTCGCAGCCCAGATCCTTCAGGGTCAGCATCTGCTCCTTTGTTTCAACACCTTCTGCGATCATCGGAACGGAAAGGTAGCCGGCGATATCCATCATGATCTTCAGCATCCCGGTGTCCCCGTTTTCGCTGAAGGCGCTGCGGATGAAGCCCATATCCAGCTTCAGCAGGTCGATGGGCAGGGTGATGATCATGTTCAGCGAGGAATAGCCGGAACCGAAGTCGTCCATCTCGATTTTGAAGCCCTGATTCCGCAGACCGGCAACAATATTCTTAATCTGATCTGAATCCTCGGTATAGGCGGACTCGGTGATTTCCAGGTGCAGGTCTTTGAAATCCAGACCGTTATCCCGGATCAGGCCGCAGAGCGTTTCCGTCAGATCCGGATCCAGCATGTCGATCCGGGATACGTTCACGGAGACCGGAACGGAACGGCCCAGCTGATCCTTCCAACGCCGGATCTGCTGCGCGGCTTCACGCCACACATAGTTGTCCAACTCCCGGATCAGCCCGTTGTGCTCAAAGAGCGGGATAAAAGTGCCGGGGCTGACCATGCCCTTTTCCGGATGCTTCCAGCGCACCAGGGCTTCGGCGCCGCAGAGAACGGGCTTGGGGCCCTGGATGTTGTATTTCGGCTGAAAGTAAACAAGAAACTGCTTTTCGGCAAGGGCGCCGCGGAAATCGTCCAGAAGCTGCCCGGCGTCCAGTTCCTTTTGCCGGAGATCGTCGTTATAATACGCGACGGACTCGGTGAGGCTGTTGCGGATCGTGTCCGCGGCGCTCTTGGCCCGGTCGAACCGGCGTTCCATGTCGCCGGTTTTGTCCACGTTGGGATTCACGCCGATCCGGATATGCACCCGGCCTTCGGCGGATCCGGAAGCCGCGGCGGCAACCCGGGCGGCAAGGGCGGAATAATCCTCCCGGTGGGGACAGTAGATCTGGAAAGTATCGGCCCCCCAGCGGCATGCGATGCCGCCGTTTTCCTTCACAAAGGCAAACAGTTCCGCGCCGATCCGGCGGAGAACGTCGTCGCAGTACGCTTTCCCGAACCGTTCGTTCATCATCCGGAAATGACTGATATCCAGCACCAGCGCGTCCGCGGGGTCCCTCCGGTGATAGTGGTCATACTGCTCGGCGTAGCGGGCAAAATAATCCCGGTTGAACAGGCCGGTCAGCTGATCCCGCTCCGTCCAGCGGATCAGATCCCGGTTTTCCGACAGCTCGATGCAGCGGCGGGCGCGGGCCATGATAATTTCCTGGCGCGGATAGGGTTTCGGAATAAAATCGCTGGCGCCGGAGGTCAGACTTTCCACTTCCGATTCGGTATCGGCGGTCAGGACGATCACGGGAATCTTCGAAAGATCCATGTCCTTCTTGAGCTCCCGGAGCAGGTCCAGCCCGTTCAGATCCGGAAGGTTCAGATCCAGCAGGATCAGGCTCAGGGTGTCGCTGTACCCGTGGATCTTTTCCCGCGCTTCACGGCCGGTTTCCGCGCAGAGGATCTCATACTCCTGCTGCATGTTGGCCTTCAGGATTTCCCGGTTGACAAAATCGTCCTCAACGATCAGCACAAGCCGTTTCCGGCCTTCCGCTTCCATGTCGGGAATACTGTGCATCCGTTTCCGGTCTGTCATATGTCTTCTCCTCTCATTCATCCCTGATCAGGGTTTCCAGGGTTTCAAACAGGGCGTCCGGTTCCACGGGCTTGGACAGGTGGGCGTTCAGGCCGGCCTGCATGCTCCGCTGGACATCCTCGTCAAAGGCGTTGGCGGTGAGGGCGATGATCGGGATGCTTTCCGCGTCCTCCCGTCCGGAAGCGCGGATCCGGCGCGTCGCCTCCAGACCGTCCATTTCCGGCATCCGCATATCCATCAGGATGGCGTCGTAATACCCGGCGGGATGCGCCAGGTATTGATCCACGGCGATGCGGCCGTTTTCCGCAACTTCCGCGGTCATTTCCCGCATCCCCAGGACCATGACCATGATCTCCGCGTTCACGCTTACGTCTTCCGCCAGCAGCACGCGCCGCCCCTTCAGATCCGCCTTCCGAACCGCCTTTGCCGTCGCTTTCTTCCGGTTGAAAGCCTCCCGGAACTGATCCAGAACCGTGCCGGCAAAGAGCGGTTTGGAGACGAAGGTATCCACGCCGGCTTTCTTCGCTTCCTCGGCCACTTCGTCCCAGTTATAGGAGGTCAGGATCACGATGGGGGTATCGTCGCCGACCACGGAACGGATCCGGCGGGTGGTTTCCACGCCGTCCATCTCCGGCATCTTCCAGTCCACCAACAGGAGATCGTAATCGTCCATGCGGGCGTGGCGCACCCGCACTTTTTCCAGGGCTTCCCCGCCGGAGGCGGCAAGGTCGCAGCGGACGCCGGCCTGCCCCAGAACGACCTCTGCGTGCTGCAGTGCGATGGGATCGTCGTCAATCACGAGCACGTTCAGTTCTCCCGGATGGATGTCTCCCGCCGAAAGCGCCGCGTGATGGTCGGACTCGCCCAGGGTCACCGTCACGGTGAAGGTGGTGCCCTTTCCCTTCTCGCTTTCCACGTCGATATGGCCGTTCATCAGTTCGACGATGCTCTTTGCGATCGGCATGCCCAGGCCCGTGCTGCCGTATTTGCTGGTGGAGGAGGAATCCTCCTGGCTGAAGGCGTCGAAGAGACGGGGCAGGTATTCCGGGCTCATGCCGATGCCCGTATCCCGGAAGGTCATCTTCAGCGCGGCCTGGCCGCCGAAACGCCGGCCTTCCTCGATCAGGAAGGCGACGGTTCCGCCTTCCGGCGTGAACTTGACGGCGTTGCTCAGAATGTTGACGATGACCTGGCGCAGCTTGAGTTCATCCCCCAGGTAGTATTCATCGATCCTGCCGACGGTACGGCAGTCATAGGTGAGTCCCTTGTCCCGGCACTGGGCGCTGATCATGGCGTTGACCTGCTCCAGCATGGCGGAGAAGGAGAACTCGTCGTTCTTGATGATTATCCGTCCGGACTCGATCCGGCTCATATCCAGAATGTCGTTGATGATGCCCAGCAGATGCTGGGCCGAGACGCCGATTTTCTCCAGATGATCCCGGGTTTTGGGCGGAACGTCCGGCTCGCTCAGGGCGATGCTGTCCAGGCCGATGATGGCATTCATCGGAGTGCGGATCTCGTGGCTCATATTGGAAAGGAAGGCCGTTTTGGCCCGGCTGGCCTGCTCGGCAGCGTCCAGGGCTTCCTGCAGGGCCTGACGCTGCTCCAGAAGCTGGTCCTGGAGCCTGAGCTTCTCTTCCATCTCCTGCTGGTGGGCCCGGTTTTCCGCGTCGGAGGTTTCCTTTTCCAGCACCAGCCGTGCGGTTTTCCGGTTCTGGCGGAAAATGTAGATAAACAGGCCGACCAGCAGCAGTGCCACCGCGCAGGCCAGGATCAGGCTCCGGGTGATGATGCGGCCGGAAACGGTATCAATCCGCTCGCTGATGACCTGCTCACGCACCAGATAGGTCAGCAGCCAGTCGGTACCCGTGACGGGAACATAGCTCAGGGATTCCCGGATGCCGTTGTAGGAGAAGGAGGTGATGCCCCGCCTTCCTTCCCGGAAGTCCGTTGCGACCTTTTCATAGGAATAGCCCTGGTCGTATTCCGCGCGGGACAGCGCTTCCAGCAGATTGTCCTCCACGGCCAGGCCGCCGAGAACCGTGTTGCTCAGGGCGATACCGTCGGAGGTATAGATGTTGCTGAAGGTCGTATCCGAATTCTGGGATTCCATGGAAACGCCCTGCAGCATGACGTCCATGTCGATCTGCATGAAGCAGGTCACCAGAGCCTGGCCGTCGATGGACAGGTTTTGATCCCGGATGGGAACGGCGATGATGACCTGCTTTTCCGCCGCTTCCTTGTTTCGGATGAAAATCCCCGTGTCGGACAGGTGGACGAGATCCACCGGATACTGATCCGCTTCCTTCCGGACGCCTTCGTCCGCGGTGTAGATATTTCCTTCCGCGTCCACAAAGGCGAAGCGTTCGAGATTGAAGAGCTTTTTGACTTTCCGCTGGTAGCTCCGCATATGGTCCAGATCGCTCAGGTCCTCGTCGGTCAGCATCCGGATCGCAACGTTGATCACATTGACATTGTTGTTCAGATTGTCCTCGACCACCTGCTCCCGGCGTCCCGCCAGTTCGTCGAGGTACAGGTGACTGACGGATTTGGCAGCTTCCGAAGCGTCTGTATGGGCGCTGCCGGCCAGCAGGATCATCCCGCCGACGAGAATGCCGGCCAGGAGGATGACGCTGACGACCGCTGCCAGGATGGTTCGGTTCCTGCGTTTTTCTTCCATGCTGCCCTCCGAAGATTTTTCCTGAAGACCGAGTGAACCTGTCCAAAACCAGACTTTAACGACAAACGATCCCAATCGTGTTATCCTGAACGATGCTAACCATGTTATCCTGAGCGGAGCGAAGGATCTTACAGCTCCTTGCTACAGCCGGCAGAAACATACATCAGTAACAATCTATTATGGCACAGAACTCCGGGCTTTTCAATGCTGAATCGCGATCCGGGCAGAAATGCGATCCATCGCGATCCGGGCGGAGCCGCGATCAACCGCAAACCGGGCGGAGCCGTGATCCATCGCGATCCGAAGAAGCCGAACGGGAATCAGAGCGTTCTATGATCATGCCCCGTTTTGCAAACGCGGGGAAAGAATTACCGTTTTCGGCCGGCGCCATGGCAGGCTTCGCACAGGCGGTAGGGCCAGTTCCACGGAAGGCGCCGGCGGCAGGAGGGGCAGGTCCGCTGCTGCAGTTTCTGGGTGGAGAGAATGTGAACGATGCCCTGGGAGATCAGATCCTTCCGGCGCTGGATTTCCTGCATCAGGGGCTCCGGATCCTCCAGGAACAGGCGGGTGTAGTTATAATACAGATCGCAGCGGCGGTAGTCCGCTTCCAGGGCGTCCAGCATCCGAACGGTGCAGCTGTCCGGATCCTCGATTTCCGGCAGCTCCGGCAGCACGCTGATATGCGTGCCGTGGGATTCGGCATGGTACATGGCTTTCCACCGGGTCAGCAGATCCGGTTCCTTTTCGTCAAAGGGAATGCAGAGAAAGCGGTACAACAGATGCCGGTCGGTTTTCGGCGTTTCCATCATTTCGGCCAGCTCCGTCATCCGGACGGTGGAGGCCTTGGAAAAACAGCCTTTGTCCTGCATGCGCAGCCACTGGTCCAGAATTTGGGTCAGCGGCAGGGGAATGCCCAGCAGGGAATCCGGGAAGCTGATGACGCCTTCCGTCAGCGGCAGCAGGGGACGGGCCAGGGCTGCCGCGACTTCCTTTTTGAAGCCGAAGGCGTTTACGTAGCCGATTTCATAGATGCCGAAGCGCCCGGCCCGGCCGGCGATCTGCTTGATCTCGGCGTCGGTCAGCATGCGGGTGATATCCCCGTCGTATTTTTCGCTTTCCAGGAACACGACCCGCTGAATCGGCAGATTCATGCCCATGGCGATGGCGTCGGTGGAAACCACCACCTCCGTGACGCCCTTCATGAAGCGGTCCGCCTGGTTCCGGCGCACGTCCGGCGGCAGGGCGCCGTAGATCAGGGAGACCCTGTATCCGAGGGAGCGCAGCTCCGCGGCCACGGCGTGGACCCTTGCCTTCGAAAAAACGATCAGCGCGTCGCCTGCCCGTACGGAGTTCGGAAACTGAAAGCCGTCCTTATCGATTTCCAGCGGCGTCATCCGTTCATGGCGGATCACCGTCAGCTCGTCCCCGCAGTCCTTGATGATCCGGGTCAGCAGCCTTTCGGCGTCCGGCGAGGCGCAGGCATGAATCTCGTCGGCGCACAGGCCCAGCAGGGCGGCGGTCCAGGCGCCGCCCCGGTCCCGGTCCGAAATCATCTGGCATTCGTCGATCACCGCCACGTCGTAGTGCTCTTTTAAATCCGCCATTTCCACGGTGGACGACTGCACCCGGCTGTTGGGAACGCGGATCTGCTCCTCGCCGGTGACGAGGGAGCAGGGGATGTCGTCCAGGTTCAGGGCTTCGAACTGCTCGGCCGCCAGCAGGCGCAGGGGCCCGAGATACAGCCCGTTTTCCGCTCCGTGGAGACGCTGGATGCCCTCGTAGGTTTTGCCGGAATTGGTCGGGCCGAGGTGCAGGTAAAAGTGACGCTTCATCCGGCGGGCCAGGGGATAGAGATCCCGGTAATGCTCCGGGATCGCGTCGAGCAAGGCTGCCCGGATCCGCTTTTCCCGCCGCCCGGCGGCGTCCGCCGCCTTCTGCAGGCGGATCAGCTCCGGATTCCTTTCCAGCAGACGGCGGATCCGCTCCCGGGAGAACCGGCGGTTCAGAGAGGCCAGCAGCAGCCGTTCGCCCCGTTCCGTTTCCTTCCGGACGGCGGCGGAGACGCTCTCGCCGGATGGAAGGCGGACATTCCGGCAGGCGGAAAGCTCCGGAAAGGCTTTTCCCGCCTCCGTGCGCAGGAACGATTCCGGCGACGCGGGAGCGAAGGCCGGGGCAATGTTCTTTGCGGTGAGCCCGGCGGGGAAAGCGGTTTCCATCACCCGGCGGACCACGGAAACCTCCGATTCCTCGCCCTGGAGGCAGGCCGCGACGTTCCCCGTTCGCATCCAGACGACAATCCTGTTTTCGGCCCGCACCGTCAGCTGCCCGATGCTGTCGTCAAACCAGCGCCGCAGGGTTCCTTCCCGAAGCAGGCGCAGGGCGCGGTGCGCTTTTTCAAGAGAGACACGGCTTTTTTCCACCGAGCGGAGAAAGGCCGGATCGACCTGGCGCCCGGCCTGCAGCTCGGCAGCGATCATGCGGCTGAGCCGGTCAAAATCGCTTTTCGCGCCGGGCTGAAGCAGTTCGTTGCGCAAAAGCCCCTGATAGATCCGGTCCCGGCGCTGCAGCTGGCGCAGAGTGTTCCGAAAGGCGTCGCTTTGGAGATAATCTTCTTTTTCGGAGGGTTTCATGCTACGGGTGATGATCCGGACCTTGTTCAGGGCGCTCTGGTACAGAAAGCGCTCGCGCTCGGCGCGGAGGGCCAGGACATAGGCCTCCAGCACTTTTGCGTCATCCCGGTTCATGGCAGCATTCCTCCGACCCATCCGAATGATTTCTGAAGAAAGTATACCATGGACTCCTGTGACAAAACAACTTGTACCATGCACTCCCGCGGCAAAACAACGAACCTTGAGAGCCATAAAGAAAGAAAACACCAGTATGCTGTTTCCCAACCGACGCTGACATTCACTACTGACATTTGCCGCTGACATTCACCGCTGACATTCGCCGCCGGATTCGATCTTGACTTCACTGTGATAAAGTGTTATAGTGATCAGCGTTTCAAGACTTTTATCACAACGGGAGGTAATCTTTTATGAAGAAACTG
>Ga0310690_10012472_pt1 | contig 10435 bp, 7 predicted proteins | sample AusTroGonzalo_MG_2_FD_207661 | JGI IMG/M metagenome (GOLD analysis project Ga0310690, IMG submission 207661) | Bovine rumen microbial communities from tropical cattle in Woodstock, Queensland, Australia - Gonzalo_04 (v2) (version 2) | ecosystem: Host-associated > Mammals > Digestive system >...
ACGTAAGTGGTTCTTTACTCATATACATACACGACCCTTTAGTGGAATCGTGCTGCAAAGGAACCTCGTTACGAATCAGAGGGCAAGCCACTGCTTTATAACTGGTACGTCACGAAACAATCACGCAGTTGAGCCCTGTTTTAGGCTATTATTCGTGGTAGTTTCATGTATTTTGGGGATATTTTTAACAAGAACAAATATATAAGCACAACGTGCATCAATTGGGATTTGGGGGTAGATTCGGCTTGATTGGACAGGATTATTGGATTGGCGATAATGTTGTCCGTATGGGCATGGTACAATAAAGCCACATCAATGTTTGATTTCCGATGTGGCTCATTAGATATGCCTATGCCTATTACAGCTTAATCTTTGTTTTGGCCCAACTGTGAGGGGATATGAAACAGCAGTCCGTCTTTTCCTGGATAATCGCAGTGAATCTGATCGCTGTTGGATGTGACTGTCAGATTCCGAAGTGTATTATGTGACAATGGTTCTCCATTGACCAACTTGCACAATGAGGCAAAACGACGTTCGATATAACAGGCGCAATCATCGTTGCTGTAAGTCTTGCCTTTTCCCAGTCCCAATCTTGTGGCAATGTTCCATACCAGATGACGGACATCGAAGCTGCTCAGCTTGGTCTTGTATCTCTTCCACTCAACCTCAGGACGGTAGCTGTGATCCATGGCGAATCTCAAAAGGTCTGTGCAGAACTCGTCCATGTCCTCCTCATAGACAAAGGGAGACATGATGTAGCAGATGTATTCCTGAATGGTTTCCAGTTTCCTCTTCTGGCATTCTGCCTGACTCTGATAAAAGTCATCAATTCCTTGCTGATAGGTTGAGCTGGCAGGAGTGATCGAAACAGTGGATGGCTCATTGTCGGGATTGGCTTCTTCCGATACGACCTTGGTATCTGTAACAGCTATATCTTCGACCGCCTCAGCATCGCTAACCGCCTCAGTCGCATTTGACTCAGTAACAATGGACTTTGCCTCCAAAAGAAGAATAGACGCATGACTGCCTTCTTCACGGAGATAGTCATCGCCCATAGAAACCTTCTTGGTTTTCCTTGTCTGCGCTATTCCAACGAAAGCATACTGCATAGCCATGTATGCTGACCATAGGACAGTTACAGACATTATGTAGATGATACCGACAGGGACGATGTCATCGGGCAGGACGGAATCTGCCCACTGGCAAAGTGGAACAGAAAGAATGAGTACCGCAACTCCTGGCAGTATTCTTGTGGAAATCCATTCGAGTCGGACGGATGCCTCACGTGGAGTGATGGAAGATGGAGAATCTATTTTCATTGTCTTTACGTGTTGTTGTTCCTTGTTTCTGAAAACGCGGTGCAAAGTTAAGAAGAATTTTGCTTATGACGTATAGTCTTTTCGTCTGTAGGCCAATGATTTATGTTTATTTGTGAATCATACTTGGTTAGAGTATGATTTTCACACTTGGTCATTTTGGCCCTTTCTTCTGTCTTTTTCCTTCTTATTTGCCGTTGCTTGTTTGCACGACAAAGGTATAACGAAAAATGAGAGCCAATTCTGTTTGGTTCTCATTTTCCTGTGTTTGCGAAATGAAAAAGCATCATTGGTTCTATTTTTGGACGAAATAGAACCAAGAAATCTGTTTAGCCCTGTCCGACGACCTTCAACTGTGGGGTTATCTTTGGCTTCAGCGTGATGCGGTTGACGCTCTCACGTTTGCTGTCATCAGCCATGTTGGCATAGATCTGAGTGGTCGAAACATTCTTGTGTCCCAACATGTGTTGCACTGTATAGACGCTTGTACCAGCATCCACCTGTAATGAGCCGAAGGTGTGGCGGCTGCAATGGAACGAGATTTTCTTGGTGATACCGGCTGCTTTCAGCCAATTCTTTAAGGGTGTCTGAGTCATCTTATCTGTGAATCCTTCAAAGACTTTGCCAGTTCCGCTGCCGCCAATCAGTTCCAGAGCCTCGTCACTGATGGGATTGTTCACAAGTTCCTTGGTCTTCTGCATACGAAGGGTGACATACATGCCTCCATCACCGTAGGGCTGTATGTGAGTCCATTCAAGTTGTTTGATGTCACTCTTTCTCAGTCCTGTCAGACAGGCAAAGAGGAAGGCAGTCTTTAGAACGGGATATTCACAAGGAGTGTTTGCCAGTCTGACAAGCTCATCCTTGGACAGATGTTCTTTCTCAGTTGGGATGGTGTCAATCCGTTCCAAAAAGCCGTTAGGATTCTCCATAATCTTATGTTCCCTGTAGGCGGTGTGGAGTACAGCCCTAAAAGTTGACCAATAGCCAGCCACAGAGTTGATGTGTAGTTTGTGTTCCGTGTGGATGGTCTGCGGAGCGGTCAACAAGTACTCACGGAACTTGTTGCAGAGGTCAACATTGATTTCCTCAAAAGTGCATTTACCGTTACAGAATCGGTTGAAGTGTTTATAGACATGCTGCCACTTGCAGTTCTTCTTGTCTGCCTTCATCTTGAAGTAGGCAAGGAAATCTCCCTTCATCCTTGATTTGTCAAAGAAGTCGTAGCGTTCGTTCACGATACTCTCATAGCGTCGGCAGCGCAGTGCCTCGGCTTTCTCTGTCATGCGCTCGTTGTAGTCCCTCTCGCGCTGGTTCTTGGGCTTGGCAAAGATGTAGATGCCAAGTGACTCATGTCGCTGTACCTTCATGGTTGACTCATCCCTGTAGCCAGGGTAATAGTCAAGGTAGAAGCTCAGTTGCGTACCTTTCTTTATCTTACGTGTACGCAAGGTTACTGTCTTGCAAATGTTACTCATACTTGTATGAAATTTGTTTTGTTAATAATCGAAGGCTATGCGTCTCATAGCGAGTACAAAGTAACTGCGTGACAAAAGAGTGGCCAAAGCACCTTTTCATCATTTTTGGATAATTGTACTTTCACGCAGTTGATGCTTATTAATGGGCGTTATTGGAGCCTGTAAGAGCCGAATTGCGCCAGTCTGCTTGCCATTATTCGGTCTAATTCCTCCTTGACGATGAGGTTCTGGATACCGACTTTCACCTTCGTAAGGTTGTTTTTCTTGACGATTACACAAATGTTGCTCTTGGTCAAGCCATACTTCTCGGCTGCTTCGGTTGTAGTGCAATAGGCATCACTCGCCTTCAGATTCGGATGATATATCTCGTCAAGATGTATCTTTGAATAGTATGTCCTGCCGTATTCTCGCTTGGTGGGAATGTGGCGACGATAGGCTTGGGTGCGCAATGATTCCTTGGTCGTAGAATAGAGTGTTTCTGCTTCCTCGGTAGTGAGCCATTCCGTCAGGGCTTCTATCTCGGCAGAAACTCCGAAGAGTGCATCCATGTGCTTCCGGCTATAGTAGTTCTTGCCAGCAATCTTGCAAATGGGTACTTGGTTTTTCTTGGCAGAAGCATAGAGCCAAGACTTCTTTACCTTATAGATAGCCATGACCTCTTCGCCAGAGATATAGTCAAGTGGCTCGATGCCTTGAAAAGAGTTCTCTATCTTCGTTGACTTACCTAAATCATGTTCCTTCTTCAACGAAAGGGAAGAAGGATTCTTAGGTTTGGATGTTGGCAGGACACGATGATAAGGATTTCCTGCAAGCATCTTCTCGATGTCAGCTTTGCGGACGAAAGCCATCCTGCTGCTGATTCGTGATGCAGGTAGTTTGCCCTCGTTTACCAATTTGTAAACGTACTGTCGGGAGCATCCCATGAGGATGGCAGCCTTGGAGAATGTCAGATACTCCTGGCTGGCGATGTCTATAACTGGCTGGACTGCCTTCAAAAAGTCTTGTTGTCTCTTCTTGCGCTGAGCCTTTGCTGCCTCGGCACAATGTTCTGAGCAATACCTCTGCGAACCACAGTTACAAGTGAACTCCTTTCCGCAGAAGATGCATTTTCTTGTCTTTCTCATTTGAACCCGTTTTATGTGGTTTTACAATCAATTTCATGCAAACCGCCACGGAGTGAACCTTCGACAATCATCGACAATCCTTGTCAACTCATTCCACGATGTCACGTTCTTCAAATGAGGTCACTTCCTTGCTCTGTTTCCTCTCGCCCATCAGTCAACCGTTGTACACTCTTGTCAACCTTTGTCAACCCTGTCTACGAGATGGCAAAATAAAAGGCCTCAAAATTCTCCGCGGTAGAAATGCGTTGCAAAGATAAGCGGATTTTTGAGAACCACCAAAAAGCAAGTCCGAAGTGTTAAAATCTAAAAGTAGTTGATATACATTGATTTACCTCTATTCATTTTTCATTGTTTATGGTTGTTTAGAGGCCTCTAAATACAGTATTGAAAAGCGTAGTTATCAATAATAGTTACACTATTGGGGATAGTTACGGTTTTCAGTTCATGGCAACCACTGAATGCGTTCTTACCGATAGTTGTTACGCCATCCTCGATGATAATGTTCGTTATGTAGTTATGACTTTGTAAATACGCCCAGGGCTGATTAGCAGGACTTTCAAAATCCCACATAGTCCCTGTGCCGCTGATGGTAAGAGTCTCTTCTATGCCATCATCGTTTTCATCGCTCAAGACCCATTTAATGTCGGGACCGACATAGTCGTTCAGATCGCCAACAAACTCTACGTTGACATTGTTATTGTTGGGATCAGGGTCTTGACTCCAGTTGGTCTGGTATGTCGTAAGCTCGTCAGCTAATACGTGGCATTTTGTTGGGTAATTTTTATCATTAGGATCCGTAATGAAGTCATTGCATCCATAGTCGTACCATGTCAGATAATTATAATATGGTCTTGCAAAGCAATATACGTCTGTCACGTTTGTGCATCCAAAGAAAGCATCATAACCGATGTACATTACGCTGTTGGGGATGGTGATGATAGTTAGGCTGGTACAACCATTGAAGGCACAATCACCAATAGATCTAACGCCATTCTCAATGACGACTGTCGTGATGTTGTTTTTATAGGTATCCCACGGCGTTTGTATTGGATCACCAGATTGGTCATCGTAATCCGCCATAGCGCCCGTACCGCTGATGGTGAGGGTCTCGTAGGTGTTGTCATCGTCGGTATCTGTGACAGTCCAAATGACATTGTCTTCATTACCAACAGCTCCGCATGTGCCGGTTGTGGGGTTCTGTGCCCATGCCGTTTGTCCCACCATCGATGCCGCTATCGTCAGCAGGGTGAGAAGAATCTTTTTCCTTTTCATTGTGTGATTGGTTTAAAGTTTGAAAAATATGAAGAGTTTGTTATTCCGAAAAATCTGTTGCGAATTTAGGATTTTTTACTTAAAAAATCGTTCTCTTTTAAAAAAAATCTGCAAAAAAACCGAAAAAATACAGCCAGAGGAAAAAAATACAGCGAGAAGTAAAATCTTTCAGGGCAAAAAATGCCGAAATTTTACCTCACCACCCAAGCGTAACCGTAACCCGTAACCGCACAAACGCACATATATATAAGTGGTGCGCCTGAGGGAAGAGGGCAGAAGGAAGATGTAAGATGTAAGAGGGATGATGTAAGAGGGAAGAGGGAAGATGGAAGATGGAAGAAGGCTGAGGGATGAAGGATGATGTAAGATGGCAGGTAAGATGATATTATAGGACATATAGGCGTAACCGTAATCCGTAACCCGCCAAAAACATATATAAGAACAGTGTCAACTATTCATTGACATGACATGTTTTGTCAGTCGTGGCAGATAATATGACTTGGTGCGTGCGTTTGGCACGCACTTTGTATATAAGAGAGCGGAATGTTTAACCAATAACTAAATAATAGAATCAATGAACGTAAAACCATTGGCAGACCGCGTGCTTATTGAGCCCGCACCTGCAGAGACAAAGACAGTAGGCGGCATCATCATCCCCGACACCGCCAAGGAAAAGCCCCTGAAGGGCACCGTAATAGCCGTAGGTAATGGCACTAAGGACGAAGAGATGGTCCTCAAGACTGGTGATCAGGTCCTCTATGGCAAGTATGCCGGCACAGAAGTTGAGATTGAGGGTGCTAAGTACCTCATCATGCGTCAGAGCGACGTCGTTGCTGTCCTTTCATGACAGCAACGAAGTGAAAAATGAAAAGTGAAAAATTGAATGTTTTGCCATCAACGGCAGGAATGTATCAATTTTTAATTTTTACCTTTTAATTTTTAATTTAAAAAATCATGGCAAAAGATATTAAATTCAACCTCGAGGCCCGCGACCAGATGAAGCAGGGCGTTGATCAGTTGGCAAATGCAGTTAAGGTAACTCTCGGCCCGAAGGGTCGCAATGTTATCATAGAGAAGAAGTTTGGCGCTCCTCAGATTACTAAGGACGGCGTCACAGTGGCAAAGGAAGTAGAACTCGCAGATCCCTTCCAGAATGCAGGTGCACAGCTCGTGAAGAGCGTGGCCAGCAAGACCGGTGACGATGCTGGTGACGGCACAACAACTGCTACCGTATTGGCTCAGGCTATTGTACGTGAGGGTCTGAAGAACGTGGCAGCAGGTGCTAACCCCATGGATCTGAAACGTGGTATCGACAAGGCTGTCGCTGCTGTCGTTGAGAACATCAAGAAGCAGTCGGAGCCTGTTGCTGCCGACTACCAGAAGATTGAACAGGTCGCTACCGTCAGCGCCAATAACGATCCCGAGATTGGCAAGCTGCTGGCTGATGCTATGCAGAAGGTCAGCAAGGATGGTGTCATCACCATCGAGGAGGCTAAGGGTCGTGACACTACCATCGGCGTTGTCGAGGGTATGCAGTTCGACCGTGGCTACCTCAGCTCCTACTTCGTAACCGATACGGAGAAGATGGAGTGCGTTATGGAGAACCCCTACATCCTCATCTACGACAAGAAGATCAGCAACCTGAAGGACTTCCTGCCTATCCTGGAACCAGCTGTACAGAGCGGTCGTCCTCTGCTCGTCATCGCAGAAGATGTGGATAGCGAAGCTCTGACCACACTAGTTGTGAACCGTCTGCGCACACAGCTCAAGATTTGCGCAGTGAAGGCTCCAGGCTTCGGTGACCGCAGGAAGGCTATGCTGCAGGATATCGCTATCCTGACAGGTGGTCTCGTAATCAGCGAGGACACTGGCCTCAAGCTGGAACAGGCTACTATCGATATGCTTGGCAGCTGCGACAAGGTAACTGTCAGCAAGGACAATACAACTATTGTGAATGGTCGTGGTCAGAAGGAGCTCATCCAGGACCGCATCAACCAGATAAAGAATGAAATCAGCAACTCTACCAGCGACTACGACAAGGAGAAGTTGCAGGAACGTCTCGCTAAGCTCAGCGGCGGTGTGGCAGTGCTCTATGTAGGTGCTCCCAGCGAAGTTGAGATGAAGGAGAAGAAGGACCGCGTTGACGATGCCCTGTGTGCTACCCGCGCAGCCATCGAAGAGGGTATCATCCCTGGTGGCGGTGTGGCTTACATCCGCGCCATCAAGGCATTGGATGGCCTGAAGGGTGACAATGCCGACGAGACTACAGGTATCCGCATCGTGGAGCGTGCCATCGAAGAGCCGCTTCGTCAGATTGTCGAGAATGCAGGCCTGGAAGGCAGCGTTGTTGTGAACAACGTGAAGAACGAGAAGGGCGACTACGGTTACAATGCCCGTGCCGACCGCTACGAAGACCTGCGCAAGGCCGGTATCATCGATCCTGCCAAGGTTGCACGTGTGGCTCTGGAGAACGCAGCCAGCATCGCCGGCATGTTCCTCACCACCGAGTGTGTCATCTGCGAGGCTAAGGAAGACAAGCCCGAGATGCCGATGGGCGGTGCCCCAGGCATGGGCGGCATGATGTAATTCTTTCCGCGAATAGTTTATAAAAAGAGAGCCCCTTGTGGATTATCCGCAGGGGGCTTTCTTTATGTTATGTTAAGAATTTAAATGGTAGAGCGAGTATCCCTAGAAGTCAAGTGATACACCTCCCATGAAAGTAGCCTTCGGCATGGGATAGCCGGCGTAGGTCTGGTATTGTTCAGCCAGCAGGTTCTCACCTTTAGCAAAAATAGACGCCCAGGAAAGTACCTTATAGCTTACGGTAGCATTTAGCAGCGTGTAGTTCTCCTTCTGCGGATTTGCTCCTGTGGCGATGTACAGGCCACTGATGTTCTGCAGACCGGCAGCAACGGTCCACTTCTCTCTCTGATATTTGGCACCGATGTAAAGCTTGCCTTCAGGAGCGCCCTCGATGGGTGTTTCCATACGCAGGAAAGAGTAGTTTCCGTTCACGCTCCAGTAGTTGTTGATGGCGTAGTCGGCAGACAGTTCAATACCCCAGTTCTTGAAATCGCCTGTGTTTACGTTGCGGGGACGCCCGCCCACTCTGACTGTATTGATAAGGTTTTTGCCCTTGATGTAGAAGATATTGGCACCGATGTGTACCCTCTTGCCGATACGCTGTGTATAGGCGAGTTCGTAGTTCATCATGCTCTCTGGCAACAGATCTGTTGTTGCAGGTGGGAACATATACATTTCACGGATGATGGGGTTGCGGAAACCTTTGCTCACCAGAGCCTTGATATCTGCACTAGGGGTTGGGTGGAAAGAAAGACCTCCCTGAGGAACCAGCTCTGTACCGATGACAGAGTGCCAGTCAACGCGCAGGCCTGCATCTATTGTGAGCCATTTGCAAATGTCCTGACGGAAATCAATATAGGTTCCCACCTCATCGGCATGCTGGTTCTCTACCAAATTGCCATCAGCATCTTTAACCAGATATGTGCGTGCGTCTGTAACTTTGTCGGCATTCCATGCACTACCGCCAAAGTGTTGCCAGTCGAGTCCCACCGTTACGGTGTTCCCCTCGAAGAAGTGGGCACTCTGGTACCATGTGATACCGGCGATGTAATCATCGTGCTTATACAGAGAGGTTTTTGGAGTGCCACCCACGTTGTAACCGTCGTCGATGCTGTGATGGCCCCAGTCGCAGTAGGCACGGAGGGTACCATTCGTGTACTGGTAGTTGTTATTGATGCTGATGCTGGCCAAACCGCGTGTGATTCTGGAATCATTGTCCAGCAAGGGAGCATCGGTAGGACCAGGATTGCTGGCATTGAAGTGGGTGATGTTAGCATCGGCAAAGATGTTCCAGTTCTCCGAGAACTCGTAACCAATCTTTGCATAGCCGCCAAATTGTTCAAACTCGCTGTTGGGGCGGTGACCGTCGGTACGCTGATACTGAGCGCTCACCACCGAACTGAAGCCGCCTATGCGGAAGCGGTTCACACCTTCGGCCTGAAAAGTTCCATAGCTGCCGCCTTGCAGACGAATGTTGGTCTTGCATCCATCCTGCTTCATCTGGCGCGTAATGATATTCACTACGCCACCCATTGCATTACTGCCATACAGCAGACTAGAAGGACCGCGAACCACCTCTACCTTCTCGGCCATCATGGTCTGGTAGGCATCAGGTATAGGGTGTCCCATAAGGCCTGCATACTGCGGCTGTCCGTCTATCAGTACCAACAGTTGGGCACCGCTTCCTATGCCGCGAATCTTAAGATCTCCTGCTGCACCTGTGCTGACGCCATAGCCCAGAATTCCTCTGCTGGTGGAGAAAAGGCCAGGGGTCTGCTCCATAACCGTGGGAAGGATGGAAGAACGGTAGTTTTCATTCAGCTTTTCGTTACTGATACTGGTAACGGTAAGGGGTAGATGGCGTGCATCGGTTGCATCACGTGTTCCTGTAACCACAATCTCATTCATCTGAGTGGTGTCTCTTACACCTTCATTTTGGGCTTCAGCTTGCACGGAAAGGCAAGCTGCGCTTGCACCCAATAGCAAAAATGTACGGATTTGCATAACTTGATGTGTTTGGTTGGTAAAAATATTAATAATTCTGGGTGCAAAGTTATTAAAAAAGTATATAAACAACCAAACCTATATTTCGCAAGCTGTTACCAATATTTCCCAATAAGGTATATAGGGTAAGCATAAGAAGAATATAAATTCTTTCTTCAGCCCATATTATATTTTCATGGGAGCGACGTCGAGGTGTTCGGAGACATAGCGGCTGAAATGCGAGACGTTATCGAAATTCATCATTCCTGCCACTTCCTTTGCAGTGAGCTTCTTGTGCCTAAGCAGATGTCGGATTTCCATTACCGTGAACTGCTGTATCCAGTAGCTGGGGGTGCGTCCGCTTACCTGTGTGGAAATCTTGTGCAGATGTTTGGGTGTTACGCAGAGTTCTTGGGCATAAAAGGCGACGGTCCTGTGCTGGCGATAGCTTCCGTTCTCCAGCATTTGAATGAAGCGGGACATGATGTCGGCAGCCCGCTGTGTGGCCTCCTCGCGCTCGAAAAGGGCTGCGTGGGCATTCATGGCATCCAAATAGAGCATGCGCATGCTTTGCAGAATAGCTTCCCCGCGATATGCTTCCGGTGTGTGTGCAGAGCGGAAAGCTACATCCTTGAAATCATGTTCCAAAGCGGCCAGCGCTGCCCCTTCTAACTGAAAA
>Ga0310690_10012473_pt1 | contig 10434 bp, 8 predicted proteins | sample AusTroGonzalo_MG_2_FD_207661 | JGI IMG/M metagenome (GOLD analysis project Ga0310690, IMG submission 207661) | Bovine rumen microbial communities from tropical cattle in Woodstock, Queensland, Australia - Gonzalo_04 (v2) (version 2) | ecosystem: Host-associated > Mammals > Digestive system >...
ATCACTTCTATTGTTATTAGCTATAGGTTTTCATCAGTCATCGGTTGTGTTTCTTATAGTACCTTTTTTTACATTTCTTAGATTTAACATAGTTGGGGTTATATTGATTGTATTCGCTTATTTTTTTGGTGCTTTCTTGCAGAATCAATTGGGCGATCTTTTTTCTTTATTTGAGGTCGCTGAAGGTTTGTCCGATAAACTAGATGATTATATGGAAAGTGGCTTTATGACGACCCAGAATTATAATATAATTTATTATGTTTTGAATATTGTTATCTTTATTGTATACTCTTTAATGTCAATAGTTTATTTGAAACGAAATTGTAAAGATTCACCAGTCCTTAAATTGGAACCGATTCTTATGTTGACTCTTATATTTTTATCAATGCATTTTAGTATTCATGTTATGTATAGATATATTTATGCATTATCACCATATCTTATTATTTTTATTATTGAGTATTTAATAGAGTTTTCTAAAAATACATTATCTCTTAGTAAATCACTATCATATTTAAGGTCTTTAATTATTATTTTACCGTTGGTCGCTTCTTTCGTATATACACATAATCCTTTTACTCATCCAGGGTTTAATCCTTATTCATCAGTTATTGAAAGGAGTTTTGATGAAGATCGGGAAAAATACTATCATGAAAGAACGCATTATGGCGATCGTTATCAAAAAAATGAGAATTATTATTGATTTATATGAATTATCAATACTAAAATAATAAGCACGAATGAATATAGCAGTTATTTTTGCAGGTGGAGCAGGTACCCGTATGCATACCAAGTCCAGACCAAAACAGTTTCTGGAGTACCAAGGAAAGCCCATCATTATTTATACATTGGAGTTGTTCGACAACCATTCTATGATTGATGGGATAGTGGTGTCGTGTGTTAAAGAATGGATTCCTTTCTTGGAGAAAATGCTTAAAAAGTTTGAAATCAATAAAGTAAATAAAATAGTGCCAGGAGGCGAGACTGGGCAGGACTCGATTTACAATGGTCTTGTTGCCGCTGAGGAAATAGTAAATGGACATGATGATATCGTATTGATTCATGATGGTGTGCGTCCTTTGATAACAGAACAGACCATCACAGATAATGTCGAAATGGTGCGTAAGGAAGGCAGTTGCATTACATGTATACCTGCAACGGAAACCTTTATCGTTAGTCAATCAGATGGTAGTCTGGAGATTCCTACTCGTGCAGATTCTTTGATTGCACGTGCCCCTCAGAGTTTCTATCTGAAGGACATCCTCTTTGCTCATCGTCAAGCAAGAACTGAAGGACGGCATGACTTTATAGATAGTTGCTCAATGATGCACCACTATGGTCACAAGTTGGGCAGAGTAATTGGTCCAATGGAGAATATTAAAATCACGACTCCTACAGATTATTTTGTCTTCAAGGCAATGGTGGAGGTTCACGAAAATCAACAAATATTTGGCTTTTAATGAACAAACAGATATTGATAGAGGATATAAAGGCTTTTGCAGAGAGTTTCGAACTATGTGAAGCTTTGCGAGAGAAAACGTTCCTGATTACAGGAGCGACTGGTCTTATAGGCTCTGTGATGATTAAATGTTTATTGGCACTCAGCAGAAAATATACGCTAGGCATAAAGGTTGTTGCTGTCGTCCGTGATATGGAAAAAGCAAAGGCTGTATTTGATGATGATTTTTCTGAGATAGAATTCAAGAAACTGAATCTGATTGAGATAAACTCTTCTACTATTGGTTCGGGAATTGATTACATCATTCATCTCGCCAGTCCGACTGCCTCTAAGTTCTTTGTTGAACATCCTGTGGAAACGCTTCGAACTGCTATTGAAGGCACGACGACAGTGCTTGAATTTGCAAAAAATATGGGGGTAAAGGGGATGGTCTATGCATCGTCACTCGAAGTATATGGCAGCAATGATACAGACGAGTGGCTCGATGAAAAATTCCAGGGATACGTAAATCCTGTTGAGGTGAGAAGCTCCTACAATACGGGAAAGCGTGCTTCTGAATGTCTATGCCATTCTTATGCAAAAGAATATCAAGTGCCTGTTATGATAGCCCGTTTTACTCAGGTCTTTGGAGCTGGTATTGCAGCATCAGAAAACAGAGTGTTCGCTCAGTTTGCAAGAAGTGTTATTAATGGAACGGATATTGAGATTCAGACTCAAGGATTATCTTCAAAGCCATATTGCTACACAACCGATGCTGTGTCTGCCATGCTTTATATCCTGTTAAAAGGTCAGTTTGGTGAAGCCTATAATATTGCGAACAAAGATTCATATATATCTATCCGCGATATGGCATTTATGTTAAGAGATAATTTCAACTCAAATATTTCTGTCACTATTTGTCCTAAGGATAATCAAGGTTATGCCCCGCAGACGAAACTAAGGCTAAGTACAGATAAAATAGAATCTCTTGGATGGAAGCCGTGTTATGATTTGCATCAGATGTTTGAGCGTCTGATTCTATCAATGAAAGAATAGTTAACATATAAATTAGGATATATGACTCAAATGACATTAGAGGATGTACAACATGTTTTATATGACATCTTGATTGACATCCATGAATTTTGTATAAAGAATAATATCCAGTATTCTTTGGCTGGAGGAACTCTGCTTGGTGCTATCCGGCATAATGGTTTTATACCTTGGGATAATGACTTAGACGTTCAGATGTCGCGTCCAGAGTATGAACGGTTTATCCATAGTTATAAATCAGAGAAGGGTTACCAGTTGTTTTCTCCTGAACTCGAGAGTTGTGAAGATGTTTGTATTGGCTTTTCAAGAGTATGTGAGATGAAGCGTACTTATGTGGATCCTGGTATTTGTCCCTGGACGAAAAAGGAAACAGGATTATGGGTAGATATCATGCCAATCGATGGCGCACCGGACAATGAAAAGGATGCTAGGAAGAAAATAAAAAAGATGACCTTATATTGGAGGATCCTTGTTATGTCTAGAGGACGTCTCAAAATCAAATATAGTAAAGCAAATGGCTTTTATATGAAAATGAGGCTTTTTGGAAAGAAATGCTTATCACGGCTTGTTCCTGTAGGTTTTGGAAAGACTTATGCGAGGATGTGTCAAGAGTATGAATTTGAGAAGAGTTCATATCTTTCAAATTATGCGACAATGAAAAATGGTTTTCGTGAGTGGCAGCCAAAGAGTTCTATGGATAGTTTTGTCTTGCATAAGTTTGAAAAAGGAGATTTTTATATCATGGAAGATTATCTTACTAGTTTGACAAGTCTCTATGGGGATTATATGAAGTATCCTCCTAAAGAGGAACAAGTTCCAGATGACATGAATACGTTTTATTGGAGATAGGAATTAAATACTCAATAAATACTCAATTTGCTAATTAAAAGTCTTTGGTTCTTTTTAACATAAGATATGAGAGAGCATAAATTTATAATATTTGGTTTTGAGCATTATAATACTCTTGGTGCTATTAGAAGCCTAGGAGAAAAGGGTATATCTCCAATTGTTATTTTACATAAAACAGGTCTAAATGTTGAGCCCAGTTTAGTTCCAAATAGTAGATATACCTCTAAAGTACATATAGTTGATAATGTAGATGATGGTTATTCTATATTACTAAAAGAATATGGAAATGAGGAATTAAAGCCGTTTCTTTATTCTTGCGATGATTATGTAGAGATGTGCTTAGATCGTCATTATGAAGAATTGAAGGATCATTTCTATTTCTTCGATGGGGGACAGAATGGCATTGTCTCTCATTATATGGATAAAGACACCATCAGTCAACTTGCCGTTGAATGTGGGTGCAAAATTCCGAAGACGGAGATAGTGAAACGTGGACAAATTCCAACTTCATTAAAATATCCTGTTATAACAAAGGCAAAAGTGTCTGCTATTGGAGGATGGAAAAAAGACGTTCGTATTTGCTATTCCGAAGAAGAATTGGTTGAAGCTTACAAGACAATTGAAAGTGAAGATCTGCTGGTTGAGGAATTTATTGATAAAAAGAATGAGTTATGCTTAGATGGATTCTGTGTTAACCATGGTAAAGATGTTTGTATTCCTTTTCAGACTACTTATCTAAGAGTGGCTCCTGGTATGTATGGGAATTATATGGAATTGGTTCCCTTTAAAAACGAGATCGTTTATGAACAAGTTTGCAAAATTCTTGAAAAGGTCCATTTTAACGGTATCTTCTCTGTAGAGTATCTCATTGATAAAAATGATGAACTGTATTTCCTTGAAGTCAATTTTAGGAATTCGACTTGGAGCTATGCTTTTACATATGGAGGTGTTAATATGCTATACGAATGGGCAAAAGCAACATTGGAGGGGGAAATACGTGTTGTAGAAGATGATATAAGGAAGGCTCCTTTTACTGCAATGGTAGAAGTTAAAGATTTTAAGGATTTCGTATTGACAAGAAAGATATCTTTCTTGAAATGGATTCGTGATCTCAGAAAGACTGATTGCCTGTTTTATTGGAATAAAAGAGATAAGAAACCTGTTTTTTCATGGATTTGGCATGTTATTAAAAGAAGATTTTAATTAAATTGCATTTAATGAGAAAATGGTATTACGAAAACAGTGTTTTTGTTTGGACACTGTTGATTGCAATTGGGGTGATAGTCTTTGGTGCTGTGTACAGCAGTACCTTAGGAGAAATCTCTGGTGCCTGTATGTCATGGGTAAGCCATCATTTTGGATGGCTCTATATCTTGTCAATCGTGGCCTTTATTGGCTTCTGCTTGTGGATATCGCTAAGTAAGTATGGAAAGGTGAAGCTTGGTAGGGATGACGAGAAGCCTGAGTTCAGTAATTTCAGTTGGTATGCTATGCTGTTCTGTGGTAGTACAGGCATCGGCTTAGTGTTTTGGAGTATAGCAGAACCACTGTCACATTATGCAGCTCCTCCCTATGGTATAGAGGCTGGTACAATGGATGCGATAGATTTCTCTATCCGAACCAGCTATCTGCACTGGGGTATTACACAATGGGTATGCTTCGCAGTAGTTGGATTGGGCGTTGCATATTTCCAATTCCGAAAAGGTAGAAATGCACAGTTAAGTAATTTGCTTTCGCCATTAGTAGGTGACAAGTTGACCGAAGGATGGTTTGGTAAGTTTATTGATGGTTTTTCTGTTGTGGTTTCTTTTGCAGGGGTTGCTACGTCCTTAGGCTTGGGCGTCTCTCAGATATGTGGGGGCTTACATCATCTGTTTGACATTCCTAAGACTGAAGATACTATTCTCATCATTATCGTACTAATAACCTTGGTGTTTATCATTAGCGCCATCACTGGAGTCTATAAAGGTATTAAACTGTTGTCAAATTTGAACACATATTTGGCGTTAGCGTTATTAGCATTGGCTTTCATTGTTGGGCCGAAGATAACCATCCTGAATAATCTGACTAACAGTATTGGTCAACATATTCAGTATTTCTTCAAGGATGTGTTTATGATTAATGCTTATGGTGATAATGATTGGGTGATGAACTGGCGTGTGTTCTATTATGCTTGGTTCGTAGCTTGGGTGCCCTTTGTTGGTATGTTTGTTGCCAGAATTTCTAAAGGTCGTACCATCCGCGAGTTTATTATGGGGGTAGTGATTATTCCTACTGTTTTCACCATTCTCTGGCTGTCTGTATTCAGTGCTATAGCTTTGAGTACGGTGCAAGGCTGGAGTCTTGAAAGTGTTCAGCAATTAATTGCGTCTCCAGAAACAGCTGTCTTTATTGTGTTCAGCAATTACCCTTTGAGTCAGGTCATTTCAATAATGATCATTATACTGCTTGGCGTGTTCTTTATCACTTCTGCTGACTCTGCTACTTATTCTCTCAGTGTGATGACCACAAATGGTAATATTAATCCTCCTGTATATAAAAAGGTGGTTTGGGGAATTGTTGTAGCAACAATTGCCTATATCCTTTTGTCAGCTGGCAGTTTGAAACCTCTACAAACTATCTCTATCGCTGCCACATTACCATTCCTGATTGTGATGATTGCAATGATGCCGGCATTAGTCAAAGATTTAAGAAAAACCATCAAATGATGAAGAAGTTTATTATATTGCTGATGATGGCAATCGTTGTCATTACAGTAAAGGCTCAAGTTCCATATTTCGCAGGAACTGTTGGAGATGGTAAACTATATGGCTACACTTCCCTGAAAGCTCGTCCTGGTATTAACGCACAGGAGACTTATACCACTTTTCAATATGGTATTGGAAATTGTACAGCTGCAGGTCTCGACCTATATACGGGCTTAGGATGCAGTTATGCAGGCTATTTATTCCGTGTTGGAAAGAAGTTCAATAAGTGGTTTGGACTTGGTGGACAGATTACGCCCTCGTTTGATTTGAATGATAATTTCAAGTTCAGCTACCTAACCTCAGCCATTTACATGAATGGAGCAATTTCTAAGGATGGGAATCTGTTTTGGTGTAGCAATACATGGTGGGGCGTGAACGATGGTGCAAATAATACGTTGACCAACTGGGAATACGTGGGTTACTGTATCCCCATCAAAAAAGGACAGAGCATCACGCCTATGTTAGGCACTATCCATTCCTGGAAGTTTGATCAGGATGTGGATATAGCTGCTGGTATATATTATTCAATAAAGAATTGGAATATCTACCTATGGGGGAATGATTTTTTGAAAAATCATCCCCGTGTAGTGGTAGGTGTTGATTTCGCATTATAAATCTTCAGCATTATTGGAGTGGACGAATGAATACGTTGCGTATATAATATAGAAATGTGTGACAAGATTGTCGTTAATGACAGTATCTACTAGAGATGGTTTTAACAAAAGAATAATAATTAGGATAAAAAACATGCTTAATTTTACTGTTGGCCCTGTGATGTCAAGTGATTCTGTAAGAGCTATTGGTGCAGAACAGGTGCCATATTTCAGAACAGCCGAATTCTCAGAACTGATGTTTGAGAACGAAGCACTGGTGAAGAAGTTCGCAAAAGCTTCGGATGATTCAAGGGTGGTGTTTATCACAGGGTCTGGTTCCGCAGGCATGGAAACGGCCATCATGAACACCTTGACTCCAAAAGATAAGGCAATAGTTGTGAATGGTGGTAGTTTTGGTGAACGTTTCGTAGAATTGCTGACACTTCATGAGATACCATTTACTGAGATAAAGCTTGAACCAGGCAAGGCACTGAAGCCGGAACATCTGGCAGGCTTAGATGGACAAGGCTACACCACCTTCTTAGTAAATAAGCACGAGACTTCTACTGGTGTTCATTATGACATCAATATGATTAGTGATTTTTGTAAACGGAATGGACTGTTCCTGATTGTAGATTGTATCAGTACGTTCTTGGCAGACCCCTTTGATATGGAGGCATTAGGAGCGGATATCATGATTACTGGTTCGCAGAAGGCTTTGGCCTGTCCTCCAGGAATTGCAGTGATGGCTCTTTCACCCCGTGCATTGAAACGTATCGATAATACCCAATGTAAGTGCCAGTACTTTGACCTGAAGTTAGCCTTGAAGAACGGCGAACGTGGCCAGACGCCTTGGACACCAGCTGTGGGTATTCTGCGTCAGATTAATCAGCGCCTAAAAGAGATTGATGCCAATGGAGGCGTTGAGGGTGAGATTGCCCGCACAGCTGCTTTGGCAAACTATTTCCGTGAGCAGATAAAGGATTTGCCTTTCGAAATCATTTCGGAATCATTGTCTAATGCTGTGACGCCTTTACACCCGACTACAGCATCTGCATACGACATCTTCCTGAAAATAAAAGATGAATATGGTATGTGGATTTGTCCTAATGGAGGTGAAATGAAAGACACCGTTTTCCGTGTAGGGCATATTGGCTGCTTGACAGAAAAGGACTACAATCGATTAATTAATGCATTTTTGGATCTTAAAGAAAAGCATTTTATTTAATACAAATAATATAGTTTCTGATGATAAGATACTCTATAGGGTAGTTCCTATATTAATAGTAGTATGGAAAGACAGTATATTATTTTTGGTCGAAATACAGGAAATGTCTTGGGGCAAATTAGGAGTTTTGGAGAGGCGGGAATCAAAACTATTATTGTGTGGTTTGGTTTCAACGTGCATAATCCACGTAGTTCCAAATATATTAAGGAGTTTATTGAAGTTCGTAGCGCAGAAGAGGGATTGGAATTAATTATCCAAAAATATGGTAATTCTCCAATTAAACATATTTTATGTACAGACAACGATGGATTAGTATCATTGTTTGATAAGAATTACAATAGACTAAAAGATTCATTTATCTTTTTTAATGCCGGGAAGCAAGGTCGATTATCTTTAATGATGGAAAAAAAAGTGCAATGTGAAATTGCAGAGAAATATGGTATTCGATCGCCAAAATCAAGAATTGTTTCAAATGGAGATTATAATCATGGTATTAGCTATCCTATATTTTTAAAATCATTAGATTCTTTTGATGTTCATTGGAAGAATAGCGTAGCTATATGTGAGAGCGATGAGGATTTAAAAGAGTATTATTCTCACATGTCTCCCAACACTAAAATTCTCGTTCAAGAGTATATAAATAAGAAAAATGAATATATTCTTCAAGGAATATCTGTTAATGGAGGGAAAGAATTATACATTCCGATAGAAGGTTATTATTATAGGTTCCCAGCTGATGCTTATGGTTCATTCCTGTATTTTGAAAAGTATCAAGGTGGTGATCGGTTGTTTGGCCAATTACAGCAATTTTTTCTGGAAATCAATTATTCTGGGGTTTTCGAAATAGAATTCCTTGTAGGTCAAGATAATTGTTTGTATTTCCTTGAGGTAAACTTTCGTCATACTCTATGGAATCATACATTTACAGATATGGGTATTAACTTATGTACTATTTGGGCAAATTCAGAAATAGAAGGACACTTGGAAACAGGAGGTGCAAAATTAAACTGTGAACGCAGGAATCTCATGCGTGAGTTTGAAGATTTCAAACGATGCCTAAAAAACAAAGATATCTCCATGTTACAATGGTTTAAGGATTTGCGCCATTCTGACAGTTTTGTTATGTATGATAAAAAGGACAAAAAACCGTTTTATTCTTATATCAAAGCAATCATCTGCAGAAGATAGTAGTATTGTTGGTGTTATTCTACCCTATTTTAAGAATGAAAAAAGTTATAACATACGGTACCTACGACCTACTTCATTATGGTCATATCCGGCTGTTGGAGCGTGCTAAGGCTTTGGGTGACTATCTGATTGTCGGAGTGACAGCAGATGGTTTTGACATGGCCCGTGGAAAGATTAACGTCCAGCAGTCGCTGATGGAGCGCATGGAGGCCGTGAAAGCTACAGGGCTGGCTGACGAAGTCATCGTGGAAGAATATGAGGGCCAGAAGATTGACGATATCATTCGATATGATGTTGATGTGTTTGCCATTGGCTCTGACTGGGTTGGCAAATTCGACTATCTGAATGAATTCTGTAAGGTGGTCTATTTAGACCGAACAGAAGGGATCTCCAGTTCAGAATTAAGGTCAAAAGATCAACCAATAAGGATTGGCATTGTCGGCGATGAGAACGAACTGGTATTGATGGACAAGTTCGTCACGGAGAGTCGTTATGTCAATGGCGTTTCGGTCAATGGCGTTTGCTTCCCGAATACCAAGCAACTGACGAAAAACTTATGTGGCTTGCCAGTTGTTACGGATGATTTAGAAGTACTGATAGGTCAGGTTGATGCCATATATGTCATTTCAAATCTTGAAAAGCATTATGGTCAGATTAAATGTGCGCTGAACCATGGAGTACATGTGCTGTGTGAATCGCCATTGACTAAGAGCGTGGAGGAATGGAAGGAAATAACTGAGTTGGCAAAAGAAAAGCAACTTGTACTGATGGATGCTATTCGTACGGCTTACTCTACAGCATATTATCGTATGCTTCTGTTGGTGAAGAGCGGACGTATTGGCAAAGTTGTTTCTGTAGATGCTTCTTGCAGCAGTCTGAGAGAGAGGACGCCGAATGTTGCCGGTAGCTTCTGCTCTTGGGGGCCCAATGCGCTTTTGCCTGTCTTCCAGATTTTAGGCACAGATTATGTCGATAAGCAGATTATGAGTATGTTTGAGGATGATGATTATGATGCCTTTACAAAGGTATCATTTATCTATCCCAATGCTGTGGCATCAGTAAAAACGGGTAAAGGTGTAAAGACAGAAGGTGAACTTGTGATTTCTGGAACTACGGGTTATGTCTATGTACCAGCTCCTTGGTGGAAGACAGACTATTTTGAAATCCGCCGAGAAGACCCGACGCAGAACAAACGTTATTTTTACCAGTTAGAAGGAGAAGGAATCCGCTATGAGATGGTTTCTTTCTTAAAGGCCATACACCAGAGCAGGCGGATTTCATATATTAATGAAAATATTTCAAATGCAGTTGTCAGTGTAATTGAAGATTTTTATAAAA
>Ga0310690_10012474_pt1 | contig 10433 bp, 11 predicted proteins | sample AusTroGonzalo_MG_2_FD_207661 | JGI IMG/M metagenome (GOLD analysis project Ga0310690, IMG submission 207661) | Bovine rumen microbial communities from tropical cattle in Woodstock, Queensland, Australia - Gonzalo_04 (v2) (version 2) | ecosystem: Host-associated > Mammals > Digestive system >...
TCACGGTGTCGTAGAACAGACGATAGACAGAGTCACCATCGTTCTGATAGCACTTGGCGGCGTTGATACCACCCTGAGCGGCGATAGAGTGAGCGCGACGGGGAGAGTCCTGAATACACAGGTTGATGACATTGAAGCCCATCTCGCCGAGCGAAGCAGCTGCAGAAGCACCAGCCAGACCGGTACCAACCACAATCACATCGAGCTTCAGCTTGTTCTTCGGGTTGACGAGACGCTGATGAGCCTTATATTCCTTCCATTTCTCAGGCACTGGTCCTGCAGGAATCTTTGAATCAATTACTTTTGCCATAATAATTTTCAATTTTCAATTTTCAATTTTCAATTTGTTAGCAACAGCCAGCAGAAGGAGCACAGCAAGCACCATCGCAGCAGAGGCTGGGAGCCAGGCCGAAGGCGAAGGCAAGCACCACCACAAGGAAGCCGAGGATGAGCAGGGTGACATAAATCAGACCGATGACCTTCCAACGGCAGAACCAAGTCTTACCATTCCAACCAAGCGTCTGCATAGCGCTCCAGAAGCCATGAGTGAGGTGGAACCACAGAGCCACCAGCCACACGATGTAAAGGCCAACCAGCACAGGGCACGAGAACGTAGCCTGAATCCAGCCGAAACCGTCGCTGGGGCTGAGGTCGGGCTGAGCACCAATCAACTCGGCAAACATCATGTTGTACCAAAAGTTCCAGAAGTGAACGAGCAGGCCAACGAGTACGATGAGTCCCAGTACGAGCATGTTCTTTGAGGCCCACTCCACCTTGCCGGCGTTGACCGTCGTTGAAATCTCATAGCGGTTGTCACCACGTGCCTTGCGGTTCTGTGCCGTCAAGATGAAGGCATAGACAATGTGAACAACGGCCAGGAAAGCCAGGCCCATAGTAGCAAGCACGGCATACCAATTGGCGCCGAGCAATTCGCAGATAGTGTTGTAAGCCTCGCCCGAGAACAGTGCCACGATGTTCATGCAACAGTGGAACGTCAGGAACAAGATGAGCGCAATGCCCGTGACGGACATTACAACCTTCCTGCCAATAGAAGAATTAAATAACCACATAAATTTTTGAAAATTAATTAATTAATATTGATTTTAGATTTATTGTCAGCAAAAGTCCTACTCTCGCGAGCTAGACCGATATACTTAATATTAAGTACGCACACGCGCATTTGGGCTACAAAAGTACTGAAAAATTGTGAAACCTGCAAACGTTTCATCAAAAATATGTTCTATTTATATCGTTTCATCGTCAATAATCAACAATTATTTCTTCGTTTAAGATTTTTTTGCATTATTCCTGATTATAGTTCGTTTCTTTTTTCGTATCTTTGCCGAGTATTTAATTTCTTTTAAAATTTTTAATGTTATGAAAAAGAAGTTTTTTGCTATTGTAGCACTGTTTACGTGCATCACGCTCAGCATGAATGCACAAGTTTATGTAGGAGGCTCTCTGGGCTTCACGTCATCATCGGTTAAGGATGGAGATGATGGTACTTCGTTCAAGATCTTGCCTGAATTCGGCTATCAACTCGACGAAAACCTGTCTATCGGTTTGCAGGTGGGCTACTCTCACGGCTATGCTGCCTTTGGTTCGTTAACCGTTACTGATTTTAAGGCCGCTATGAACACGATGATCAGTACCTATGCTGACATCAATGAAGACAACATGAAGCTGAATAGCTTCACCTTCGCTCCCTATGTTCGTTATAACGTGGTGAACTTTGGCAAGGCGAACCTCTTTGTTGAAGGCTCTGTTGGCTACAGCAATATTAAGACCGACAGCAACCCCGCAAACCATAATGAGAGCAAGGTCGATGTACTTGAAATTGCCCTCCGTCCAGGCATTTCGTACCAGCTGAGCGACAAAATCAGCGCTCTTGCAAAGCTGGGCTCTTTCGGCTACATGGAAGCCAAGGAGAAGGATAGCGACATGAAGATTACTCGCTTCGGTCTGGATGCTGATACCTACAACCTGATGCTGGGTATCAACTTCTACTTCTAAGCATTCACTCATAGCTGGGCTGTGTGTTTGCAAGACTGCTATGATGCAGTGGAAGCGGCACACAGCCCAGTTTTTTTGTTTAATCCAGCAATGACATTGAATTACGATGTGGTAGTGATTGGTGGAGGACACGCAGGATGCGAGGCCGCGTGTGCTTCTGCCAATATGGGTGCACGAACGCTTTTGGTGACAATGGACATGAACAAGATTGCACAGATGTCGTGCAATCCTGCTGTTGGTGGCATTGCCAAAGGACAGATTGTTCGCGAGATTGATGCCTTAGGTGGACAGATGGGCTTGGTGACTGATGCTACTGCCATTCAGTTCCGCATGCTGAACGTTGGTAAAGGGCCTGCCGTTTGGAGTCCCAGAGCACAATGCGATAGAGGGAAGTTTATCTGGAAATGGCGCGAAATGCTCGATGAAACCTCCAATTTAGACATCTGGCAAGACCAGGCATGTGAACTGATGACAGAAAATGATACTACTTGTCCGCATGTCACTGGCGTGCGCACCATCTGGGGGGCGGAGATCAAGGCACGTTGCGTAGTAGTGACGGCAGGAACTTTCCTGAACGGACTACTGCATATAGGCAGGAAGATGATTTCTGGAGGGCGCATTGCAGAGCCTGCAGTTGCTGATTTCACAGAGAGCATCACGCGTCACGGCATCCGTTCTGCTCGCATGAAGACTGGCACCCCCGTTCGCATAGACAAACGAAGCGTTGATTTCAGCCTGTTGGAAGAGCAACCTGGCGAGAAACACCCCTACATGTTCTCGTATATGCAACATAATAATGCCACTACCCTACCCCAATTACCCTGCTGGACGGTAAACACAAACACCGCTGTGCACGAAGTGTTGCGTAGCGGATTGAAGGACTCACCACTCTACAACGGACAAATACAATCCATTGGTCCTCGCTATTGTCCCTCCATAGAGACTAAACTTGTTACCTTCCCTGATCGCGAGCAACACCCACTCTTCTTGGAACCAGAAGGCACAGACACCAACGAAATGTATCTGAACGGTTTCTCTTCTTCGTTGCCTATGGACGTACAGATTGAAGCACTGAAGAAGATGCCAGCCTTCAAAGATGTGAAAGTATATCGGCCAGGCTATGCCATAGAGTATGATTTCTTTGATCCCACACAGTTGAAACATACGTTGGAATCGAAAAAAATAGATGGATTGTTCCTTGCAGGGCAGGTAAATGGTACTACAGGCTATGAGGAAGCTGCAGGACAGGGACTCGTAGCTGGTGTGAACGCGGCTCTGAAATGCGGTGGAACCGAAACTTTTGTGATGCATCGCGACGAATCGTACATCGGCGTTTTGATAGATGATTTGGTGACCAAGGGCGTTGATGAACCCTATCGCATGTTCACCTCACGCGCAGAATATCGCATCTTACTCAGACAGGATGATGCTGACCGTAGGCTGACAGAACGTTCGTATGCGCTTGGTCTGGCCAAACGCGAGCGTTATGACTGGTGGATGCAAAAGGAACAAGCTATTGAAGAAATCGAAAAATTCTGCAAGAGTTTCCCGATTAAAGCGAAGGAAATCAATCCTGCATTGGAGCAATTAGGCACTACGCCGTTGCAGTTTGGTGTGAAGTTGGAAGACCTCTTGGCACGCCCACAACTGAACATGAAAAATCTTTCAGAGATTATTCCAGAACTGAAGGATGTGCTGAACAAACTTAAAAACCGAAAAGAAGAAATTGCTGAAGCGGCTGAAATCCGCATCAAATATAAAGGCTATATAGAACGAGAGAAGGTTGTGGCCGAGAAGATGCACCGTTTGGAGAATATCCGCATCAAGGGCCACTTCAAATATGAGGAGTTGCAGTCGCTGAGTACTGAAGCTCGTCAGAAACTTATTGCCATCGATCCCGAAACGCTGGCACAGGCCAGTCGCATTCCTGGGGTTAGTCCCAGCGACATTAATGTGCTTATGGTGCTGATGGGACGATAATGTTTCACGTGAAACAAGGAACAATGTGTAACAACAATAACTTATTGATTATGAACAACAAAGTATTATTAGAGAACCTAAGATGCATCCCTGATTTCCCCAAGAAAGGAATCAACTTTCGTGACGTGACCACCTTGTACAAGAATGCTGAATGCCTGAAAATCATGTTAGACGAAATGTATGAATTGTACAAAGACAAAGGCATTACTAAGATTGTTGGAATTGAGAGCAGAGGGTTTGTGATGGCATCAGCATTAGCTGGCAAATTAGGATGTGGTGTTGTATTGGCTCGCAAGCCTGGCAAGTTACCAGCAACTGTCATCAAGGAATCGTTTAGCAAAGAATATGGTGTAGATACCATTGAGATGCACCTCGACTCCATTACACCAGATGATGTGGTGCTCATCCACGACGACCTGTTAGCTACAGGTGGTACAGCCAAAGCCGCCTACGACCTAGTTCAGCACTTCCATCCCAAGAAGACCTATATGAACTTTATCATCGAGATTAAAGATGAGGGATTGCATGGTCGCGACCTGTTCAATGATATAGAATTGACCACGTTGATGGTTGTATAAAGCCTGCTCCCAACCCTCCCCAGAGAGAGGCTTTTAACGACAAAGTACAACGTTTCACGTGAAACAAAAGGACGATGACGAAGGAAGAAAACGAGAAAAGGCTGGAACATCTGCGAGGCATTGTGAGGCGTTTGCCTGACAAGCCTGGCAGTTACCAATTCTACGACGAAGAGCACACTATTATATATGTAGGTAAGGCTAAAAGCCTGAAGGCAAGAGTGTCGAGCTATTTCCATACAGAAGTAGATCGATTCAAGACCAAAGTGCTCGTCAGCAAGATCTTCGACATCAGCTACACCGTTGTAAATACGGAGGAAGATGCCCTTTTGTTGGAAAATTCGCTCATCAAAAAGTACAATCCTCGCTATAATGTCCTGCTGAAAGACGGCAAGACATACCCCAGCATCTGTGTCACCAATGAATACTTCCCACGCATTTTCAAGACCCGTACCATCAACAAAAAGTGGGGAACCTACTATGGGCCTTATAGCCATGTAGGTGCTATGTATGCTGTGCTCAACCTCATCAAAGAGCTGTATAAGCCTCGCACCTGTCGCTTTCCTATTACCAAAGAAGGGGTGGAAAACGGCAAATACAAGGTGTGTTTAGACTACCACATCAAGCGATGCTATGGTCCTTGCATGGGTAAGCAGAGCTATGAGGCCTATCAGAAGAATATCATGCAGGCCCGTGAGATTCTGAAAGGCAACACACGCGTGATTCTACGTGAGTTACGAGAGGAAATGGAGCGTCTGGCAGAGGAACTTCGCTTTGAGGAAGCAGAGGAAGTGAAGCGCAAATACTTGACTTTGGACCACTTCGTAAGCGATAGTGAGGTGGTGAGTCACACCATCAATAATGTGGACGTTTTCAGTATCACGAGCGACGAAAAGATGGCCTACATCAACTATATCCACGTGTCGAACGGCAGTATCAACCAGAGTTTTACCATAGAATACAAGAAAAAGCTCGACGAGAGCGATGAAGAACTGCTGCAATTGGGCATTGTGGAGTTGCGAGAGCGCTTCAAAAGCGATGCAAAAGAGATTATTGTACCCCAGGAAGTTGAGGTGGAATTGGAGGGCGTGAAGTTCACTATTCCCAAGTTAGGCGACAAGAAAAAGCTGCTCGATCTGTCGATTATGAACGGCAAACAGTATAAGTTTGACCGTCTGAAACAGGCTGAAAAACTGAATCCTGAGCAGAAGCAGACCCGTCTGATGAAGGAACTGCAAGACAAGCTGCACCTCCCCAAACTACCCTACCAGATTGAGTGCTTCGACAACTCGAATATCTCTGGAACGGATGCCGTTGCGGCCTGCGTGGTCTTCAAGAAGATGAAGCCCTCGAAAAGCGATTATAAACGCTATAATATCAAGACTGTTGTGGGGCCTGATGATTATGCCTCAATGAAAGAGGTGGTACATCGTCGCTATACTCGCCTGATTGAAGAAGAGCAACCCCTGCCCGACCTCATCATCGCAGACGGTGGAAAAGGGCAGATGGAGGTCATAAGAGAGGTTATTCAGGATGAGTTGAACCTCGATATTCCCATTGCCGGACTGGCAAAAAACGACCGTCATCGCACCAATGAACTGCTCTATGGATTCCCTCCGATGAGCATTCAGCTGAAGACAGATTCTGAACTCTTCCACGTGCTGACACAGATACAGGACGAGGTACATCGCTTTGCTATCACATTCCATCGCGAGAAGCGTTCCAAGCATGCCCTTCACAGCGAGCTCGATGACATCAAAGGCATTGGTCCTAAGACATGTGACGAGTTGCTGAAACAGCTGAAATCGGTCAAGAAAATCAAGGAAGCAAGCCAGGAAGAGCTGATTTCCATCATAGGTTCGGCAAAGGGAAACCTAGTGTATCAGCATTTTCATCAAGAGGAAGATAACTCTCTGTAAATCTGTTCATTAGCTTCTTTATCGCAATAGTCTGCATCTTCGCACCAAACAAACGGCATTTCCAGGCCTTGGAAACGGCATTTCCAAAGCCCAGAAACGGCATTTATTTTTCGATGAAGAATAATTTGGTAGTTTCAGATTAAATTCGTATCTTTGCAACAGTTATGAGAGCAGTCATACAACGCGTGAGTCACGCCAGCGTCAGAATTGTGGGAGTCGATGGAATCGATCCCAACGAAAAACGAGGCATCAGGCATGGGTTCCTGGTGTTGCTGGGTGTGTGTGACGAAGATACGATGGAAGACGTGGATTGGCTGGTGAGGAAGATTGCCGGCTTACGCGTTTTTGACGATGAAAACGGGGTTATGAACCGTTCCATTACTGACGTTGAAGGCGAGTGTCTGGTGGTGAGCCAGTTCACGCTTTATGCCAGTTATAAGAAAGGCAACCGTCCCTCGTGGTTCCGTGCAGGCAGTCACGAGCACAGTATTCCCCTCTATGAAACCTTCTGCCACCAACTGTCAGAGGCCATCGGAAAGCCCGTTAAAACGGGCGAATTTGGAGCAAACATGCAAGTGGAACTGCTCAACGACGGGCCTGTCACCATCTGTATGGATACTAAAAACAAGGAATAATGACTATCAAGGAAGCACAACAAGCAGTAGATCAGTGGATTAGAGAGTATGGCGTGCGCTATTTCTCTGAGCTCACCAATATGGCTGTGCTCACAGAGGAAGTGGGCGAACTGGCACGAGTGATAGCTCGGAAATACGGCGACCAGAGCTTCAAATCAGGAGAAAAAGACAACCTGGGCGAAGAGATGGCCGATGTGCTGTGGGTGCTCATCTGCTTGGCCAACCAGACAGGCGTCGATCTGACCAAAGAACTGCAGAAAAGCATCGAGAAAAAGACCAAACGCGACTCCCTGAGACATATCGCTAACCCTAAACTACAAGCATAAACACTATGGCAGAAAAACATCAACACGAGCATTGTGAGTGCGGACATGAGCACCACGAGCATCATGCACAGCCAATGAGCCACATCGAAGAGGCTCTGAAAAAGTATAACCTCGACATCAGCGACGAGCAGGTGAAAGAGGCAGTAAAGAAAATTATCGCTGAGAAGGTGCCTGAAAACGACACCGTTGAGGTAAAAAAATTCCTGATGGGAAGCGTGGAACTGACCACTTTGAAGACTACTGACAGCGATACCAGCGTGATGGCCTTCACAGAGAAAGTGAACAAGTTCGACGAGGAGTACCCCACCCTACCCCACGTGGCCACCATCTGTGTCTATCCACGTTTCGCACGCACTGTGGCTGAGACGTTAGAGGTCGATGGTGTAGAGATTGCCTGTGTCAGCGGCTCATTCCCATCAAGCCAGTCGCTCATCGAGGTAAAGACGGTAGAAACGGCTCTGGCCATCAAGGATGGTGCCACAGAAATCGATATGGTGGAGCCTGTTGGAAGCCTCTTGGAAGGTGACTACGAGACCGTTGTAGATGAGATTCAACAACAGAAAGAGGCCTGTGGCGATGTCCCCATGAAGGTCATTCTGGAAACGGGTTGCCTCAAAACAGCGAAGAACATCAAGATTGCCTCGCTATTGGCCATGTATGCTGGTGCCGACTACATCAAGACTTCAACGGGCAAGCTGGAGCCTGCTGCAACGCCAGAAGCAGCCTATGTGATGTGTCAGGCCATCAAGGAATACTACGACGAGACGGGCATCATGATCGGCTTCAAGCCAGCCGGAGGCCTGAACTCTGTGATGGATGCACTCATCTACTATACGATTGTGAAAGAAATACTGGGCGAGAAATGGCTCACAAACAAGTACTTACGCTTAGGTACAAGCCGTCTGGCCAACCTGTTGCTGAGCGAAGTAGTCGGAGAGGAAGTGAAGTTCTTCTAAGCGCTAATAATTGCGTTTCATGACATAGTCGAGATAGGTAACCAGCGCGTTGCGTATCTCGGCTTTTTTCACGCATTCATCGATGAAAATCATACCCTGATTGTAGAAGTCCTGCATGCGTTTTTCAGCATATTCTATGCCTCCTGCTTCCTTCGTATATTCCACTAAAACTGCGATTTCATCGGTATTGATCGTGCCAGCCTTCACCTTCTTGGCCAATGTAATCATCGACTGTAACGGGGTTGTGTTCAGAGCATATAGCACAGGGAGCGTCAGTTTGCCTTCAGTCATATCGTTGCCTGTGGGCTTGCCTATCTCGCGAGAGTCGAAATAGTCGAAGATGTCATCGCGAATCTGGAACATCATTCCCAACGTTTCACCAAACTGACGAGCCTTCTCTATCTGAGCTGCATCAGAGACATTCACAGAGAGACAAGCCAACGTAGCACACGATTCGAAGAGCGAGGCTGTCTTCTTGCGGATAACATCATAATAAACTGTCTCTGAAAAATCAGGATTCTGAATGTTCGACAGTTGCAGAATCTCGCCTGCAGCAAGCGTGCGACCCAGCAATGAAAGGTTTTCCACTATACTTGGATTGCCAGTCTTCGACACATGAAGCAAGGCTGTAGAAAGGATATAATCGCCCACCAACACAGCCACCTTATTATTAAAAGAGGCATTCACCGAGGCCTGTCCTCTGCGTTCTGCACTCTCATCCACCACGTCATCGTGCACCAACGAAGCCGTATGAAGCATCTCCAGACCTATGGCTGAATGCAACGTCACGTCGCTTACCTCGCCAAAGTTCTTGGCCAACAGCAACGTCAGCAAGGGGCGCATGCGCTTTCCACCACGCTGACGGATATGCGTCAGAGCATTTCCAAGAAGACCATCTTCATGCGACATCGCCTCGTTGAACATCTTCACAAAAGCATCGAATTCGTGCTTAATTGGTTGCTTGATAAGGGTTAAAGTATCCATTTCTTCATAATTTTGTGACAAAATTACGCAAAATATCCGAGTATTGCGAATTTTTTTAGTAATTTTACACCAAAATTCTAAAAACGATATGGATAAACTGTTTTTGCTCGATGCCTACGCGCTCATCTATCGCTCGTACTACGCCTTTATCAAGAACCCTCGCATCAACTCGAAGGGACTCAATACAAGTGCTATCATCGGCTTCGTCAACACCCTGCAAGAGGTCATTGAAAAGGAACAGCCAAAGTACCTTGGAGTGGCCTTCGACCCCCACGGACCCACCTTCAGAAGCGATGCCTACCCTGAATATAAGGCCCAGCGAGAGAAGACACCAGAGGATATCACGCGAGCCGTTCCCATCATCAAGGAGTTGCTGGAGGCTTATCGCATCCCAGTACTGCAAGTGGATGGCTACGAAGCTGATGATGTAATAGGCACATTGGCCAAAAAGTCAGATTCCATCGAAGGAATTGAGACCTATATGCTCACGCCTGACAAGGATTATGGCCAACTGGTCAGCGAGCACTCGCGCATCTATCGCCCTCGTCACGGAGGTGGATATGAGGTAATGGGGCCACAAGAAGTCTGCGCCAAATACGACATCTCCTCCCCTACTCAGGTCATCGACCTGCTGGCATTGATGGGCGATTCAGCCGATAATTTCCCTGGGTGTCCTGGTGTGGGTGAGAAGACAGCAGCAAAACTCATCAAGGACTTTGGTAGTGTGGAACAACTGCTCCAACGAACCAATGAACTGAAAGGGGCACTTAAAGCCAAAGTGGAAGAACACGTCGGCGACATCAACATGAGCTACTTCCTTGCCACCATCAAAACCGATGTCCCCATCGACCTCAATCTTGATGCTCTCATCCTCCAAGAGCCTGACAAGGAAAAATTAGGCAAGCTCTTCGCAGAATTGGAGTTCAAGTCGCTGAGCGAGCGAATTCTTAAAAAAACAGAAAATAAGCCAAAAGTTCAAAACCAACAGCTCTCTCTCTTTGAAGAATTCGCAACGGAGGAGGCGAGTGCTCCAAAATTTTCGAGT
>Ga0310690_10012475_pt1 | contig 10431 bp, 7 predicted proteins | sample AusTroGonzalo_MG_2_FD_207661 | JGI IMG/M metagenome (GOLD analysis project Ga0310690, IMG submission 207661) | Bovine rumen microbial communities from tropical cattle in Woodstock, Queensland, Australia - Gonzalo_04 (v2) (version 2) | ecosystem: Host-associated > Mammals > Digestive system >...
CTTCTGCTTCTCGAGGACCTTCATCTTGCGCGTCACGTCGCCGCCGTAGAGCTTGGCGAGGACGTCCTTGCGGAAGGGGCGTATGTCCTCGCGCGCGATGATCTCCTTGCCGATCGCCGCCTGCACGGGGATCTTGAACTGGTGCGGCGGGATCGTCTCTGAAAGCGCCTTGCACATCTGGAGCCCGCGCGCGCGCGCCTTGTCGCGGTGGACCATCGTCGCAAAAGCGTCGACCGTCTCGCCGTTCAAGAGGATGTCCATGCGGACGATGTCGGATACCTGGTAGCCCGCCGGCTCGTAGTCCATCGACGCATAGCCGTGCGAGACGGACTTTAGCGTGTCGTGGAAGTCGATCAGAATCTCGTTCAGCGGCAGCTTGCAGTGCAGCATCACGCGCTTGGCGTCGATGGTCTCGGTTCCCTCCACCATGCCGCGGCGGTCCATCACGATGCGCATCACGTCACCGATGGACTCCGACGGCGTGATGATTCGCGCGGTGAGCATCGGCTCTGATATCGACTCCAGCGCGGACGGGTCGGGCATCTGGAGCGGGTTGTCGAGGTCCTTCTCCTCGCCGTTCTTGTACTTTAGCTTGTAGATGACGCCTGGCGAGGTCGAGATGATGTCGAGGCCGAACTCGCGCCTTAGGCGCTCCTGCACGATCTCCATGTGGAGAAGCCCGAGGAATCCGCAGCGGAAGCCGAAGCCGAGCGCGACGGAGCTTTCGTGGTGGAACGTGAACGCGCTGTCGTTGAGGTGCAGCTTTTCGAGGCCGGCCTCTACCTTCTGGAATTCGTCGGTCGACATCGGGTAGATGCCGCAGAAGACCGTCGGGCGGATGTCCTGGAAGCCGGGAAGGGGCTCGGTCGCGCCGAGCTTCGTCGTCGTCACCGTGTCGCCAATCTTGATTTCGCTCGGGTCCTTGACCGTGCCGACGATGTAGCCGACCTCTCCGGCGGAAAGCTGCTCGACGGGCTTCTTGCCGGGCGAGAAGACGCCTACTTCGTGTACGTTCGTAGAGACGCCAGAGCCCATGAACGAGACGTTCTGCCCCGGGCGGATCGTGCCGTCCATCACGCGCACGTACGTTATTACGCCACGGAACTCGTCGAAGACCGAGTCGAACACGAGCGCGCGAAGCGGCGCGTCGGCGCCGCGCGTCTCGGGCGGCGGGATGCGCTTGACGATCGCCTCGAGGACTTCGGGGCAGCCAGTCCCCGTCTTAGCCGAGACGAGAAGGGGGTCGTCCATCGGGATTGCGAGGATGTCCTCTATCTCGCGCGAGACCTCCTTTATATCGGCGCCGGGTAGGTCTACCTTGTTGAGAACCGGCACGATCTCGAGCTTTGCGTCCTGCGCGAAGTACGTGTTTGCGACCGTCTGCGCCTCAACGCCCTGCGCGGCGTCGACGACGAGTAACGCCCCCTCGCACGCGCCCATCGAGCGCGAGACCTCGTAGGCGAAGTCGACGTGGCCGGGAGTGTCCAGCAGGTTGAAGAGGTATGTCTTGCCGTCCTTCGCCTCGTAGTGCATCGACACCGGGTGCGACTTGATGGTGATGCCGCGCTCGCGCTCCAGGTCCATCGCGTCGAGCGTCTGCTCCTTCAGCTCGCGCTGCGAGACGGCGTGCGTAAGCTCGAGGATTCGGTCCGACAGGGTCGTCTTGCCGTGGTCCACGTGCGCTATGATGCAGAAGTTCCTTATGTTCTCAAGCTTCATGTGGCCGATAGTATACCAAAATCCGCCGCGCCTCGGAAAGTGAAAGCCCATGCGAGAGGGCATATGCGGCGATGTCGTCGTGCTCGACCTTCTCGCGCTTGACGCCGAAGCCCTCCGAAACCTTGCGGCGGATGGTCGTGCCGTCGGGGAGCGTTACTGTCTCTTCCCTGCGCGAGAGTATGCTGCGGCGGCAGATTGTCTCGCGCACGCCAATCGTCGACGTGTGGCGGAATATTGCCGCTGTTACCGCGTCTTTCCTGTCGGGTGCAGAGAGCGCAATAAGAACGACGCCGGGGCGGCCTTTCTTCATCGTCGCGGGAACGGTCAGGACGTCGAGCGCACCAGCCTCGAAGATCCTCTCGCACGCGAACGCAATCTCCTCGCCCGTCATGTCGTCGATGTTGCACTTGAGCTCGCAGACGCTGTCGGAGTCGCCTGATGCCGCGTTTTCGCCGATGGTCGCGCGCAGCAAGTTGGCGCGGCCTTCGAACTCTCGCGTTCCCGCTCCGAAGCCTGTCTTCTCGGCCTTCATTTGCGGCATCGGCCCGAAGCGGTTTGCAAAGTGCTTTAGCAGCGCGGCGCCAGTTGGAGTGCAAAGTTCGCAGAGGACTTCGCCGTCGCCGTGCGCGGGAATCCCCTCCAGGAGAAACGCCGTCGCGGGCGCGGGCACGGGCAGTACGCCGTGTGCGCAGCGCACCGTGCCTCCGCCGAAGTTCACGGGCGAGGCGACGATTTCGTCAGGCGCGATCTCGCCGAGAAGCCAGCATGCGGCGGTGATGTCGGCGACGGCGTCGAGCGCGCCGACTTCGTGGAAGTGGACCTCTCCGACAGGACGCCCGTGGGCGCGGCTTTCGGCTTCGGCAAGAAGCGCGTAGACTTGCCGCGCGTCGCCCTTCGCCTTTTCGGGAAGTGCGAGCGAGTCGATGAGCCGCAAGATGTCGTCGAGGGAATGGTGGTGGTGGGCGCGCACGTCAACGTGCGCGCACTGGACAGCGGCAGCGTGATTATGCGCTTCCGGTGAGTGGTGGTGAGAGTGATGGGCGTGGGCGTGTTCTTCAACGCCATCGACCTTTACCACGAGGCGGGTTGCCGCGATGCCGCAGCGGGCGGTGCGCTCGCGAGCGTAGACGACGTGCGGGATGCCGAGGGCGTTTAGTTTCTTTACGGCCGCGTCGGGGTCTGGCGTCAGTTCCAGGAGCGCGGCGGAAATCATGTCGCCGGCCGCGCCCATGCTGCAGTCGATGTAGAGAGTCTTCATTTCCTGTCGAGGCCCATGTGGTTGATGCGGTGGGCGAGAAAGCCAGCGCCGAAGCCGTTGTCGATGTTGACCACCGAGACCCCGGCGGCGCACGAGTTCAGCATTGCGAGAAGGGCGGAGACCCCGCCGAACGACGCGCCGTAGCCGACACTCGTCGGGACGGCGATGACGGGGCACGCGACTAGCCCGCCGACGACGCTTGCGAGCGCGCCCTCCATTCCGGCGACGGCGACGACGACGCTTGCGGACGCGAGATCGTCTGCGCATGCGACGATGCGGTGCAGGCCCGCGACGCCGACGTCGTAGAGGCGCTTTACCTCGTTGCCAAGCGTTTCAGCGACTAGCGCGGCCTCTTCGGCGACGGGAAGGTCGCTCGTCCCCGCCGCCGCGACGACGACCGTCCCGAGTCCGTCGGGAGCGTGCGGCGCGCCGAGCCGACCGAGGCGGGCTTCGGGGAAATATGCGAATTCGTCGCCGAGTGACGCGGAGACCTGCGCCGCCTTCTCCGCGTCGATGCGCGTCACCAGAGCGGGGAGCTGTCCGTTGCGCCTGAGCGACGAGAGTATGGCGACAATCTGCTCCGCCGTCTTGCCTGCGCCGTAGACGACCTCAGGCACGCCCTGTCGGCGGAACCGGGCGAGGTCGACGCGGGCGAAGCCGAGGTTGTCGGCGTCAGGCGCGCGCGGCGCGGCGTCCGAAGAGGGCGAGTGCGGCATATACGAGCAGTCCCGCGCCGAGGATGATGAAGCCGAGGGTCGTGTCTTCGCGGCTGAGGTCGAAGAGCGGCTCGCCTTCGAGCCTGTTCGCCACGCAGTCGACGCTCCACATGAGCGCCGCGCCCCAGAACATGAGCATGGTGGTGAACGCGGCGGGGCTGGGCCTGCCGTTGCGCCTGCCTGCGAAATAGATGGCCGTGAACGCGACTGCGGCGAGTATCGTCATTATCTCGCACATGGCCCTATGCCCCCTGCTTGGCGAGACGCGTTGCGGCGTTGCGCTCGGTCCACGTGGAGATAGCCACCATGGTGACCCAGACGGCGGCGATCAAGATCGTCATTGCGACGCCGCGCGTCGCCATCTCGTGAAGCATGTCGGCCGTTTCGCCGTTCTTGACCGCGGTAAGGAATGGCGGCGTGAAGACGATCTCTCCGTGGTAGACGTGCTCGATAGCGAGAAGGAAGCTTCCGCCGAACATCATTTTCCCGAGCCAGCCGAGCTTAGCGGCAAAGGGATTCTTGCGCGTCGACTCGGGAAGCGCGTTTTTCGCGGCGCCGGTCACGACGGCGGTTGCGAGCGGAACTGTGAAACATGCCATGGTCTTTTCTCCTTGTTTTTGCCAACATGCGAAGGATACCACATTCGCCGTTCCAAAGTCAATGCCCGTTGACCGCGCGGCGGGGAAAATGGTAAAATTCCACAATTGATGAACGACGAATCGAAAAAGACGCGGCGCGAAATCCTCGCAGGCGCAGTCGGCGCGAGGTCGACTGGCGCTATGACGATGCGCACCGCCAGGCACGGCGAGAAGGTTTCGCTGCTCGGCTACGGCGCGATGCGACTGCCCACGACGGACGGCGGCAACGCCACTGGCAGGCTGGGCAAGGCGCCGGCCGGCTATTCGCCCGCTCCCATCGACCAGTCCGCTGTCAATGCGCACATCGACTACCTGCTTGAGCACGGGGTCAACTACTTCGACACGTCGCCCGCCTACTGCATGGGCCGCAGCGAGGGCGTGCTCGGCAAGGCCCTGAAGCGCCATCCGCGCGACAGGTACTTCATCGCCACCAAGCTCTCCAACTTCGCTGAGCGGCAGTATTCGTTCGAGGCGTCCAGACAGCTCTTCGAGGACTCCCTCAAGAACCTCGAGACAGACTACGTTGACTTCTACCTCCTCCACGCCGTCGGAAACGGGGGCTTCGCCACTTTCAAGCGCAGGTACGTCGACAACGGGATCATCCCCTGGCTCATGGAGCAGAAGGCCAAGGGCCGCATCCGCAACATCGGCTGGAGCTTCCACGGCGACAAGGCCGCGGTCGACTGGCTTCTCGAGCGCCACGACGCGGGCGAATACACCTGGGACTTCGCGCAGATACAGATGAACTACGTCGACTGGCGCCATGCCAAGGAGGTGAACGACCGCAACCTCAATGCGGAGTACCTCTACGGGGAGCTCGACAGGCGCGGCATCCCGGTAGTCGTCATGGAGCCGCTTCTCGGCGGGCGCCTCGCCAAGTTCAACTACGCCGTCTCGTCGAAGCTGAAGGGCATGGACCCGGACGCTTCGCTCGCCTCGTGGGCGTTCCGCTTCTGCGGCACGTATCCGAGGGTGCTCACTGTCCTCAGCGGGATGACGTACATGAAGAACATCGAGGAGAACGTCGCGACGTACTCCCCGCTCAAGCCTCTCACGCAGAAGGAGCTCGACTCCCTCGAGGTCGCCGCGCGCCTCATGCTGCAGAACAAGACGATCCCGTGCAATCTCTGCCAGTACTGCATGCCGTGCCCGTACGGGATAGACATACCGGGAGTGTTCGACGTCTGGAACTCCGCCTGCACGGACGACCGCCTGCCGGAAGACCCCGCGTCGCCGAAGTACGCCGCCGACCGCCGCCGGTTCCTCGCGGACTACGACCGCGCGATTCCCGACCTCCGCCAGGCGGAGCACTGCATCGGCTGCGGACGCTGCGTGTCGCATTGCCCGCAGCGCATCGACATCCCCGAGCGCATGGCCGAGATAGACGCCCAGGTCGCGGAGTGGAGAAAGGAGGAGCGCCATGCCTAGGGCCAAGACGTGCAAGAAGGCCGCGTGGCATGCGGCCGTGTGGCTTCGCCGGCTTGTGGGCTTCGCCGTGCTTCTGTGCTTCGCGGCGCTTTTCTCGAAGCTTGAGTGGCGGTACGTCTCGCGCCTTGCGCCGCTTGCGAAGCTTCAGCTTATGCCGGCGCTTCTCGCCTGCAATTTCGTGGTCGCCGCGGCGATCCTGCTGGTCACGCTACTTGTCGGGCGCCTCTACTGCAGCGTCCTCTGCCCTCTCGGCGTCATGCAGGACGCGGGCGGCTTTCTCGGCCGCATGCTGCGACGCCTGGTGCGTCTCTGGTCGAAGGAGTCTCCGGTCGAAACGGGCCCTCTGCCGACCGTGAGCCGTGCGCGGTTCGTCGTTAGGCACTTCGTGTTCGCGGCGCTGCTTGTCGGCCTGTGCTGCGGATTCGGACTCGCCGGGTTCGAGCCGTACGGCATCTTCGGGCGGTCTGTATACGTGACCGCGATTTCCGGCGCCGCGCTCGCGTTCGTCATATTTGCGCTTGCCGTAGTGGGCCATGGGCGTGCCTGGTGCGGATGGGTGTGCCCGGTCGGCACGTTCCTCGGCTTCTTCTCCCGCATTTCGCTACTGCGCCCGAAGATAGACGAGGCCGCCTGCGTCGGCTGCCGCAAGTGCGAAAGAAGGTGCAAGGCCAGGGCGATAACGATATGGGGATATGGCGAGGGCGGCGCGATCGACGCGTCGCTCTGCGTGGACTGCTTCGACTGCGCGGCGGGGTGCCCGACCGGGGCGATATCGTTCGGGCGCATCGCGAAGGACGATGAGGATGAAGACGGCCCGTCCGTCGACGGCATGACGCGCAAGGGCTTCATCATCGGGACGATGTCGGCGGGTGCTGCGCTTGCGGCCGACGCTGCGGTGGAGGAGAAGACAGTCGACGGCGGATTCGCTGCTGTCACGCCGCCCGGCGTCGACGTCAAGCTCGTTCCCCTGAAGCCGGCGGGTTCGAAGTCGCTCGCAAACTTCACGACGCGCTGCGTGAGCTGCCAGCTCTGCGTCAAGGCGTGCCCGAACCACGTGCTGCGCCCGTCAAAGCGCATTACGGACTACAGACAGCCCGAGATGGCGTTCGACAGGGGCTTCTGCACTGTGGACTGCTCGCGTTGCGCCGAGGTCTGTCCTACGGGCGCGATCGCGCCTCTCGACGGCATTAGGAGGGAAGACGTCCGGATTGGCAATGCGGTGTGGCACAAGGATCGCTGTATCGCGGCGACGGAGGGCGTCAACTGCACGGCCTGCGAACGGCACTGCCCCGTGAAGGCGATAACGCGCGTCAAGTCGGAGGGCGGCGCCATGCTGCCTGCGATTGACGCAGAGAAGTGCATCGGGTGCGGAGCGTGCGAGCACGTCTGTCCGGCGCGGCCGATGCCAGGCATGGTCGTCGAGGCCTACAGGCAGCATGTCGAGATTCGCAAGGCGCTTTCCATTGCGCTCGCCTTCTGCATGATGGCGCTTGGCGCGACGGCGCAGGAGACGGCGGTCGCGGAGGCGGACGACTTCGCCCGCGCGTACGTCGGCGTCGCGGGGGCGATGACGCTGCCACAGGGCGGCGCATCGCACATGAGGCGGCTTGGCGGCGCCGCGTTGCGCGGCGGATGGTACGCTGACGAGTTCTTCGCCGTCGAGGGCGAGGCCGCATGGCTGGAGAACGCGGCGGGGCTTGCCGTGCAGGGGCTCTGGCACTGGCAGGACGCCGACCTCTACGGGCGGCTCTTCGGCTATTCGACGTTCGACCCGTTCTTCACGTTTGGCACGCGCGGATGGATTGGCGACGGTCTCGGGCAGGTCGGGCCGAAGGCGGGAGTCGGGGCGTTCTGGCACCTGACCGACAACTGGTCACTGCGCGCCGACGCCGACGCTACGCTCGGGCTGGACTCGCGCGTCGCCATGCTCTACTCCCTCTCCATCGGCGTCCAGTACGCGTTCTGAGGCGCTTGCGCGGGACGGGGGAGATTTGGTACAATACGCACCAATTACGCGGACCCGTAGCTCAGTCGGTCAGAGCAGGTGACTCATAATCTCCGGGTCGTGGGTTCAAGTCCCGCCGGGTCCACCAATTTCCACTTTAGCGACGCCAGGTCGTCTTGTATGGCGAACTGGACGAGCGGCCATAGCCCCCGCCGTATCTGCTGCCACCATAGTTGCCGCGCGAGCCATAGCCGCCATATCCGCCGCGCTGGCCGTAACCACCGCGCGAACCATAACCGCCGCGCGAACCGTAGCCGAAGTCGTCCGGCGGGGGGGCGACGCGGCGGACGTTCAGCAGGCCTGCCGGAATCTCCCTCACGAACATCGACGGCTCTACGGGGAACATTCCGCCCTCCGGCGTCTTGCGGACGGACGGCTGGAAAAGGTGAAGCTCGTCCTTTGCGCGCGTGACTGCGACGTAGAAGAGACGCCGCTCCTCGTCGAGGCGGCCTTCTTCCGTCGCCTTTGCGCTCGGGAACATCCCCTCCGAGAGCCACGGCACGAAGACGACGGGCCATTCCATGCCCTTCGCCTGGTGGATGGTCGAGAGCGTGACGCGGTCCTGCTCGGGGTCGTTGCGCCGAGCGTCTAGGTTCGTTAGAAGGGCGACGTCCGCGAGGAACGCCTCGAGGCCGCCCTCGGTCGTCGCTATCTGGCTGGCGAGCTCCTTCAGGTCGTCTAGGCGGTCGTCCGCGTCTGCCTCGTCCCATTCCTTGCGGGCGTAGTCTGAGTAGAACAGGTCGACGAAGTCCTCCACGAGCTCGCCTACGGCGTCCTCCTCGATGTGCGAGCGCGCGACCTCGAAGCACTTTGCGAGCGACGGCCATACTGGCTTCGCCTTCGCGCCGAGCAGCGAGCCGAGCGCGTCGCGGCATTCCCTCGAGTTCCCGTCGAAGTTGCGCCCGAGCCTCTCCCAGTAGGTCTTCGCGCTCTTCTCGCCTACGCCGGGGAGCAGCGTCACGACGCGCAGGAACGAGAGCTCGTCCATCTGGTTGACGACTAGCCGCAGGTACGCGAGCACGTCCTTGGTGTGGACCTGCTCGAAGACGCCTACGCCGGACGTTATGCGGAAGGGCACCTTCGCGCGTGCTAGCTGCATCTGCACGTCGATGGAGTGGAAGTGGCTTCGGTAGAGGACTGCGATCTCGCTGCACCTGACGCCGCGCGCGCGCGCCTCGTTGACAAGCCTCAGAATCTCCGTCGCCTGCGTCTTGCCGTCGTAGACCCTGACGAGCGACGGCCTGTCGCCGCGCCCAACCCTCACGGGGACGAGCGTCTTGTCGAACTGCGCGGGCGCGTCCTTCATGACGACGTTCGCGACGTCGAGGACTCCGGGGATCGAGCGGTAGTTGCGCACGAGCTTGACGAGGCGGCAGCCCGGCCAGCGTTTCGGAAACTCGAGTATGTTCTCGATCTGCGCGCCGCGCCACGTGTAGATGCACTGGAAGTCGTCGCCGACGGCGAGTATGTTGCGGTGCCTTGCGGCGAGGAGGTCGGTGAACTCGGCCTGCAGCCCGTTCGTGTCCTGGTACTCGTCGACAAGGACGTGAAGGAAGTGCTCCTGCAGCATCTCGCGCACGCGGTCGTTCTCCTTGAGGAGCCGTAGCCCGTTCACGAGCAGGTCGTCGAAGTCCATGACGACGAGCTCGCGCTTGCGCGCGGCGTACTTCTCGGCGACCTTGGCTATCTCGTCGGGCTCCACCCCCGCCGTCTTCGTAAGCCACCGCGAGGCGACGTTCACGACGGGAAGGCCTTCGTTCGCCGCCTCCGATATCATCTTGAGGACGAGCTCCTTCTTGACGAAGTCCTTAGGGTCCTTGACCGTCGTCTTGATGATGTCTCCTACGAGCTTCTTCTGGTCGTCCTCGTCGATGATCTGGAACCCCGGCGGGTAGCCGAGTGACGAGCCGTAGCGCCTGAGGAACCGCGCGCAGATCGAGTGGAAGGTCCCTGACCAGATCGACGCGACGCTGTCGCCGACGAGCTGCGCTGCGCGGTCGCGCATCTCCCGCGCGGCCCTGTTCGTGAAAGTAAGCAGCATTATGCGGTCGGGCGGGACGCCGCGCTCCATGAGGCACGCGACGCGGTGTACGAGAGTGCGCGTCTTGCCAGTTCCCGCCGCCGCCAGGACGAGCAGCGGCCCGTCGCCGGCCGTCGCGGCCGCGAACTGCTCTGGGTTCAGGAGTTTCGAGAAGTCGGTCATTGCTGCCCTACGAGCCTGATGGACGATTTCGCCACGGACGTGTCGCGCGGCTTGAACGACGCGCCGCCTTCGACGTCCCGCGCCATGGCGAAGACGCCCTGCCAGTCGGCGACACGGTAGTCGCGGTTCTTGACGAGCATGGCCTCCAGCATCTGCGCGAAGCCTTCGGATAGGGACGGGCGGTACGTGCGCGGGTCGCGGGCGCTGCAGGACTCGTCGCAGTGCGAGCGCATCATGTCGTCGTTGCCGAGCCCGGGGAACAGGAGCCGCCCCGTGGCGAGGTGGTAGAGCGTGGCGCCGAGCGAGTAGATGTCTGCGCGGCAGTCGAGCTCGACGTCGCCGTAGACCTGCTCGGGCGAGATGTACGCGGGCGTTCCGAGCACGTGGTCGGGGATGTCCTTCTCGCCCTCGAGGAACTCGTATTGGTGGGAAATGCCGAGGTCGGTGAGCTTGACCACGCCCTC